>ERZ827108.203-NODE-203-length-100660-cov-5.300462_pt1 | contig 100660 bp, 76 predicted proteins | sample MGYA00519921_ERZ827108 | MGnify/ENA primary metagenome ERZ827108 (study PRJEB31778, sample SAMEA3449258) | human gut metagenome | biome: human gut; feature: human-associated habitat; material: faeces | place: United Kingdom | collected 2010/2012 ... | reverse complement strand
GGGCTCGAACCCAGGACCCCAACATTAAAAGTGTTGTGCTCTACCAGCTGAGCTAGCGAATCCCATTTTCGCCCCGGGTTGTTTCCCAAAAGCGTTGCAAAATTACAAGTATATTTTGAAACTACCAAATAATTCGGTAAATTTTTTGTAATTTTGTAGCGTAAACCCGCAAAACGGGGTCCGCAGGGGGCGATTTAGCGCGTTCCGGAGCCGTTTCGGGTGGAAAAACAGGAACAAAATGGATATAACACACATAGCGGAACGCATCATCGCGGAGGTTAAGGAGTCGCCGAAGGCGTCGGGTGCTTACCTGACGCGACAGGAAGCGGCGGAACTGGCCGCATGGCCCGACCTGGCCGCGCTGTGCGATGCCGCCGACCATATCTGCCGCTCGCTGATGGGCACGGAGGTGGACTCCTGCAGCATCGTCAACGCCCGCAGCGGCCTGTGCGGCGAGGACTGCAAGTGGTGCGCCCAGGCCATACGTCACCACACGGCCTGCGAGACTTACGACCATCTGGAGGACGAGGCGGTGCTGGAGGCAGGACGACGCAACAGCAATGAGGGCATACACCGCCTGAGCCTGGTGACGTCAGGCCGTTCGCTGGGCGACCATGACGTGGACCGATTGTGCGGCACATACCGCAAGCTGGCCGAACAGACCGACCTGGGCCTATGCGCCTCGATGGGACTGCTGACCGAACCGCAGCTGCGTCGGCTCAGGGAGGCAGGCGTGACCCGTTACCACTGCAACATGGAGACATCGCGAGCGTTCTTCCCGACACTGTGCACCACCCATACGCCGGACGACAAGGTGGCCACCATCCGCGCAGCCCAGCGCGCCGGAATGCAGGTATGCTCAGGCGGAATCATCGGAATGGGGGAGAGCATGGAGGACCGGATAGACCTGGCGTTCGATCTGGCGGACCTCGGTGTGGTCTCCGTGCCGATGAACATACTGAACCCAATCCCCGGAACTCCGCTGCAGGACACTCCTCCGATCAGCGAGGAGGATATAATCCGCACGGCCGCCGTGTGGCGCTTCATCCTGCCGGACAAGGCAATCCGCTTCGCCGGCGGACGTATGCGCCTCAGCCCCGACTCGATGCGCAGGATGCTCCGCGGTGGCGTCAACGGCGCCCTGATGGGCGACATGCTCACTACAGTGAGCTGCACCATTGCCCAGGACCGTGAACTGTTCCACGAATCCGGCTTAACTTTCCAATAAAAACAACCATGGATATTTCAGTAGTAGTTCCCCTATATAACGAGGCGGAGAGCCTTCCCGAACTGACGGAATGGATCGACCGTGTGATGACGGATAACGGATTTTCGTACGAGGTGATCTTTGTCAACGACGGGTCGCGCGACAACTCTCTGGAGGTGATCCATGAGCTGGCGCGGAAGAACCCGAACCTGCATGCCGTGTCGTTCAGCCGCAACTACGGCAAGAGTCCCGCGCTGGACACCGGTTTCCAGCGTGCCCAGGGCGATGTGGTGATCACCATGGACGCCGACCTGCAGGACAGCCCCGACGAGATTCCGGAACTGTACCGTATGATCACCGAGGACGGGTACGACCTGGTGTCGGGCTGGAAGAAGAAGCGTTACGACCCGCTGTCGAAGACCATCCCCACCAAACTGTTCAACGCCACGGCGCGCAAGGTGTCGGGTATCCACAACCTGCATGACTTCAACTGCGGACTGAAGGCCTACCGCCGCGAGGTGGTGAAGCATATCGAGGTCTATGGCGACATGCACCGCTACATACCGTACCTGGCCAAGAACGCCGGATACTCCAGGATTGGTGAGAAGGTGGTGCATCACCAGGCGCGCAAGTACGGCACGACGAAGTTCGGCCTGGACCGCTTCGTGAACGGCTACCTGGACTTGCTGCAGCTGTGGTTCCAGACCAAGTTCGGCATCAAGCCGATGCACTTCTTCGGACTGCTCGGCTCGCTGATGTTCGTGATCGGCTTCCTGGCGGTGCTGACGGTGATTATCCTGAAGATCGTGGCCATGAACTCCAGCACGTTCCATTTCTGGCTGACCAACTCGGTCTACTTCTACCTGTCGCTGGCGTTCATGGTGCTTGGAGTGCAGTTCTTCTGCACCGGCTTCATCGGCGAGCTGATAACGCGCAATTCCGCCGAACGTCGCAATTACCTAATCAGCGAGGAGTTTTGAAAGGACTGAGAATGATACTGGCGTTTCCGGCAGCGCTGCTGCTGATGGCGGGCTGCGCGTCGGAGTGCTATGAGAACCAGAACGCGCTGCCGCTGGCCGAGTTCCGGTATGTGGAGGACTCGGCGGCGCGGGAGTGCTCCATGGACTCGCTGCGGGTCTACGGCGTGGACGCCCCCAACGACTCCACGCTGTGGGGCGGAGGCAACGTGTCGGAACTGTATCTGCCGTTCCGCGTGGACCACGACACGACGCAGTATGTGTTCGAGCATCTGCGCCTGGGAGTGCGCGACACCGTGACTTTCCTTTATGAGCGCGCTCCGCGTCTGGTGTCGGCCGAGTGTGGCGTAAGCTATGTCTTCAAGATCCGGAGCATCGCGTCCACCGGTCCTTTCATCGACTCCGTGGCCTGCCCTGAGGGGGAGATCACCAACGTGAACCGGAGCAACCTGCTGATCTATCTGCATAACTATGGGAACGATGAGGATTAGGGTGGCGTTGCTTCTGATGGCGTTGGCGCTTGCCTTGGGCGCGTCGGCGCAGACCGTGCCGACGGATTCCGTGGCCGGGGCTGTACCGGTTGATTCCGTGGCGAATGCAGCCGCGGTTGACTCCGTGCCTAAAGGAACGCCTGTCAGGAAGGTCACTCCGGTGGATATCGATGAGAACAAGAAGCAGCCGGTGCTGCACTACTACGACAAGCACGGCGAGCTGCTGGACGAGCCGGTGATGTTTCTGGCAACTCTCGACACGGTTGCAAAGCCGAAGTCCAAACCGGTGTATCCCGTCTACAACGGGGTGTCGCTCGGCGTGAATTTCGCCGACGCCGTGATGACGGCTTTCGGACAGAAGTACGGATCGTACGATGTATGGGCCGATGTGTCGCTGTGGAACTGGCTGTTCCCGGTGGTGGAGGCCGGCGTTGGATTCTGCAAGGATACCCCGGCCAACAAGAACTTCACCTATACGGTCAAACCGAGTCTGTACTGCAAGGTGGGAGTGAACTATAACTTTCTGTACAAGAGCAATCCTGACTACCAACTGTTTGTAGGCCTGCGGGCAGGTCTGTCCCACTTCGGATGGGACGCCACCAACATCAGCATCACGTCGGACTACTGGCAGGAAAACCAGCGTTTCGACATGAAGGGAATGCGGAGCACGTCGCTCTACGGCGAGGCGCTGGCCGGAATCAAGGTCAAGATAGTGTCGAATTTCTCGCTGGGTTGGACGGTGCGGTACCGGTTCCCGTTCTACAACCACACCACCAGGCCCACGGACCTGCCGCAGGGACTGTCGGACTACGCCCCCTCCAAGCCATGGTTCATCCCCGGTTACGGCGGCGACTCCCGTCTTGGCTTCACAGTGTCGGCAATCTGGACCATCCCCTCCCGGAAGAAGGAGCAGGCGCAGCCGGAGGGTGTGGAGAAGTCAGACCAGTCGGATAGGTCAGACAGCTCAGACAGGTCAGACAAAATGCAGTGATTCCGGCTGATTGTTTGGTAATTTCGGAAAAAATTAGTAATTTTGCATCGCTTTTTGGTGAAATGCGGCCACGGATGGAGAGCCATGGCGCTGCATTTTGAGTAAAAGCCTTAATTATAAACATTTAATTAATCTCCAATTATGCATCTTTCAACTGAAGAGAAGAAGGAAATCTTCCGCACCTATGGCAAGGGCGAAGGCGACACCGGCAGCCCCGAAGCACAGATCGCGCTGTTCTCGAAGCGCATCCAGCATCTGACCGAGCACCTGAAGAGCAACCACAAGGACTACGCAACCGCACGTGCCCTGAAGGCTCTGGTCGGTCAGCGCCGCAGTCTGCTGGACTATCTGATCCGCAAGGACATCAACCGCTATCGCGCCATCATCGCCAAGAAGGAACTGGGTATCCGTAAGTGATAGGAAATCCAGTCTCCGGACAGGAAAGCGAGGTTTGCTGACAACAATCATCATATCTGACAGGCAGTACAAGCGCCACGAGGCCGCCTGAGGATTCATTTAAATAAATGACAACAACGATGTACGCAATCGTAGAAATCAAAGGACAGCAGTTCAAGGCCGAGGAAGGCAAGTTCCTGTATGTCCATCACCTGTGCGATGTTAAGCAGGGTGACGCCGTGGAGTTCGAGAAGGTCCTTCTGCTGGACGTAGACGGCGATGTAAAGGTAGGCGCACCCGCCGTTGAGGGCGCCAAAGTGGAATGCGAAGTGCTGGAGCCTCTGGTAAAGGGAGACAAGGTGCTGGTGTTCAAGAAGAAACGCCGCAAGGGCTATCGTCGCTTGAACGGTCACCGTCAGCAGTTCAGCAAAGTGTTGATCAAGAAAATCGTAACCGCATAAACCAAAAGAAGAAATGGCACATAAGAAAGGTGTCGGTAGTTCTAAGAACGGCCGTGAGTCAGAGAGCAAACGACTCGGAGTAAAGATTTTTGGTGGTGCGAATTGCAAAGCCGGCAACATCCTGAAGCGTCAGCGCGGCACAGTTCATCACCCCGGACTGAACGTGGGAATGGGCAAGGACCACACCCTGTTCGCACTCATCGACGGTGTAGTGGTTTTCAGCACCGGCAAGGAGGGACGTAAGTTCATCAACGTAGAGCCCCACGCGTAAGCAGACAAGAATGTCCGGCAACGGACATCAGCACGGATAAGGAAGTCGGTCCCATGTGGACTGACTTTTTTTATGCATCCTGCCGACAGGGGGCGGTGTGCCTAAACTACTGAATTTTCAATAATGTCGGTCATGAATTGTGCAAAAACGTAAATATATGTTAACTTTGCATACGTTAAAAGCGTTAGAATAGAGTGAAAGCGATTAAACATCATCTGAATCGGTTGCCGGCATGGATCCTGACCATATTGACGGTTGCGGCGATCCTGTGGCTGACCCTGGCTCCCGACCCGCTGCCGCACGAAGAACCCATATTGCTGTTTCCAGGCGCGGACAAGGTGGTGCACGGGCTGATGTTCGGTTTCCTGACGTTCGTTGCGTTGGTGGACTGGGCACGAGGCCGGGATTTCAGGCGGGTGCGCTGGCCGGTGTGCCTGGCGACGGCGTTCTTGTCCACCATGTTCGGCATCGCGATCGAGTTCGCGCAGCGCGGGATGGGACTGGGACGTGGTTTCGAGGTCCTGGACATGCTGGCCGACGGCATCGGAGCGTTCGCCACGGCCTCCGTATGGATCATCGCCGAACACATCAGGAAGCATTCCTCCGCAGGATAGTTCCCGCCGACAGGATTCCACAATACTGACACACTATATATACTAACCATATGAGCGACATACAGCAGAACATACATGGGCAGGCCGCCGAGCAGCCAGAACCGGCACCCCGGAGGCATCTGATACGCCCGAAATGGCTACGAATCACATTGAAGACATTGATGTGGCTCGTAATCGTCGTGCTGTGCATCCCCGTCTTGCTGTACATTCCGCCGGTGCAGGACATGGTGGTGGACGTCGCAAGGAACATGGTGCGCAAATCCACAGGAATGGAGATAGGCATAGGGAAGTTCCGTCTGTCGTTCCCGTTGAAGGTCAGACTGCAGGATGTGTATGTGCTGACGGCGCCCCGCGACACGATGGCACGCGCCGGAGAGGCTGTGGTGGACGTCAGGATGCTGCCGTTGCTCCGGCTTGACGTCAAGGTAAACCGGCTGGACCTGACCGACGGATACTACAGGATGGTGTCACCCGATTCCTCCATGATACTTGGCATCAAGGCGGGGCATCTGACCGTGGACGACAAGAGTTCGGTTGACATAGCGAAGTCCCGCATACTTCTGAACAAGGTCCGTATGTCCAAAGGCCGCGTGGCCCTGTACATGGACGTATGGAAGAAGAAGCCGACGCCGACCGACACCACGGCGGCCGCTCCGTTCTATATCAGCGCCAATGAGATAGTGATGGATGACTTCGGCTTCGGAATGTCGATGCTTCCCACCATCGACACGCTGGACATGGCCGTGAAGCATGTGTCGCTGGCAGGGGGAATCATAGACCTTGGCAAGAACACGATAACCTGGAAGCGCGCCGGCCTGGCCGACGGCGCCGTGCGGTATATCCAGCCGACGGCTGAATGGATCAAGGCCCATCCGGCGCCTCCGAGCGAAGCGAGCAGCGGTCCGCCGATGGTGATACGGGGGGATTCGATAGCGTTGAGCGGCGTGGATGCGCTCTATGCCACCAAGGATGTCACGCCCCAGCCCGGCTTCGACCCGGCATACATATCGGTCAGTGATGTCAGGATCGGAATGAGGAACTTCTACAACGAGGCCTCTACCGTGAGGCTCCCGTTGACTGTGCTGCAGGGGCATGAGCGAAGCGGACTTCAGATAGTGCAGGGCAACGGCACCATAGGTGTGGATTCCGTTGGACTGACACTTGACAAGGTAAACCTGAAGACCCTTTTCTCGCAACTGCATGCCGACGCCGACGTGCCGTTCGCCGTAATGGAGATGAAGACCGACGCTCCGCTGAGCGTCAACGCCAAGGGACACGTGGGTATGCCCGACATCGAGGCGTTCATGCCGGCCGTCAAGGAATTCACCGCCAGGATTCCGGCACGCAAACCCGTCAGTCTTGAAATCGACGCCGATGGAACGCTTGCATTGATCCATATACCCAGACTCAAGGCCGAGATGGCCGGCATATTCAAGGTCGATGCCTCCGGCGATGCCGTGAATCCGTTGGACTATAAGGAAATGACGGCTCGACTGGAGTTCGACGGCTCATTGATGGATCCGAAGGTGGCCAAGGCTTTCCTGGCGGAGAGCGACATGGATATCCCGGTTTTCAACATTCACGGCACTGCGAACGCCCGAGGCCAGGAATACGGCGCGGACTTCAAACTGACCTCCACGGCCGGCGACGTGGCGGCCAACGGCCATGTGGGGCTGAACTCGGAGCGTTACGACGTGGACGCCGTGATCCGGGAACTTAACGTGGCCGGTTTCATGCCGACATTGGGCATAGGTCATGTCACTGGTACCGTCAGCGCTACGGGGCGAGGCTTCAATCCGCTGAGCGGAACCGCGCTGACTGACGCCAGGCTGCGCATAGACGCTATTGAATACAACAGGCGCCGCTACGATGACATACGCCTCGATGCCCTGCTGCATGACGACGGCAACCTGCAGGTGCTTCTATCCTCGGCCAATCCTGGACTTAACCTGGACCTGAGCGGGAGCGGAACGATACATCCGGACGATTACACCGTGGACCTGCAGGCGGACATTCGCGACCTGAACCTGCGGCAACTCGGACTCACAGACTCGCTGTGCCAGGGGAGCGGCCGGATATTTCTGGCAGGAAACGCCAGGCCGGACCGCTGGCTCTACGACCTGGACCTGAAGATGGTGGACTTCGACTGGGATTACGCCAGCACTTACATCCATCTGCCGGGAGGCGTCCATGCCGTCGTAAAGGCGGATGAACTCTCCACCTACGCCAACATCGACAGCCACATGACCAACCTGCGCTTCGAGAGTCCCTCGGGGATGAAGCACCTGGTGGACGGCTTCACACAGATGGCCGACACACTTGCCGTGCAGCTGAAGCACCGGAACATCGCTTTCAACGCGTTGAGGGAATCCATGCCTCGGTTCACGCTGGATGTGAGCGCATCGGGCAACGGCCTGCTGGGTCAGTTCCTGGTGCCCACGGGGCTGAGCATCGACACCGTCTGGGGACATGTGGAGCGTGACTCCCTGATCCGCGGCGGTCTCCATGCGCTGGCCCTGAACACGGGCGGACTCGTGATCGACACCATCGGACTGACGCTGAAGGAACGCGGGCAACTGATGGACTACAGGCTGCACATAGGCAACCGTCCCGGAACCCTGGACGAGTTCGCCAGGGTGAACGTGAACGGCTACCTTGGCAACAACCGTGTCAGCGCCTACCTGCAGCAGCACAACATCAAGGGTGAGCAGGGCTACCGAATCGGTATGACGGCGGCTATGATGGACTCCACTGTCTCCGTGCACTTCACGCCGTTGAAGGCCACCATAGCCTATCTGCCATGGACGCTGAACAACGACAACTACATAGACTACAACCTGAGCACCATGCATGTGGCCGCCAACCTCAAGGCCCAGTCCGCCCAGAGTTCCATCATGGCACGCACCGAGGAACTGCCGGACGGAAACGAGCAGCTGCGCCTGGCCATAGAGAACCTGCAAATCGAGGATTTCCTGCGAATGTGGATGTTCGCCCCGCCGATCAAAGGTACGGTCAGCTCAGACATGACGGTGCTGTACCAGGAGGGTGTGTTCCAGGGCAACGGCGGCCTGCAGCTTGAGGACTTCTACTACGCCAGCACCCGTGTGGGAGACTTTGACCTCAACGTCCGCGGATCATACGGGATGACGACGGGCAAGGTCAACGCTGACGCGGGACTGAAGATAGACGGACGCGAGGTGATCACCGCCTACGCACGCATGGGTACGGCCGGAGAGATGACGGCCGACAGCGTGGGTGTGCGCCTGACGCGTTTCCCGCTTAGACTGGCGAATGCCTTTCTGGGTAATTCCGCTCTGCTGGGGGGTTACCTGAACGGCGACATGAGGATGGACTCCACGTTCAGCAATCCGGTGTTCAACGGGGGAATATCGATGGATTCGGCTACAGTGAGCATACCGATAGCCGCCGCCAGCCTGCGGATGGACACGGCTCGCATCACCGTGAAGGACAACGTGCTGCATGTGAATCAGTTCGACATATGGGCGGCCAACAAGAACCCGTTGACGCTGGACGGTACGGTCAACGCGCGTAAGTTCAGCGACATGTACTTCGACCTGTCGGCCAACGCCGACAACATGCAGCTGATCAACACCAACTCACGCTCCAAGGGTGACATCTACGGCAAGATATTCGTGAACCTCGGAGCCACCGTGAAGGGACCGATGAAGCACATGGATGTCAAGGCGAACCTGAACCTGCTGGGCAAGACGGACGCCACATACCGGCTGGCCTTCGCCGGAGGAGACATGACCGTACAGAGCGACGAGGACGTGGTGAAGTTCGTGAATTTCAACGACACCGCCCAGGTAACCAAGGCTGACACCGTGGCCCCCTCGGTGCTGAACATGAGGGTCGACGCCAATATTGTGGTAAGCCCGGGCACGCACCTTCAGGTGCTGATTGGGGATGACGGAGGCGACGGCAGGGCGCAGCTGCAGCCGTCGGCCAACCTGAACTTCCATCAGAGCTATATGGGCGATATGACGATGTTCGGCACCCTGACGCTCGGCAACGGCTACGCACGCTACAAGGTGCCTGTGATCGGCGAGAAGATGTTCGAGTTCAATCCGTCCAGCACCGTGACATGGAACGGGGCGCTGATGAACCCTACACTGAACGTCACGGCTACGGACCTGATGAAGGCTAACGTGACGCAGAACGGCAATTCACGGCTGGTCAACTTCATAGTGACGCTGCGCGCCACAAATCCGCTGGATCAGCTGAAAGTGGCCTTCGACCTGTCCACCAACGACGACATCAGCATCCAGAACGAACTGCAGTCCATGAGCGCGGACCAGCGTCAGACCCAGGCCATGAACCTGCTGCTCTACGGTCAGTACTACGGCCAGGGAGGCACCAAGGCCAACGCCAATATCGGCGGCAACATGATGTACTCCTTCCTGGAGTCGCAGCTCAACTCCTGGGCCGCCAAGACCATACGCGGCGTGGACCTGTCGTTCGGCATCGACCAGTACGAAAAGGGACAGAACGGTGCCAAGAGCACCACGACCAGTTACTCATATCAGGTCAGCAAGTCGCTGTTCAACAACCGTTTCAAGATACTTGTGGGCGGCAACTACAGCACCGACCAGGATCCGGAGGAGAATCTGGCCCAGAACCTGGTGAGCGACGTGTCGTTCGAATATATCCTGAAGCAGACCGAGACTTTGAACATGTCGGTGCAGCTGTTCCGCCATCAGGGCTACGAGAGCATACTGGAGGGCGAAATCACGGAGATGGGCGCGGCGTTCCAGATGAAGCGCAAACTTGCGAACCTGAAGCGGCTGTTCGGCTTCCGCCGCCGTAAGAAGAAACCGGAGACCGTCGGCACCGTGGTGGTCGACTCCACGGCGGAGAAGCATGGCGTGTCTACGCAGAACGCGTTCAGGATGCCTAAGGATTCAGTACCCCCAAAGGACACTATAGCACAATGAGAAAACGCACGTTACATATCATACCGGTCCTTGCGGCGTTGGTGATCACGCTGTGCCTGGGGTCCTGTTCCACCACCAGAAGGCTGGAGGAAGGGGAGACCCTGTACAACGGCATGAAGATGAAGATCACTCCGGCAGCCGGCACCAAGACTCCCGACGGACTGAAGGGGGATCTGCAGAGCACCGTGGACGTAAAGCCCAACAACCCCTGGCCGTTCCTGAGGCCATATATTCGCGACCCGTTCCCGGTAGGACTATGGATCTACAACAGCATGAACGACTCGGTGAAGGGCCTGAAGAAGTGGATCTACGACAAATGGGGAAGGAAGCCCGTGCTGGTGGAGACCGTTCGTCCGGACGTACGCCTGAAGATGCTCAAGACCGTGATGGACAACAACGGATACTTCAGCGGCACGGCGTCCTACGACATCCGCCACCATAAGAAGAACAATAAGATCGCCACCGTCGACTACGACGTGCAGCTGGGTCATCCCTACATGATCGACACGGTGATCTACATGAACGACACGGCCAGGAACATGTCGCGTCATGAGCGGGCCGTGCGCCACTTCATCGACTCCGTGGCGCGCCAGAGCGATTACCTTAAGGCCGGCCAGCAGTTCAATCTGGACTCGTTGATCGCCGAGCGTGTGCGCATCACCAATAAACTGCGCAACCGGGGCTGGTTCTACTTCCGTCCGGAATACATCGAGTTCCTGGCGGACAGCATCCAGAAGCGGGGCAGCATCGCCCTGAAACTGTCATTGGCCGACAATATGCCGAAACCCGCCGGGCTGCAGTACAGGGTAGGGGAAATAACTACATATGTGCAAAGACGCACCGGGAAGGCCCGGAGCGTGGACACTATCAACACCAGCAAGGGGAAGATAATACTGCAGCGGCCCTCGCGCCTCCGGAAAGACATGCTGCCGGGGTGCATCACGTTCCGTCGCGACAAACTCTTCTCCGTCCGCGACATGGACCGCACGCAGACGCGTCTGGCACGGCTGGGAATCTTCGGCAACATCAACATCAACGCCGTGCCGGCCGACACCTCGGAGGTGGATCCCAGGCTCGACGTGTTCATCACCTGTGCCTTCGACCGTCCCATGGAAGCGTCGCTCCAGGCCAACATCACCTCGAAGTCCAACTCGTACATCGGCCCGGGAGTGGTGCTGGGACTCACGCACAACAACCTGTTCGGAGGCGCCGAGAAACTGACGGTGCAGCTGTCGGGCAGTTACGAATGGGAGACGGGACGGAACAGCAGCAACGCCATGAACAGCTACGAGGCCGGCCTGTCCGCCACGCTGGCGTTCCCCAGGCTGATTGCCCCGAGGTTCGTGAAGCGTACCCGCCGTGACCTGAACTGGACTACGGTGGACCTGAGCTTCGATATGCTGAACCGTCCGAAATATTTCCGTCTGGCCGAGTTCCGTGTGGGTCTGACATATGACTGGAATCACTCGCGCAACGTCGTGAACTCGTTCACTCCGTTCAAACTGACCTACAACAAACTGATGCGCACCACGCATACGTTCGACTCCATCATGGCCGAGAACCCGGCTGTGGAACTGTCGTTCCAGAGTCAGTTCATCCCGGAGATGCAGTACACCTATACCTACGACAAGTGGCTGGAGCGAGAGCGTATCAACGGCTTCAACTTCACGGCGACGGCCATTGACGGCGGTAACATATTCTGGGCATTGTGGCGTGCATGCGGAGTGAAAGGTCGCAAGGAACTGTTCGGCATGCCCTTCTCGCAGTTCGTCAAGGCTCAGGCGCAGCTTGTGTACACGCGCCGTCTGGTGCGCGGGTCGGACATGTGGCTGGTGTCGAGGCTGCTGGTGGGGGCTGCCCATGCCTACGGCAACTCGGAGCAGGTGCCGTATTCCGAGCAGTTCTACATAGGCGGCGCCAACTCCATACGCGCATGGACCGTGCGTTCGCTGGGACCCGGCTCCTACCGTCCCCCCAGGGACTTGCGCAACGGATACTTCGACCAGACGGGAACATTCAAGTTCGAGGTGAACACGGAGTTCCGGTTCCCCATCATCAGCATCCTGCATGGGGCTGTGTTCGTGGATGCGGGAAACATCTGGCTGATGAAGAACGACCCGAAGCGTCCGGGAGGACTGCTGACGGCTAAGAATTTCGGCCGGGACATAGCCCTGGGCACCGGCATAGGCCTGCGCGTGGACATAGGAATGATGGTGATCCGCGGTGACCTGGGCTATGGTCTGCACGCGCCGTACGACACAGGAATGTCCGGATACTTCAACATCAAGCCTAAGAACGCCTTCGCGTTCCACCTGGCCATAGGATATCCGTTCTGACCATGCATGGGCATCGCTTCGCGATGTTGGATTTGCGTTTGGCATGCCGAAGGCATGTCCTACATATTAATTGGATTTGGGGTTAACATGCCGAAGGCATGTCCGTACAAGGAGGGGTCATTCTTCGTCCATGAGGGAGGCGATGGTGTAACTGAGGTTCAGGACCAACGATGAGCCGGACTTGTGCGGCATGGCGTAGGCGGCGTCCACCGAGAAACCCTTGACCTTGAATCCGAGACCCAGTGAGAATCCGCTCAGGATGTTGCGCTGGGCGCTGGTCATGTCGGTGGCCGTGCGGTAGTTGTAGGCAAGGGCGGCGTAGAAACGGTCCGTGGCCTGGTATTGAAGACCGAAGACAAGGTGCCGGAAAAAATTCGTGAAGAATCCGTTATGCTCCTTGAGCGTGGTGGAGCCGTTCCCGTTGTCGTAGGTGTAATACGGGATGCGCCAGCGCACCAGGTTGTTGGCGGTGATGCTGAGCTGGATCGGCGAGGTTCCGAGGCTCTGCATATATCCAAGCTGGATGTCGAACGGCAGACGGGCGTAACGTTCGGTGAATCGCTTCACCTGGCCTCCCATGTTACGCATCACTATGGAGAAACTCAGGTCGTGGTCCGGATCGTAGTAGTTCACGCCGAGGTCGGCGGCGATGGCGAACGCCTTATAGTTCTCGTAGGATGAATAAGCCATCTTCAGGTTGGCGCCCCCACGCCAGCGTTCGGTGATGTCGCGGGAATAGGTTCCCTCGATTATCAGGTCGGAGGGGGTGAAGGCTCCTGTCGGTGTTCCGAACTCATCGTAGCCGTCGAATTTGCCGTAACTCATATAACGCAGTCCCACGGCGAACGCACTGTGTTCGCCTGCTCCCTGGCCGTAACGCACGCCGGCGAAGTTGCCGCTGGACATATACAGCATATAGTTGAGGCTGATCTGTCTATCGATCTCCGGCCCGATCAGGGCCGGATTCTGGTCGGTCAGCGTCACGTCCTCGCCGATGATGTTGATGTTGTTGCCGCCAAGGGCGTAGACATGGGCCGACGTTGGTATGTCCAGAAAATTGTAGGCCGTGGAGGTCTTCTCGCCACGTGCGGCAATTGCCCCGGCGGCAATCAACGCCGCCGTTGCCGATATCTTGTATATAGTTGCGATCCTCAACTTATTGGAGTGCGTTAAAGAGTGAATGGGAGGGGAGAGGCGCTCTGCGTTCGTTCCGAACAGCCATTAAAACAACTTAAATAACGAAATCAAGTGGCGCGGTATTATAAAGAGGCGTTCCATTAGCCGTTTTTAACCTCAGGAATTGCATATGTTGTGGAAAAACGATAATTTTGCAGGCTAAAACACAACACTAACCAAAATTCTGTAAAAACAGCTTATGAAGAAATTCTACATTATCGCACTGGCCGTGTGCACGGCCATGTCGGTGTCTGCGGAAGGCACCCTGCGGCTTCCAAAAATGTTGAGGCATAAGGCCAGGACGGAAAGGAAGGAGCGTAAAGTCACCGTAAAGGCCGATAACGACATATGGCGAGCCAAGACCCAGCTGGTGAGCGAGTGGGACGAGGAGGCCGGGGAATGGATTCCTATGTCCAGGTACACCACGGAATACGACGCACACGGCAATGTGCTGCTCGACCTGATCGACGAACTGGAAGATGACGCTAAGGAACGTGTCACATATACATACAACGACAACGACATGAAGACTTCGGAAACGACCGAGGTGGCCGAGGGTGAGGAGGCTTTCCAGAACTACCAGCGGAAGACCAAAGAGTACGACCCGATAGTCAAGTCGCTGGTGGTTAAGAACCGGGAATATATGTGGGCGGACGACGCGTGGTCCATGCCGGGCAACTGCTGGGACCGTAACGTGACACGCGACGCCAACGGCGTGATCACAGAGGTCAGCGTGGTGCTGACGGAGATGGACGGCTCGCCGGTGCAGTCGCAGTACAACAAGGTTGGCGCGGACGGCAAGATCTCGGGGTTCACATTCGGCACATGGAGCACCGACGGCCCGGAGCCTGAGTTTGTTCCCGAGCTGGAGTGCAGCAACATAACATGGCTTGAGACCAATGGCCAGGTTTACGATGACGAGTCGATTCTGGGCAACGGCAACCGTGCCCTGAGCTGGACCATGAAAGACTTCGAGGAGGAGGAAATGAGCATGGACTTCACGGCAGAGTACACCGATAAGGGATATGTGATGACCGCTTCAACCACGGAGATGGGAATGGAAGTCCTCACCACCATATCTTACGACGAACTGCCTAACGGGGGTTTCCGTGCGGTGACAAGGGCCACTATGGAGTATCTGGGCCAGAAGATGCCGGTAATGTACGCCGAGGAACATGGATACTATGACGAATATGGCCTCACGCTTGAGGAAAGTTATTCCGAAGGCACAGACGAAAGTGACGCTGAAATCATGGAGAAGGTGGTCGGTACCGTCGAGTATGACCCTGCCTACGGTTATCCCTTGAGTTACGTTTCCTCGTTCCTCGATGCGGAAGAAGACGTAATGGTAAACGACGTCAGGGTGGATTTCTCAGACTATAGCAACGTGTCGGGCCTGAGCGTCATTGAGTCCGATGCGGATGCACCGGTGGAGTATTATACAATCGACGGAAAGCGCAGCGATGCCTCCGCGCCCGGACTGTACATCCGCCGCCAGGGTTCCAAGGCCGTCAAGATACTCAAGAATTAGGATAATAATGCCCGACCGATAAATGGCCGTCCGTGGACATATGCGCTACGGGCGGCTTCTCATGTCTGTAAGAGGGCTAAAAAACGTAGATTTTACCATTTTTAACTATAATTAATGTCTAAATTATTGCCTATGTTGTTTAGAGATTATAAATTTGCGTCATGAACGGCGGCCAGACACATGCCCCCTGTCCAGGACGCTGAATATTGCTTAGAACGAACCTGTCTATGGAAAAACTCTTACTTCATCTATTTCTATTTGTGGTGGCATTGACCACGGCAGAAACAGGGCGTGCGCAGACATGCCGCGTCAACATCGGCACAAACGCGTCCGGCGGCACGAACTATATCGAAGTCTATGAGTATGACTATGTTACCGAGAAGCCGGCGTTTCCTGGCGGCGACCGGAACCTGATGACATTCATCAACGCCACGCGCAACTATCCGCTGGACGCCTATCGCAAGGGCATTCAGGGACGTGTGACATGTTCGTTCATCGTCAACACCGACGGCTCCGTCAGCCATATCTCCGTTCTGCGCGGAGTCAACCCCAGCCTGAACAAGGAGGCTGTCCGCGTGCTGAGCGAGATGCCGGAATGGAATCCAGGCAAGATGGACGGCAAGACCGTTCCGGTCCGCGTGGTCTGGTCGGTGCCGTTCCGTAAATAACGACTGGAACCGGCTTTCCATCCACTTCTAACAATCGCCACAGGCGGCCACGGCAATGGAATCACATGAATTGAATTTAGGCGCAGCCCGACTGGAATATAAATTCCGAGAGGACCGCATGATGCCGTATATAGTCAGCGGATCGGAGTTTGACATCATCGCCCGCAAGGGTCCGTTGAATATCGATAGGTTTCCCGGCTGTGAGATCACGGAAGTCACTCCGGATCTGGTCACGATGGCATATGACGGGAAATCATACAGCCTCAGGCCAGGATCGGAGGTATGGATACAGAACCGCGAGACCGACGAGGATGGACGCAGTCACGTCATTGACTGCATCGGGGTGGCGTGGCCCTTCGTGAAGAGCGACAGGCACGAACTGTACATCAGCGTGGATGTGCGGGCTGACCGCTCCGAGAGTGGATTTGCCATCAGGATACCGATTCTGGATTTCCCGGACGGAGTGCCTGTCCGTATCAACGAGTATTTCAATTCGCTGTACCGGCAATATCTCAAGCCGATAGACATAACCGTGAATCAGAACGACATGAGCATCGACAGCGCATACTTGAAGGGGACGGTGCGATTTGACCGTCCCCTGCGTAAATTCACGATACTCCGTATCGGACTCTCCTATGCCTCCTGCAATCTTTCAATCGAATTGGCTTAGTTTACCTTAAAGATTTTTCTGAATTAGTTCACCACCAACTCATCGGTGAAGATCCATGAGCCACGGCGCGGATGGCGCTTGGCGGTGAAGCGGATGTAACGTGCGTTGACGTTGATCGGCGTGCCCATCTCCTTGACCATGATCTTGGAATAATGCGGGTCGAAGCAGGCGTCAATCGATGTCTGCTCGGTGAAGTTGACACCATCCTGACTTGTTGAGATCACGACATTCTGCGGGAGATGGATCCAGGCCCCCTCGCAGTGCATGAACGAAGCTCCGGCGTAATGTAGAGGCCTCACCTGACCCAGGTCAACGGTGGCCTCGAAGTCGCCGTTGAAGCCCTGCCAGCGGCCGTCGCCGTGACGCCAGCCGCCACGGATGCCGTCGGTCAGCGCCCCGCCGCCGTCGGCGGTGTACTGCCTGCTGCACGGAGTGGTATAGATGACTTTGGCGCCACGGGCCAGATGGCTCACAGGCGTCATCGCCTCACGACGCTGTCCGTACTCGTTCTCCAGGTCGAACACGTTGTAGCCGTCGGCCTTCATCTGGCCGTTGAAAACCAATGCGCGTCGCCGGAAGTCGGGATAGTCCTTTTCCGGAGTGCTCCAGCCCACCTCGGCGATGGCGTAGGCGCGGGGATAGTACATATATTCAGCATGGTCGTCCTCGGTGATGTACTCGGTCCAGAGGTTTGCCTGCACACCCTTCAGGTGCTTGGCCTTGTCCGGCGAGATTGCGGGGTCGAGAGGCTCGTAGCTGTAGACCTTGTCCAGCGGGGTATAGCCTCCGATCGACGGCGGCTCGCTGAACGAGGCGTCCTGGCAATAGTCGATGTAGCAGAACTCGCCCGGAGTCATGACCACGTCGTGTCCGGCGTTCATGGACTGGATGCCTCCCTCCGTGCCGCGCCACGACATGACGGTGGCGTTGGGCGCCACGCCCCCCTCCAGAATCTCGTCCCAGCCGATGATGGAGCGGCCATGGTCGTTCAGATACCGCTCGATGCGCTTGATCATATAACTCTGCAGTTCCTCCACGTTGGCCAGGCCCTCCTGCTCCATGCGGCGCTTGCAGTCGGGGCAGTTCTTCCATTCAGTCTTCGGAGCCTCGTCACCGCCGATGTGGATGATATGCGAGGGGAATATCTCCATTGTCTCGTCCAGGACCTTCTCCAGGAATGTGAAGGTAGCCTCCTTGCCGGGACAGAGGTCGCCACCCTTGCCCGAGCATGACACCTCGGGATATGCGGCCACAACCTCGTCGCTATGGCCCGGCATCTCTATCTCCGGAATCAGGGTTATGTGACGCTCGGCGGCATAGTTCACCAAGTCGCGCAGCTGCTCCTTGGTGTAGAATCCCCCGTAGGCTCCGGGAGTAGAGGCCGTGCAGTAGGTGGAGCCGTTGCGCCGCCAGTCGGACCAGCGGCGTTGCGGACGCCACGCGCCGTACTCCGTCAGACGGGGATACGCGTCCACCTGCATACGCCATCCGGCGCCGTCGGTCAGGTGCAGATGAGCGGTGTTGAGTTTCAGTCTGGCCATGGCGTCGAGTTGCTTCTTGATGAACTCGATGGGGCGGAAATGACGGCTGACATCGAAGTGGAGTCCACGGTATGGGAAGCGCGGGGCATCGGTGACGGTCTCGCAGGCTATTCCCTTGTCACCGGCGATGCGAGCCATCTGCCGCAAGGTCTGCCAGCCGTAATACAGCCCTGCTGAGTCCGCGGCCACGATCGCCACCTTGTCCGGCTTGACCGTAAGGGTATAGGATTCCGGCGCACCTTTGCCGTTGACTTTCCCGGTTACGTTGCTTTCATCCTTGGCGAGGTGGAAAACTCCTCTGTCGATCCTCACTGAGGCGGGACGCGGTATGATATCGTTGGCCGATGTATATGTCCTGGCCTGCCGGGGACCCATGATGAATTCAAGGGTGCCCCCTTTCATGATGTCGTCGTGGGTGATGTACATGCGGTCGTACTCCCGGCCGTTGAGTCGCACTCCGCGGATGTAGCGGTTGTCTTTGGAAATGTTCCTGGCTGTTACACGGAACGTGCCGCCGGGAACCGTAACGTCGGCCTGCTCGAAGAGGGGGGTGCCGAACCAGAAGCGGCCGCTGGCAGGTTCCACCTGGTAGAAGCCGAGTGCGGACAGGATATACCAGGCCGACATCTGGCCGGCGTCCTCGTTGCCGATTATGCCGTCATGACTGGTGGTGTAGAAGTCGTCGGCTACCTTGCGGACCAGGTCGGCCGCCTTGTCGTTCTGCCCCAGCATGGTGTAGAAGTAGATGATATGGTGCGACGGCTCGTTGCCGTGGGCGTATTGTCCGATGAGTCCCGAGACGTCGGGTGAGACATCCTCTCCGGTCAGTACGCTGCTGGTTGTGAACAGGGTGTCCAGTGCGGCGATTGTCTTCTCCTTGCCGCCGAAGAAATCCACAAGACCGTCCAGGTCATGAGGCACAAGCCAGGTGTACTGCCATGCGTTGCCTTCGCAATAGTCGTCCAGACGGTGTGTGATGGCGTTGGGGTCGAATGGCGTGCGCCAGGCACCGTCGGACATCCTGCCGCGCGCTAATCCTGTTGACTTGTCAAGGTAGACGCGGTAGGAACGGCTCCGTTCGGTGAACTTGCGGTCCTGGACAATATCGCCCATTGACCTGGCCGCGGCTGCGATTGCAGCGTCGGCTATGGCGTATTCCATATCGAAGGCGATGGATTCCCTCATCTTGTCGGAAGGAATGAATCCGAATTCGGGGTCGTTGCGCCAGTTCCCGCCACGCGCGGTGTCGGCTGCCGTTGTCAGCAATGCCTTGTATGCCCGTCGCAGGTCAACGCCTGGAGTCTTCTTCACTACGGCGTCAGCCACGGCTATGATTCCCGGATTGCCCACCATGCAGTCGGTCTCGTTGCCCCACAGGTGCCAGACGGGAAGGCGCCCCTGCTGCTCGGCGATGTCGATCATGTCGTTGACCATATCCTGGTTCAGGTCCGGATTCAGGATCGCCATGAGCGGCATCTGGGCGCGGTAGGTGTCCCACAGGGAGTAGCCGCTGTAATGGGTATATGGGGATGAGTGGACCTTGCCGTCGGCGCCACGGTATTGGCCGTCCGCGTCGCTCAGGGCCGACGGCATGATCATGGTGTGGTACAGCGATGTGTAGAATTTCTTGCGGGCGTCGGTATCGGCTGTGGTCAGATGGATGCGTCCCAACCGTTCGTTCCAGGCTTGTGTGGCCGATTGTCGTACGGCATCGAAATCCCAGGCGGGGAGTTCGGCGGTCATGTTGACCCTGGCGCCATCGATCGATACTGACGATAACGCGACTTTGACGAGAATCCGCTCCCCTGCGATGGTCTTGAAATTGACGCGGCCATACATTCCCTTGTCATCCTTGATATCGAACGATGAGAACGGTTTCGAGAATTCCGCCACGAAGAAAACCTTCTGGTCGTCGGCCCAACCCTTGGAGAATCGGTATCCCACGATGCGGTTGTTTCCCTCGGCTGTCATCGAGACTTCGGTCGGGCGGTCCCAGCAGCCGCCGTTCTGCAGGTCGACCACTATGGCGGCGTCATCGCTGGCGGGGAAGGTGTAGCGGTGCATGCCGACGCGCCCGGTTGCGGTCAGCTCGGCGTTGATGCCGTAGCGTTTCAGCGGCACTGAGTAATAGCCCGGCACAGTCACCTCCTTGGTGCGGTCGGCGTACGACCACATTCCGCTGGCCGGGTCATCCTCCTTGCCGCGGGCGTATGTCACCTGGCCCACCACGGGCATGAGGGTCACATCGAACAGGTCGCCGATGCCGGTGCCTGACAGGTGGGTGTGCGAGAAGCCGATCACCGTGGAATCGTTGTCGTGGTAGCCGGATACGAAATCCCATTCCTGCGGGATACTGGTCGGACCGAGCTGCACCATGCCGAACGGCACGTTGGCCCCCACGAACACATGGCCGTGGCCTCCGGTGCCGATCCTGGTGTCGACATAGTCGGTGTAGTTCACTCCGCTGGTGCCGGCGGCTATGGCTGTGGAGCCGCAGACCAGCAACATTATCCAGGCTTTCTGTCGGAAAGTTTTCATGTTGTCAGAATCTAAGGTATTGTTCATATGACGGAAAATCGTCAAATTGTTTTGAATTTCGCTTAAATCGATATCCGTCCATTAAATTAACGGATTTATTCATTAATTTTGCATATCTTCAAGTATGTTAAAATCGAGGAAGTATGTTCAGAAGGACTGTCAGTATTATGATGTTGCTGACTGACATAGGGAGTGCCATGGGCGGCGCGAAGGAGGTCAGAACCATCCCCAGCGGCGGCGACGTCCGCGACCTGCGGCATCGGGGTGGTTGGCGTAGAAATCGCGGAATGATTCGCGGAGTCGGTCCAGACGCAGGCCGAACTGCGCCTCAAGGGCGCTGGATTCGATGTAAGCCGCGGCGGTTTCGATGGCCTTCTCTATGCGCGGGCGGTTGCTGACCATGCTCATGCCGTGGCGTGCGCGGAGCCATGACAGCATGGTCTCGGGGATGGCCAGCAGCAGGTCGCACATCCGCTCAGGCTCTGGGCAGAGTGTCTCGAAATTCTTCCGGACTGTCCTGACGTCGGCGAATGCCGGTTTGCGTCGTGGCTTGTCCGCCGACATGAAGTATAGTTTCTGAATCTTGGCTTTAGCGTTGTCCAGTTCCTGCTCCATATCGGGATTCGCCCAGAATTCCAGATAGTCGCGCGCCTCGCGGCGTGCCGCGTACATCTCCATGATCATCTCCCGCAGCCCCTCCGCATCCAGCGCCGCCAGAGCCTTCTTAACCGTTGTTTTGGACATTCGTCAGGTCTTTTTAGAAATCCTTTTTCCATTATAACGTATTTTTTTGTAATTTTGCAGTTTAAAGCGAAATTTTAAATGAAGTTGTTTAAACTAATTTTTATGGTAAGATTTATTAAGGTTTCGGAGCAGGTTTGGCCGATCGAAGAGGAAGCAACCATTCGGTTGGTTCCGATGAGAGTGGCCAAAGATGCCCGAAAGATTAATAAAGATTGCCATAAAGTTTACACTTCTTCAGATTCTTTATTAAACGTAAATTAGTTTAAACAACTTCAATATCAAAGTGATTATTCATCTATGAATGAATTAGCGACAAAATACGATCCCTCGGAAGTGGAGGACAAATGGTACGCCTACTGGATGGAGCATGGATTGTTCCACAGCGTGCCTGACGAGCGCGAACCCTATACCATCGTGATACCGCCGCCTAACGTGACAGGCGTGCTCCACATGGGCCATATGCTGAACAATACCATCCAGGATATCCTGGTGCGTCGTGCCCGTATGCAGGGCAAGAACGCCTGCTGGGTGCCCGGAACAGACCATGCGGCCATCTCGACGGAGGCCAAGGTAGTGGCGAAACTGGCCGAAGAAGGAATCAAGAAGCAGGACCTGACACGCGAGGAGTTCCTGAAGCATGCCTGGGACTGGACACATAAGTACGGCGGCATCATTCTGAAGCAGCTGCGTACGCTCGGCGCCTCGTGCGACTGGGAGCGCACCGCGTTCACAATGGACGACAAACTGTCGGCATCTGTGATCCGCGTGTTCAATAAACTCTATGAGAAGGGGTGGATCTACCGCGGGGTCCGTATGGTGAACTGGGATCCGCAGGCGCTGACTGCATTGAGCGACGAGGAGGTGATCTACAAGGAGGAGCAGAGCCATCTGTTCCACCTGCGCTACCGCATCGAGGGCGATGAGGATAAGTATATCGTCGTTGCCACCACCCGTCCGGAGACTATTCTTGGAGATACGGCGGTCTGTGTCAATCCCAACGATGAACGTTACGGTTGGCTGAAAGGAAAGCGCGTCATCGTTCCGCTGGTGGGACGATCCGTGCCCATCATCATGGACGACTATGTTGAGATGGACTTCGGTACCGGCTGCCTGAAGGTTACTCCGGCGCACGACGTGAACGACTATATGCTGGGCGAGAAGTACAACCTGCCGAGCATCGACATCTTCAACGACAACGGCACCATCTCCGAGGCCGGCGGTATGTATGTGGGCATGGACCGCTTCGACGTCCGCAAGCAGATCATGAAGGACCTGGACGCCGCCGGACTGGTGGAGAAGGTGGAGGACTACGTCAACAAGGTGGGCCACTCGGAGCGCACCAACGCCGTGATCGAGCCTAAACTCTCCATGCAGTGGTTCGTCAAGATGGAGGAACTGGCCAAGCCGGCCCTTAAGGCCGTGGAGGACGACGACATCAAGTTCGTGCCCACGAAGTTCAAGAACATCTACCGCCACTGGATGACCAACATCAAGGACTGGTGTATCTCGCGCCAGCTGTGGTGGGGCCACCGCATTCCGGCATGGTATCTGCCCCAGGGGGGATATGTCGTGGCCGAGAACGAGGAGGAGGCCCTGCTGAAGGCCATTGAGAAAACAGGCGACGGCTCTCTTACCCTGTCCGACCTGAAGCAGGATCCCGACTGTCTGGACACATGGTTCTCCTCCTGGCTGTGGCCTGTGTCGCTGTTCAACGGCATCATGGATCCCGACAACGAGGAGTTCAAGTACTATTATCCCACCACCGACCTGGTTACGGCTCCGGACATTATCTTCTTCTGGGTGGCACGAATGATCATCGCCGGTTACGAGTTCGCGGGCGACAAGCCTTTCGGCAACGTCTACTTCACCGGCATCGTGCGTGACAAGTTAGGCCGCAAGATGTCGAAATCGCTGGGCAACTCGCCCGACCCGCTGGAACTGATCGCCAAGTTCGGCGCCGACGGCGTTCGCATGGGCATCATGCTGGCGGCTCCCGCCGGACATGACATCATGTACGATGACTCATTGTGTGAGCAGGGTCGTAACTTCTGCAACAAGATATGGAACTCGTTCCGACTGATCAAGGGTTGGGAAGTGGCCGACACGGAGCAGCCGGAAAGCTCCGCCAAGGCTGTGGCATGGTTCGAGGCCAAGCTTCGCGCCGTAGCGGCCGAGGCCGACGACCTGATGGGCAAGTTCCGTATCTCGGAGGCTTTGATGGCTATCTACAAACTGTTCTGGGACGAGTATTCGTCATGGTACCTGGAGGTGGTCAAGCCTGCCTATGGCGCGCCTATCGACCGCAAGACTTATGAGGCAACCCTCTGCTTCCTGGACAGCCTGCTGCGTCTGCTGCATCCGTTCATGCCGTTCATCACCGAGGAACTGTGGCAGCATCTGTACGAGCGCAAGGATGGCGAGAGCATCATGTACGCCAGGATGCCTGTAGGCGGAGATGTGGACCAGGCGTTGATAGACGGTTTCGAGACCGTCAAGGAGGTCGTGGCCGGAATCCGCACGGTACGCAAGCAGAAGCAGCTGCCGCAGCGCGAGGCTCTGGAACTGAACGTGAAGGGTGACCGCGACAAGTCGCTGGACTGCGTGCTGGTGAAGATGGGCAACCTTTCGGCCATTGTCGATGTGGAGGAGAAGAAGCCCACGGCTTCGGCTTTCATCGTAGGCGCCACGGAGTACAGCGTCCCGCTGGAAGGCAAGATCAATGTCGAGGAGGAGATCTCCAAGTTGAACAAGGACCTGGAGTATTACACTAAGTTCCTGGCAGGTGTGGAGAAGAAACTGGGCAACGAGCGTTTCGTTTCCAACGCTCCCGAGGCAGTCGTGGCTGTGGAGCGCAAGAAGAAGGCCGATGCCGAGGAGAAACTTGCCGCCATCCGAGCCAGCCTCGCATCCCTGGGACTGAAGTAATCCTTTTAGGCGCAACAGGTGTTGAAAAAGTATGAAGAACTTTAAACCGAAGGCGTGGATGTTGCCACAGCCGGTGCTGATAATCGGCACATATGATGAGGACGGTACCCCCAATGCCATGAACGCGGCTTGGGGCGGCCAGTGGGATTACCATGAGATAATGATCTCCATGGGCAGTCATGCCACGACGGCGAACCTGAACCGTTGCGGTGAGTTTACCGTGGCGTTCGCCACGGCGGCCCAGCATGTGGCGGCTGATTTCGTTGGTCTGGTGTCGGGCAAGGTGATGCATGACAAGATTGCCCGCACGGGTTGGAATGTGGTTAAGGCCGAGAATGTCAACGCACCGGTCTTCACCGACTTCCCGATGACGCTGGAGTGCCGCATCAAGGAGAAACTCAACGAGTCCAAGACCGGTTTCTATCTGATTGCGGAGATTGTCAACATCGTCTGCGACGAGAAGTGCCTGGCCGAGGATGGCGAGCCGGATGTGGAGAAGATGAACCTTATCACCTTCGATCCGGTGCATAACGGCTACATAGCCCTTGGACACCGCGTCGGAGCCGCTTTCAAGGACGGAGCCGCCCTGAAATAATGATGAAGAAACTGAAACAAAAAGCACTCCTCGTTGCAGGAGTGCTTTTTGCTATATGCGCCGAGAGTGTTGCGGAACTGTCGAACTGTAGGGGCGTGCCTTCGACATGTTGGCTTAATATTTTGAGTATCAACCAAACATCCCGAAGGGATGTCCCTACAGCCAGTAGCCTTGCCACACCCGCCGACTTCATGTCCGTGAATAATGAACGGATTGATGCGGTTGATGTCCGGCCGGATTATAAATCGGTTGTTGAAGGAATGCTTAAGAAATATCCGGATTCGCAGTTGCGGGATATTTACAAGAGTTTCTTCCAGGATCGTTTCGGCCCCGGCCACTTGGTCAGTGATACAATGGCGGCCAGAAGATACCTGCATAGTGAGTTGATGGGAATGGAAGAATCGGCGATGCCGTATTATGAACCTGCCGGAGCGGGTGAGAATTATTACCGTGTCAGCCTTGCTGTGATTCGAGATGACGTGATTTCTGAGGATGAATTTTTCCATGCTTTCTTGGAAAGTGCCGGGAAGGTGACATTCCCCACGATTGAAGACTGGACGGCAGAATGGAATGACATCTTGAAGGTCATTCCCACGGACCTTGAAAATTATGGCGCCGACAAGGCCATGATCGATTCCGTGCTGTCTTCCGGCGACTATGCCGTCCATCACAGCCGTCGTTTCAACGCCTCCTATCATCCCCACTACCGCCTGATCGAAAAATCCACATTCCAACGGCTCCTGTTGCCCCGGCTCAGGAAATAAATAGATCATCGGTTTATTGGGGGTAAATACATCAGTAGTTTATACATTCATATTGCGCGACCGCTCCGCGGTCGCCATTTATTTGCAGGTTACCCCGCGTCAGTCGGCGTTCGCCGATTGACGCGGGGCTATAATGTGTGACCGCCCCGCGGTCATAGGTCGCCGAACGCACTAATTTACACATTATGTAGAGTCCTGACTGCACTGTTTCACATATACTGCACTGTTTCACATATACTGCACTGTTTCACATATTATGGAGGGTCCTGACTGCACTGTTTCACATATTATGGAGGGTCCTGACTGCACTGTTTTACATATTATGGAGGATTTTGACTGTACTAATTTACATATTTTGGATATTCTGACTGTACTGTTTTACAGATTATGGAGGGTCATGACTGCACTGTTTTACATATTATGGAGGATTTTGACTGCACTAATTTACATATTTTGGATATTCTGACTGCACTGTTTTACAGATTATGGAGGGTCCTGACTGCACTGTTTTACATATTATGGAGGATTTTGACTGCACTAATTTACATATTTTGGATATTCTGACTGTACTAATTTACATGTTTTGATGGGAATTGAAGGCATTAATGACCGCGGGGCGGTCACGTATCGTAGCCCAGGGTCAAACCGGCAAACGCCGGTTTGACCCTGGGTGGCTGGCGGATTGCCTGCGACCACGGGGTGGTCGCGCAATAAATAGTGTAGAGAAGAACAATACAATAATCGATGTTGAACAGAACAGTGCGATAATGCAGATGAAATAGAAATAAATGAATAGAGATCTTATTCCGTTATCTTTAAAAACGATTGAAATTATGATGAAGGATATGATGCCGAAGGATTTGATTGCGATGATAGCGCATGGCAGCGATTTCTATCTGCGGTTCGGGGCGATTGATGTGACAAGGGATGGAGTGCTGGTCAAGACTCTAAATGACTCCAACTGCTATGATGCGTCGTCTGTTTTCCGGAAGGGTGGAGATGTATGCCAGCTGGTTTCAAAACTGGATTTTGCACCGCAGGGACTGACGGCGTTGCGGGATTGCGGAGTCTTCTGCGATGAGGATTGCGGATTCGATATGTATCTGCTGGATCCGTGGAAATGGGTATCTGACTCTGGATCAGTCCATGCCATATCGTATGATGTATATGGCGGCGGTATCGACAAGATTGTCATCATGGCCGGGGACAGCAAGGAAGACATAAGCGTGCATATACATACTTCCGACGGTTTGGTCGTGCAACTTGGCAATTATAGTTCGTGAAACGCACAAATTATTTTATGCTCATATCATAAAAAAACGCGGAGCCGCCGGAATCGGGGGCTCCGCGTGGGTTATGCGGGAATGTCTGTTGTCAGGTCGGGGAGGACATCAGAAGGGGAAGTCCATTCCGAAGTTGAAGGAAAGGTTGGAGTTCAGGGGTACTCCCTGCTTTGCCAGCTTGCCGGGGGTGCGGTCCATGCCGAGGAACAGGTTGAAGCCTTTCTTCAGGTTCAGGTTCAGCAGCCAGCCGAAACCGACACCGTAGGTGCCGGCCACCATGTTGACGCTTGCGGAGAAGATGTCCACGGGGCATACGTTCGCGCTGAGACGGAACTCGGTGGAGGTGTACGGGCCGTTGAACACGGTGTGGTTCATCAAGCCGAAGTGAAGGCGGCGGTAGTAGGGGAGCTTGTAGTCAACGCCGACGTTCATCACGGCGCCCAGGCCGCGGGTGTTGCTGCCGGTGTCGCCCATGTCCTGGAGCTGATACAGTTTCTCCAGGCCGTCGCGCATGTTTTCCCACTCGTTGTCGAAGCTGTTGGTCGCGTCATCATCGGGATTGAAGATGAACGCGTCGGAGTTGAAGTCGCGGTCGCCGTTGGTCGATGCCAGACGGGTCTTGCTGAAGTTGATGAAGCCAAGGTCGTTGAACGCGAGCGAGAAGGTGAAGTCCTTCCACTCATAGGTTGCACCCAGGTCGAAAGCCAGACCGAAGCCGTTGGGGCCTACGCTGCCGTCACCGTCCATATTGGCGCCCGATACATACTCATAGCGCTCGGGACCCTCGCCGTTATAATCGGTCTCATACTGGAAGCCGCCTATGTTGACCTTCAGGTCACCGTTGGTGCGGGCGCGCCAAGCGTCCTGACCAAGGTCCAGGTAGGCGTCCTTCATGTCCAGCTGCGCGTTGGCCACGCCGATCAGGAACTTCAGGTTGATGCCGGCACGCAGACCGGGAACCTGCACGATGTCGCGCGAATGACCCAGCGCGATCTCGGCGTACCCCAGCGCCTGAGCGCGGACGTCCTTGATGCTGTAGGTCTTGTTGGAGATGCCCTCCTTGACCAGGCTGAACAGCGACTTCGGCACATGCACGTCGGCGTTGGCACGGGCGTTGATGCTGACGGTGTTGTAACCGCCCCAGGCCTTCCAGCCGCCGCTCAGGATGTTGATCTTGGTGTTGAAGCCCATACGGTTCACATCCTTGAAGCCGTTCATGGCCTCGGACACGCTCACGTTCGGGTTGGTGAACAGGACGGTCTTGCCCTCGCGGCTGTACACGAGGGAGGTGAGGTGGATGTTGCCCGACATACCCAGATTGAGGTTGCCAAGCGCAGGCATCGAGACGAAGTTGCTGCGGTTGCCCATGGCGGGGTTCATCTGGTAGCGGTATGTATAGTTGTCCAGGAAGTAACCGCTGTAGGTGTCTTGGGCGGATGCCGTCATAGCCGTAGCGACGAAACCGGCGGCAAGCAGATATTTTATGTTATTCAATTTCATGATGGTCTATGTGCTTAGAAATCCTTGGTGTAATTGCCGCTGACGGTTACGCGGACGTTCTTGAAAGTAAGTGTCTGGTCTGGAGCCAGAGGCTTCTGGTCATCGCCGGAGCGCATGATGGCGCGGATGTGTATGCCGTCCAGGTCCTTGATCTCGCCCTTCAGGGTGATTGTCAGGAGCTGGTCTTTCTTACTGGCCTCGATTACATTGCTTGCCAGGTCACCGATCTTGGCACCGGTGGTGTTGATGGCGTACGATTCAAGCTGCGCGCTGACAGGAGCATCGTTGTCGACGGTGGCGGTGATTGTCATCTCGGTGACGGTAAGATGCTTCAGGTCATCGTCCGACCAGCCGTCCTCGGTGTCCTCGTAGATTACAACGGTACCCTCCTTGAAACCGAAGGGAGCGATCAGCTCATACTTGCCCTCCACGGGAGTAAGCTGGCGGCCCAAGGGGAAGTAGTCGGTATGCTGGTCGGGTATGCCGGGCTTGACCACCTCGATCTTGATTCGCTCGGGCAAGGTTGCCTGTGCTGCGTCGGCTTCGGGGACGGAGAGGATGTTGGACAGGGACGAGAACCCCACGGGCGTCGGGTTCGCGAAGCCCTCGGGCACCTGGGCGGATTTGGGATTCGGAGCCAGTAAGAAGTTATAGGGTCCGGTCACACCCTTGTTGTACAGCACTCTGATCTTGGCGTTGTTGTCGGGCTCGAAAACCTGCGGAGCCATACCGTTGTCGCGGAGGGCTGTCAGCTTGAAGCCAGTCTCGTAATAGAGTTTCTGGTCGCCGATGGGGTTGTTCAGGCTCAGGTAGAGCTGCGGGTTGGCCACCTTGATGTTGGTGCCCTCGCCCTTCAGGAAGTCAGGGAGGTCGCCGATGGAGACAGGCGCGATGTCGATGCCCTCCAAGGTATAGTCGATGTTGCCGGACAGGCCGATCACGTCGATGGCGGACAGGTCGTACTTGATATCGATGGAGAGACTCTGGGGAAGCTGAATGCCATTCTGGAGAATCTCTTTTGTGTTCAGCAAGAGTGATCCCTCTTTTAAGCCCAGGGTACCGTCGATATCCATGCTGCCCTTGTCCTTGTCGAACGTCAGTTTGGGATTCACAGATGTCAGGTCCATCTTGTCGATGGTAAGCGACAGGGATACGTCATGGCCGTTCGCAGACTTAAGTGACGGCATGTACAGAACGCCGTTAACATGGTTATAGGATGCATTCCTGGGAAGGTCCGTCACCTCCAGACCTGTGGGAAGCTGGAAGTACAGGTCCTTGAGCTCCACGAACTTGATGTCCGCACCCTGGATAGTGGCCGAGATGGTCAGTGTGGTGTTGGTGGTGTAGATCGCGTTCATGCCGTAGATGGCCGGGTCCAGACCGGAGGCGGCATACTTGAACGGAGTGTTGGACGAGAGGATAGGGATGTTCTCGATGTCGGGAATATCGCCCTGGGCCCTCCGGCGTTTGCTCTGGCTGTTCCAAGGCAGCACCAGGTCGGTATGGGTCGGCGTGATACCCGGTTTGGCAATGTGGATCGACTGGATCTCGATGGGCTGCGACTTGAACTCACCGGTCTGCGTCAGCGCGTAGAAACGCTCGCCGTTCACGTCCACGATCTTGATGTTGCTGTTGTCTTCGAGGCTGAACACATTGTCCAGTTTCATCTTGTCGATGTTGATGGGGAGCGTGAGATTGTCAACCTTCACCTCGCTGGTGGTATCGATGTCGGACAAGTCGTAGTTGTCATCGATACATCCCGTCAACAGCAGGCATGAAGCCCCTGCTAAGGCAAGTAATTTGTGACTCATGTCAATATGTTGATTAGTGTTTGAGTAATTATTGTTTGAGTAATTATCAAAATGCAAAATTAGTTAAAAAATCTCAAACAATATCCTGGATGTGTCAAAAAAGTGGAAATTTAACCTAAATGGACCCAATTTAACGTAAAGCATCCCGCGGAAGCCATTGCCATCGCTTCCTCGGGATGCAATGATGTGGAAGGATATATCAGAGAGCCAGCATCTGTTCCTGGTCGTTCAGGTCGTTCAGGTACCGGGCCCGGTCCTCGGCCACCATCTGGTCGAACTGCGCCGCGTACTCGGCGATCACGGCCGCGGGCTTGCGCCATCGTGCCGGGATTCGGGAGGCTATCCACTCGCTTTCCAGCTGCCGGTAGTTGTCGAATGCATCGGTGAAGATTCCCTCCAACTGCTCGATGGTCTCGGCTTCCAGGGCACGGTTCAGGTCCTCGCGCCGCATGGGGAGTCCGATTACGTCCACCCATTCGGACACCGGCCCCGACGGCTCGGAATCCGTGAATCCATCGGGAATGTGGAGGTGCAGGTACTTGTAGATGGCCAGCTGGTATAGGAACAACGCCCGTTCCAGCCCGGCGCGGTAGAACTTCATGCCTCGGTAACGGATCACGCGGTCATCGTCAGCGGGACGTGCCAGCAGTTCGGATATGACATCGTAGGCCGACAGCATCTTGTCGACGGTGGTGGGGTTCAGCACATCGAAGATGATGCGGTCGCGCAGCGGCAGCCTGCGTTTCAGCCTGCGGTCGCGCTGGGGCCATTTCTTCTCGTCTCGCATCAGTCCGCAACTGCGCAGCATCATGCCCGGCACCACCACCGTGGCGCCCTTCTCGTCGCCGAACAGGTAGGAGAACGGGAACTGCGAGGAGTCGGGATGCGTCTTGTGCTGTCCCATCAGCAGGGAGAAGGCACCGATCTTGGCGCCCAGCATCAGGTAGGAGAAGGAGCTGGTCTTGACGCCACGCTCCATGATTCCCCAGTGCACAGGTCCCATCTTGTACATATGGTTGCTCTGGTTGGAGCCCGATCCGGCGTTCATGAACGATGTCTGGCAGCCTATCAGCAGCGATGACTTGTGCATGGAGACGGTGTATGGCCCGGCGAACAGCGCGCAGGCCTCGCCGTTCTCCAGCTGTGAGTTGGCGAAGAACAGGGAGTCGTGGGCCGTGAACCCCTTGGCTAGCGTCACTCCCTGGCCGATGAAGCAGTTGCGGACAATAACGCCGGACTCTGCCACTCCGTCCTCGATTATGAAGTTCTCGGCATCGACGCCGCCACCCACGTAGGCCAGGCAACGGCCCGGAGCGGCATTGTTGACTATGGTGCCGTTGCGCAGCAGCGATGCCCCCTCCACGCGCACCTCGTTGCCCACCTGGACGTTTGCCAGCAGTCCGCAGCCACGGATCACGGCGTTGTCGCCGATACGGTTCGGGGCCGAGAAGGTCAGCAGCCAGTCGCGCAGCAGCGGAGTCAGATGATTGGCGCTCCATTTGGGCATGCGGGCCATGAGCAGGGCCACCTGCGCCGACAGACCGGGGTAGATGGTCACGGGGCGGGACCCCGTCTCGTCCAGGACCTCCACCACCGTGCCGATGCCGCAGCGGGTCTCAGGCTCGAACTCCACGCACGCGGTGTCGATGATGCGGACGTTCCGGCCGATGTCGCAATGCCTCAGCCTCTCTCCTATATTATATATGGCGACGTTGTCTCCGACCACGCAATCCTGGATCACGGCGTTCTCGATGCCGGCGCCGGCGGATGCGTCCAGCGCGCCCAGGAGCACGTCGTCGACGAACCGCACACGGCGTATGGCCGACAGGTCCGTACCGTCGGTCACAAGCACGCGGCTCCAGTCGTCCGACAGGCATCCCTGACGCTCCAGCAGGCGGGTCTCCCACCATTCCAGCGGGCGGTATCGCCCGTTATTCTTCGGCAAGGTCATCGTATTTCTGATATAAAAAGTCGTTGTAAGGGAATCTCTCGGTATGTATCTCCAGGGCCTTGTCGTAAAGTTTCTGCTTCAGTTCCTCGATGTTGAGGCGGTCCTTGGCGGAGATGAAGATGCAGTTGTCGCCCATGCGGCTCATCCATGTGCGCTGAAGTTCAGGCAGCGAGATGTTCTCGCGGGTCATTGGAGTGAGGTCGTCGGGGTCCTTGGGTGTGTACCGGAAGGCGTCGATCTTGTTAAACACCATTATCATCGGTTTGTCGGCCGATCCGCAGACCTCGGACAGGGTCTTGTTGACCACCTCGATCTGCTCCTCGAAGTTTGGATGGCTTATGTCCACTACATGGACCAGTACATCGGCCTCGCGGACTTCGTCGAGCGTGGACTTGAAGCTGTCCACCAGGTTGGAGGGAAGCTTGCGGATGAATCCGACGGTGTCGGTCAGCAGGAAGGGGAGGTTCTCCACCACCACCTTGCGGACCGTGGTGTCCAGTGTGGCGAACAGTTTGTTCTCGGCGAACACGTCGGACTTGCTGAGCAGGTTCATCAACGTGGACTTACCCACGTTGGTGTACCCCACCAGGGCCACGCGGGTAAGTTTGCCGCGGTTCTTGCGCTGGACGGTCTTCTGTCGGTCGATAGCCGCGAGTTCCTCCTTGAGTCGGGATATTCGGTCCAGGATAATACGGCGGTCAGTCTCGATCTGGGTCTCGCCGGGGCCGCGCATTCCGATACCGCCCCGCTGGCGCTCCAGGTGCGTCCACATACGCGTGAGTCGCGGCAGCAGGTACTGGTACTGCGCCAGTTCCACCTGCGTGCGCGCCGTGGCGGTCTGCGCACGCTTGGCGAATATGTCCAGAATCAGGCTGGTACGGTCCAGTATCTTCACCTTCAGTTCCTTCTCGACGTTGGCCACCTGCTTCGGGCTGAGCTCGTCGTCGAAGATCACCAGGCCGATCTCGTTCTCCTCCACATACTGGCGGAGTTCCTCCAGTTTGCCGGTGCCGACGTATGTTCGTGGATTGGGGTACTCCAGTTTCTGCGTGAACCGGGCCACCGGCTCGGCGCCGGCCGTGTCGGCCAGGAACGCCAGCTCGTCCAGGTACTCGTCGGTCTTGCGCTCGTCCTGCGTGCGGGTCACCAGGCCCACCAGGACAGCCTTCTCGTTTTGCTCTTGGGTTATGATGTTGTCTTCAATCATTCTGTCGTTAGTTTTGCGCCCAGGCGCATTTCCATAGGGTTAGAACGCCGCAGGATGCGTCAGTGTTTAGATTCCGTCCTAACCATAAAATGGGAACGCCAGGCGCTCCCATTCCATGACAAGGCCGTGCGGGGGCCTGTTATTTCTTTACTTTGTTGTAGCGGGCGTTGAGACCTTCCACCACCTCGTCGGTGATGTCAAGCTCGGGGTTGATGTAGAGCGTGGCGGCCTTGAAGAGGATGGCGTCGTAACCACGGGTCTTGTTGTAGTCCTCGATGAAGGCGTTGATCGAGTCGTTGACGTTCTTCTGAGCCTGGAGGGCCTGCTGCTGGAAGGAGTTCTGCAGTGTGTTGGCCTGCTTCTGGGCCTCGTTTTGCAGGTTGGCCATGTTGCGCTGGTCCAGCTCGTAGCTTTCCTGAGTCAGGTAGCCGTTGTTGTTCATCTTGTTCTGCATTGTGTTGGCCAGCGACTGGATGCGTGTCTCATGTTTCTTCATGGTGCTTTCCATGCTGGCCTGCATGCGCATCATCTCCTCGTTGTAGTCCTTGGCCAGGTTGTACCGTGCCAGCACGGAGTCCAGGTCGACGTAACGGTAATTGGGGAGTTTGCCGGCAGTCTCTGTCTTGGCTTTCTTTGCGACCGGTTTGGTATCCTTCTGGTCGTTTCCGCAGGACGCCAATGTCGTGGAACCCATCAGCAGCAATGCGGCTGCTATTGCAATGGGGGTGTGGATTTTTTTCATTATGCTTGGTTGTGTTTGTTCGTCTTCGCTTTGTCCGCCGGAGCGGGTGTGTGGCCGTGACGGTGCATGCTCTTTGCCCCGTACAGGTTAATCGAAAGCAAAAGTAACGATATTCCCAGTAATAATATAACAATAAGCGTTAATTTCACTTTTTTTAAGTTTGTTTCGCATATCCTGCGATTCCGGTCCAGGACCCGGATGCACGGCTACATGTTGCAAAATTAGCAAAAAAATGTCGAATTTCTGCTTTATTACCAAATATTTTGTTAACTTTGACGGACAAGTAACGGAGCAAATCCGGCGACAAGAACCGTAGAAATTACGCAATATTTTGACAGTAAAGGAATTAACTAATATATTATGGAAGTAAAAGACCTTAAGCCTGAGTTACTGTGGAAATGTTTCGACGAGGTGACGAAGATCCCGCGCCCGTCGTGCCACGAGGAGAAGATTCGCGAGTTCCTGGTGGACTTCGCCAAGGAGCATGACATCGAGGTGAAGACCGACAAGGTGGGAAACGTGGTGATGAGCAAGCCGGCCACGCCGGGCCATGAGAACGCCCCCGGAGTCATCCTGCAGGCGCACATGGACATGGTGGCCGAGAAGAACAACGACGTGGAGCATGATTTCCTGAAGGACCCCATCCAGACATATGTGGACGGGGAGTGGGTGAAGGCCAAGGGCACGACCCTGGGAGCTGACAACGGCATAGGCGTGGCCGCCGCCATGGCCGTGATGATCGACCCTGACCTGGTCCACGGTCCGCTTGAGGCGTTGTTCACCGTCAACGAGGAGATCGGTCTGGAGGGCGCCCAGAACATCAGCAAGGACATGATCAAGGGCGACATGCTGCTGAACCTGGACTCCGAGGACGACGGCGAGATCTTCGTGGGATGCGCCGGCGGCATCGACACCACGGCCGACTTCACCTACCATCGCAGCTACACTCCGGAGGGATTCTCCTATATGAAGGTGTCGGTGTCCGGCCTGCTGGGCGGACACAGCGGCTCGGACATCAACGCGGGCCGCGCCAACGCCAACAAGGTGATAGCCCGCTTCATCTGGGAATGCTCGCAGCAGTGGGACATCACCGTGTGCAGCATCGAGGGCGGCAACCTGCGCAACGCCATCCCGCGCGAGGCCTACGCGGTGTTCGGCGTACATTCCGACCATAAGGAGGAACTGAAGCACAAACTGAAGAAATACTACGAGGATATCCTGAACGAATACAAGGGAATCGAGCCGTCGATGGACCTGCGTGTCGAGAAGTGCGAGCGTCCGGAGTACTGTCTGGACAGCGAGACGTCCATCGCCCTGGTCCGCGCCATCTACTCGGCGCCTCACGGAGTGGTATCGATGAGCCACGACATCGAAGGTCTGGTGGAGACATCGACCAACCTGGCGTCGGTCAAGATAGTCGACGACCACACCATCCGCATCACAACGTCGCAGCGCAGCAGCGTGGAGAGCCGTAAGAACGACATCGCAGGACAGGTTGAGGCCCACTTCCAGCTGGCCGGCGCCAAGGTCTACCACAGCGACGGATATCCGGGCTGGGCGCCCAACATGGACTCCAGGATCATGAAGACAACAGCCGACGCATATCAGGAACTGTTCGGCGTCAAGCCGGCAATCAAGGCCATCCATGCCGGACTGGAGTGCGGACTCTTCCTGTCGAAGTTCCCGAAACTCGACATGGTAAGTTTCGGCCCGACAATGACAGGCGTCCATTCGCCCGACGAGAAACTGCTGATTCCGACGGTCGACAAGTTCTGGCGGCATCTGTGCCGCGTGATCGAGAAAGTCGCCGAGTCATGAGGCTGGCGGCACTGTTGCTGATACTTCTATCGGTGTTTCTCCCTGCATGCGCGGAGAGGAACGCCGGTTCATCGGAACCATCGGAATACAAGGTGCGGGTCGATTCGTTGCCGGAGGAGGACGAGAACACCCGTTTCGACACGTTGACCGACGGGGATTTCCGCATAGTGGCCGAGGAACTTGGCGTAGAGGTGGCGGCAATCAAGGCCGTTGTGCTGATCGAGGCCGGGGAAGCCATGAAGGGCTTCCTGGCGCCCGGCGTGCCGGTGGTGAATTTCCAGCCGTCGATGTTCGGCAGATACTGCCGCAAAGCGGCCAACAAGGCCGGCTGCAAGGATGCCAGGGTGCCGGAGGGACTGAGCGGCTACGGACTCAGCGAATGGACCCAGCTGGTCAAGGCGCGCCGTAAGAACTGCGACGCCGCCAACATGAGCACGTTCTGGGGAATGTTCCAGATCGGAGGGTTCGGATACCGCCAGTGCGGATGCGAGACCGTCCAGGAGATGGTGGACCTGATGTGCCGCTCGGAACTGGAGCAACTGGAGTTGTTCGCCACATTCATCAGCAATTCGGGGATGCTGCCGGCCCTGCGAGCCAAGGACTGGGCTACGTTCGCACGCAAATACAACGGAGCCAGTTACGCGCGACGGGGCTACCACACCCGAATGGCAAAGGCTTACGCCAAATACAAGAAAGAAGAACGATAAATTAATCTAATATTAATTTAAACATGAAAATCACAGATCTGGAGCCCAGACTGGTATGGGCTGCATTCGACGAGATAACGAAGGTGCCCCGTCCTACCCATCATCTGGAGAAGATGCGTGTGTTCCTGCTGGACTGGGCCAAGCGTCATGGCATCGAGGCCGAGAGCGACGCGGTAGGCAACGTGGTGATGCGCGTTCCCGCCACTCCCGGACATGAGAAGGCCCCCGTTGTGGTGCTGCAGGGGCATCAGGACATGGTGGCCGAGAAACTTCCGGAGGTAAAGCATGATTTCCTGGAGGACCCCATCACGACGGTGGTGGACGGCGACTGGGTACGCGCCGAGGGCACTACTCTTGGCGCCGACAACGGCATGGGCTGCGCGTCGGCCATGGCGGTACTGACGGATCCCGACCTGGTCCATGGCCCTCTGGAGGCATTGTTCACCGTCGACGAGGAACAGGGACTGATAGGCGCCAACGGCCTGCAGGCCGGTTTCATCACGGGCGACATACTTCTGAACCTCGACTCCGAGGAGATGGGCCAGCTGGTGATAGGCTGCGCGGGCGGCAAGGTGACTGAATGCCGTCTGCCCTACAAGCGGGAGGACACCCCGTCGAACTATGAGTGTTACGAGGTGAAACTGGCCGGACTCAAGGGCGGTCACTCGGGCATGGAGATCGGTATGGGGCGTGCCAACGCCAACCAGCAGCTGGCACGCGCCCTCTGGGAGGCCGACCGGCATGTGACCAACGTCGAGGTAGCCGAGATCGACGGCGGAGGCCTGGCAAACGCCATCCCGCGCGACGCTATGGCCATAGTGGCTGTAAGCCGTGACGCCGCCCAGGATTTCTGCACGTTCATCAAGGAGTTCAACGACCGGCTGCACACAGAGTTCGCACCGGCGGAGAATCCTGATTTCACCATGACTGCCCGTAAGGTGGAGCGTCGCGCCAAGGTGATCGCCACGGAGACGTCGCACCGTCTGATAGCCGCCGTCTTCGCATGCCCCAACGGAGTGCAGGGTATGTCGCTGGCCATCGAGGGATTGATCGAGACAAGCTGCAACCTGGCGTCGGTCAAGATGGTGGAGAACGACACGATTCTGGTCACGGTCCACCAGCGTAGTTCCGTTGACTCGCGCCGCGACGAGATCGCCGACCGCATCAGCGCGCTGTTCGGCATGATCGGCGCTGACGTGACCTTCGATGACGCATACGTGGGCTGGAGCCCGAATCCGCAGTCCCGCGTGCTGAAGGTTGCCTCCGATGCTTACAGGGACCTGTTCAAGGCCGAGCCGAAGGTAGAGGCCTTGCACGCCGGTCTGGAATGCGGACTGTTCCTGGAGAAGATGCCCAATCTGGACATGGTAAGCTTCGGCCCGACGCTGAAGAACATACACTCGCCCAGCGAGCGTGCGAACATCCAGTCGGTAGGGGAGTTCTACCGTCTGCTCAAGGACATAATCACCCGTCTGGCATAATCCGCGGCGAAACATCATGCAGGGCCGGACGCTCCGTTGGGGCGTCCGGCTGTTTGTGAATCATTTGAATGTCCGGCCGTTTTGGTTGAACAAAAAACGGGCGGATGTGGTTATTCCATTAAGAAACCGACTATCCGCCGTGCGTGGAACGCGTCATCGCGACAATTCCCGGGCAGAGCGGGGGCCAAGAGGAAGAAAAACTATAAAACTATAAAGAGTATGAAAAGGACGAGAATTTACGGAACGTTCGTGGCTATGTTGACGCTTGTTATCGGAATGAGTGCAGTGTCGTGCGGCAAGGCTCCCAGCGCAGCCGACGTGGCCAAGAAGATCGATGCCCAGGAGACCCTGACCCAGAAGGATTATGCCACGGTGCTGGAGTACTGCGGCGAATACGCGCGCAAGGCGCAGGCTTACTTCGATGTGATCAACGCCCAGTCCAGCGATACGACGGCGGCATATGTCAGCGCCGCCAACGATATGGCACGGCTCAGCCAGGAATACCCATATCTTGATATGTTCCGAGGAGTGGTCTATAACATGAAGGCCGACGCTCTGGATGCCGACAACCAGAAGCGGGTGGAGAAGTACGCGCGTTACCAGGCGTTCCCGTTGCCCGAGGGTGACGGAACCGACTTGACGCAGCCCGGAGTGGAAGGCGTGATCGAGGACATGCCCGACACCGCCGTGACGGATTCCACAGGAGTGCTCGCAGCCGGCGACGGAGAACTGGTGGAGCAGACTGTGAAATGAGCAGCCTGTAAATCCAAATATATGGAGACGAAAGGTTTTTATGTCCTTTTCGTCTCTTTTTTTGTTTATATGCCCGAAATTTCATAATTTTGCATCCGAATTCACGTTTAGTTTATTATTTCAGATTTAGATTTTTGGAAAAGTACGCCCCGTGGAACCTGTCAGAATGGAAAGCGCAACCTTAATAAGGCAATAAGGCCGCAGGGCAGCAAATTAACATACACAGAACAAAATGTGCGGAATTGTAGGATACATCGGAGACGGCAAGGTTTATGATATACTGATCAAAGGCCTTCACCGTCTTGAATATCGTGGATATGACAGCGCCGGCGTGGCGTTGGTAGGGGCCGACGGCAAGCTCAGCGTTTACAAGGCCAAAGGCAAGGTGTCGAACCTGGAGGCTTTCTGCAAGGATAAGGAAATCGATGCACGCGCCGGAATCGCCCACACCCGCTGGGCCACCCACGGCGAGCCTTCGGACACCAACGCCCACCCGCATTACAGCGAGGACGGCAACATCGCGATCGTTCACAACGGCACGATCGAGAACTATAAGGTCCTGAAGGACGCGCTGAAGCAGCATGGATGCCAGTTCCAGTCCGAGACTGACACGGAGGTGTTGGTGCAGCTAATAGAATATATCCGCCTCACCAACAAGTGCTCGCTGCTGTCGGCAGTGCGCCGTGCGCTGAAGCAGGTGGTCGGAGCCTATGCCATCGCCGTGGTGGAGAAGGACAATCCCGACACTATAATAGCCGCACGTCAGAGCAGTCCTCTGGCCATTGGCATCGGCGACAACGAGTACTTCCTGGCATCGGACGCAAGTCCTTTCGTGGAGTACACCAAGGAGGCGGTCTACCTCCGCGATGGAGAGATCGCCGAGATCCGCCGCGGCGAGCCGTTGAAGATCACCGACCTGGACAACAATGACGCCGAGATTGACGTGACCACGCTGGAGATGTCCATATCGCAGCTGGAGCGCGGCGGTTATCCCCATTTCATGCTGAAGGAGATATTCGAGCAGCCCGTCACACTGCGCGACTGCATACGCGGTCGCGTGGTGGAGGGCGGCAGACGCATCAACATCAACGGAGTGATGGACAACAAGGACAAGTTCCTGAACTGCAAGCGTATCGTCATCGTGGCCTGCGGCACGTCATGGCATGCCGGCCTGCTCGGCAAGTATCTGATCCAGGATATGTGCCACATTCCTGTGGAGGTAGAGTACGCCAGTGAGTTCCGCTACTCCAACCCCGTGCTGGACGAGCGTGACATCGTGATAGCCATCTCGCAGAGCGGCGAGACCGCGGACACCCTGGCGGCTGTCCGCATCGCCCACGACAAAGGGGCCTTCGTGTTCGGCATTAGCAACTCCGTTGGATCGTCGATACCACGCGAGACAGACAGCGGATGCTACATCCATGTGGGTCCGGAGATCGGTGTGGCGTCCACCAAGGCCTTTACCGGCCAGGTGATGGTGCTTACGCTGGTGGCCGCCTGTGTGGCCCAGCTGCGCGGAACGCTGACCGACGACCAGATCGAGTCGATAGGCAAGAAGGTCCTGGCCATTCCGTCGGCCGTGGAGAAGGTCCTGGAACTGGCTCCCGCCATCGAGCGCCTGTCGCTGATCTATACCTACGCACGCAACTTCCTGTATCTGGGACGCGGATACAGCTATCCGGCGGCACTGGAAGGCGCGCTGAAACTGAAGGAGATCTCGTACATCCATGCCGAGGGGTACCCTGCGGCCGAGATGAAGCATGGTCCGATCGCGCTGATCGACCAGGAGATGCCTTCGGTGATTGTGGCGCCCAACGACCATCTGTACGAGAAGATCGTAAGCAACGTCCAGCAGGTCAAGGCGCGTGGCGGCAATATCCTGGCCATCGTAACCGAAGGCGACAGCGAGATCTGCAAGATCGCCGACCATGTGCTGGAGGTGCCCGATATGCCGGAGTGCCTTACGCCCATCATCACCTCCATCCCCATGCAGCTTCTGGCTTACTATATCGCCATCAACAAGGGGAAGAACGTGGACATGCCGCGAAACCTGGCGAAATCAGTCACGGTGGAGTGAAAATGATGGAGAAATTTTTTTGACTGAAAACCAGTCAGTTGGAAAAAATTTTATAAAAAATAACGAATAAGATTTGCACAGAAAGAAAATTCGTTATAACTTTGCACTCGGAATTCGCGAGAGGCCTGAGCCTTGGACGACTCCGAAAGGGTGGATACCAGAGTGGCCAAATGGGGCAGACTGTAAATCTGCTGGCTTACGCCTACGGTGGTTCGAATCCATCTCCACCCACCGGCCGATAGATTCGGCACGAATGCGGAAGTAGCTCAGTTGGTAGAGCATTAGCCTTCCAAGCTAAGGGTCGCGAGTTCGAACCTCGTTTTCCGCTCAAAATTGCCTATGTAGCTCAGGGGTAGAGCACTTCCTTGGTAAGGAAGAGGTCGCGGGTTCAAATCCCGCCATCGGCTCTCAGTTTTTCTAACCTCTCCTCGAATCCAAAGAGGAAAATTCAAAATCAAAATATAGCAAAATGGCTAAAGAGAAATTCGAAAGAACCAAACCCCATGTGAACATCGGTACGATCGGTCACGTGGACCATGGCAAGACGACTCTGACCGCTGCCATAACCAAGGTTCTGGCTGAGCAGGGTCTTTCCGAGCTCCGCTCGTTCGACTCCATCGATAACGCTCCCGAGGAGAAGGAGCGCGGTATCACAATCAACACCGCTCACGTAGAGTACGAGACCGCAAACCGTCACTACGCGCATGTTGACTGCCCCGGACACGCCGACTATGTGAAGAACATGGTTACCGGTGCCGCTCAGATGGATGGTGCCATCATCGTAGTTGCCGCTACCGACGGTCCGATGCCCCAGACCCGCGAGCACATCCTGCTGGCCCGTCAGGTGAACGTTCCCCGTCTGGTTGTCTTCATGAACAAGTGCGACCAGGTTGACGACGAGGAGATGCTGGAACTGGTTGAGATGGATATGCGTGACCTGCTGTCTCAGTACGAATACGACGGTGACAATACTCCCGTGATCCGCGGTTCCGCGCTGGGTGCCCTGGAGGGTGACCCGAAGTGGGTAGCCAAGGTAATGGAATTGATGGATGCCGTTGACACATGGATTCCCCTGCCTCCGCGTGACGTTGATAAGCCTTTCCTGATGCCTGTCGAGGACGTGTTCTCGATCACAGGTCGCGGTACCGTTGCCACCGGTCGTATCGAGGCTGGTCGCGTTAAGGTCGGCGACGAGGTTCAGATCCTGGGTCTGGGCGAGGACAAGAAGTCGGTTGTTACCGGTGTCGAGATGTTCCGCAAGATTCTGGACGAGGGCGAGGCCGGTGATAACGTAGGTCTACTGCTTCGCGGTATCGACAAGGATGAGGTTAAGCGCGGTATGGTTATCTGCCATCCCGGACAGGTTAAGCCTCACGACCACTTCAAGGCTCAGGTCTACATCCTGAAGAAGGAAGAGGGTGGCCGTCACACTCCGTTCCACAACAAGTACCGTCCTCAGTTCTACATCCGTACGCTGGATGTTACCGGTGAGATCAAGTTGCCGGAGGGCGTAGAGATGGTAATGCCTGGCGATAACGTTGAGATCGACGTCAAGCTGATCACCAAGGTAGCCATGGATCCGGGTCTGCGTTTCGCAATCCGCGAGGGTGGACGCACCGTAGGATCGGGCCAGATTACAGCCGTGATTGACGACTAATCAGAATTCATTGACAACAAGACAGGGGCCTCCGGCCTTACGAAGGCCCCTGGATACACGGGAATAGCTCAGTTGGTAGAGCATTGGTCTCCAAAACCAAGGGTCGAGAGTTCGAGTCTTTCTTCCCGTGCCAAAACAAAAGGAAATGAAATTAATACAGGATATCAAGGAATCTTATAACGAGTTGGTTTATAAGGTTTCCTGGCCGACACAAAAGCAGCTTATCAACAGCTCGGTGCTGGTCCTGATAGCTTCCATCGTACTGGCGGTGTTTATCTGGGCAGTGGATAAGGTGTTCTCTTTGCTGATGGAGTTGATCTACAGCATCAGTTTCTAACAATTCTTAGTAAAGCGGAATTTCAATGGCTGAAGTCAAGAAGAGATGGTACGTGTTGCGTGCCATTTCGGGTAAGGAGGCTAAGGTCAAGGAAGTTCTTGATGCGTCTATCAGGAACACGGACCTTGGCAAACATGTATCACAGGTACTTATTCCGACAGAGAAGAAGTACACGACTACACCCAGTGGCAAGAAGGTGTTGAGGGAACATAACCTCTACTCAGGTTACGTTTTCGTAGAGGCTGAGTTGACCGGAGAGGTCATCTATGAGCTTCGGAACACTACGAATGTCATTGATTTTTTGCGTGGACGTGCCAAGACATCGGATCCGGTGCCTTTGACACCCGAGGAGGTTGAGCGAATGCTGGGCCGACAGGACGAATCAAGCGTCCAGGCTGCCGAGGAGGTCGTGAACTACCTGGAGGGTGAGACGGTTAAGGTGACGTTCGGCCCGTTCAACGGCTTTACTGGAACCATCAAGGAGATTGACACTGAGAGGAACAGAGTCATAGTCGAGGTCAAGATTTTCGGCCGAGGCAATGACCTGACGTTGGAGATATCCCAAGTGGAGAAGGTGTGACGGAATTTGATGTTACGCGAAGGACGTCACAAGGTATTCACACAACTAAATAACAAATAGGACAATGGCAAAAGAAATTGCTGGACAGATCAAATTGCAGATCAATGGTGGCAAGGCAAACCCGTCACCGCCAGTCGGACCCGCGCTGGGTTCGAAGGGTATCAATATCATGGAATTTTGCAAGCAATTCAATGCCCGTACCCAGGACAAGGCCGGCAAGGTTCTTCCTGTAGTGATCACATACTACACGGACAAGAGCTTTGACTTTGTTGTAAAGACTCCTCCGGTGGCTGTACAGCTGAAGGAGGTGGCGCACATCAAGAGCGGTAGTGCCCAGCCGAACCGTAAGAAGGTGGCTGAGATCACCTGGGAGCAGGTCAAGACAATTGCACAGGACAAGATGCCAGATTTGAACTGTTTCACCATAGAGTCCGCCATGCGCATGGTAGCGGGTACCGCCCGCAGCATGGGTATCACCGTGAAAGGGACGTTCCCTGAAAACAATTAATCTTCAAGACAATGGGAAAACTGACAAAAAATCAGAAGGAAGCTTTATCGAAGATTGAGCCTGGGAAGTCTTACACCCTTGCGGAAGCCGCGGAGAAGGTGAAGGAGACATCGTTCGAGAAGTTCGACGCATCGCTTGACATCGATGTACGTCTGGGCGTTGACCCCCGTAAGGCCGACCAGATGGTACGTGGCGTCGTATCGCTGCCTCACGGCACCGGTAAGGAGGTACGCGTACTGGTAATGTGCGGTCCGGACGCAGAGGCAGCCGCCAAGGAGGCAGGTGCCGACTACGTCGGACTGGACGAATACATCCAGAAGATCAAGGATGGCTGGACAGACGTTGATGTAATCATCACGCAGCCCTCGGTAATGGGTAAGCTCGGACCGTTGGGACGTATCCTGGGTCCGCGCGGACTGATGCCTAACCCCAAGAGCGGCACGGTGACAATGGACGTCGCCAAGGCTGTAAGGGAGGTTAAGCAGGGTAAGATTGACTTCAAGGTGGACAAGACCGGAATTGTTCACGCATCGGTAGGCAAGACATCGTTCAGCGCCGAGGCAATGCGCGACAACGCCCGTGAGTTCATCAATACACTGATCAAGCTGAAACCGGCCACATCGAAAGGCACATATATCAAGAGCATTTATCTTTCAAGCACCATGGGCCCCGGCATCAAGGTCGACCCGAAGTCGGTAGCGGAATAATCTTTAAATACGAAGAAGAGACATGAAAAAGGAAGATAAAGCGATAATCATCAGCAAAATCGGTGAGGAGATTGCACAGTACAGCTGCATGTACTTGGTACAGACCCAGGGTCTGAACGCCGAGAAGACAAGTGCGTTGCGCCGTGCATGCTTCGGCAGCGACATCAAGATGCTTTGCGTCAAGAACACGTTGCTGAAGAAGGCTTTCGAGGCAAGTGAGACCGATTACTCGGAATTATATGATCTTCTCCACGGCGAGACAACTCTGTTGCTCAGCAATGTCGGCAACGCTCCGGCACGACTGATCAAGAAGTTCCGCGACAAGAAAGAGACGCTCCCGATGCTTAAGGGCGCTTATGTGGAGGAAACAGTGTACGTTGGCGAGGAGAACTTGGAGGTCCTTTCCAATATCAAGAGCAAGAACGAACTTATCGCCGATGTTGTGGCGCTGCTGCAGTCTCCGGCCAAGAACGTTATCAGTGCACTTCAGAGCGGTGCGAACATACTGCACGGTGTACTGGAAACCCTCTCCAAGAAAGAAGCATAAACCCAATCAGTAAAAAATTAAAAAAGAAATACAAAAATGGCAGATTTGAAAGCATTTGCAGAGCAGCTTGTTAACCTGACCGTAAAGGAAGTAAACGAACTCGCAGAGATCCTGAAGAACGAGTATGGCATCGAGCCCGCCGCCGCAGCGGTAGCCGTAGCAGCCGGTCCCGCAGCCGGTGCTCCCGCAGCCGAGGAGAAGACTAACTTCGACGTAGTCCTGAAGGCTCCCGGTGCATCGAAGCTCGCAGTCGTTAAGCTCGTGAAGGAACTGACAGGCCTTGGCCTGAAGGAGGCAAAGGAGCTCGTTGACAACGCTCCCAGCAACATCAAGGAAGGTCTTCCCAAGGCTGAGGCCGAGGGCCTGAAGAAGCAGCTGGAAGAGGCTGGTGCCGAGGTTGAGCTGAAATAAGCCGGTCCATTCATCAAATAGGTTAAGAACGCTCCACATATGTTAGCGTTCTTAGCCTATTAATCTCTATCATCGATGCCCGTCGGGACGTCGATGATTACGCGTGAATTGACATTTGCTTTTTTTTGCATTCAATGGCACGCGTTTTGTATCCTCTCACCTTGACCATCATGCGTAAGGTCGCAGAAGCTTTTTAAGTTTTATAAAACGATAGAGTAATTACCTTCGCAGGCCTGCGTAATCAAGTTTTAAATCCCCAACAATGTCAGTAAATTTAACCGAAAAACCGCGTGTAAATTTCGCGTCGATTAAAAATCCACTGCCTTTCCCGGATTTCCTGGACATCCAGCTGAAGTCGTTCCGCGACTTCCTGCAGCTGGACACTCCGCCGGAGCAGCGCAAACAACAGGGATTGTATAAAGTATTCGCCGAGAATTTCCCCATCACGGACACGCGCAGCAACTATGTGCTGGAGTTCCTGGACTACTACATCGACCCGCCCCGTTACACCATTGAAGAGTGTCTCAAGCGCGGCCTGACTTACAGCGTGCCCCTGAAGGCCAAGCTGAAGCTGTCGTGCAACGATCCGGACCATACTGATTTCTCGACCGAGGTCCAGAACGTGTATCTCGGAACCATCCCCTACATGACCGAGCAGGGTACGTTCGTGATCAACGGCGCGGAGCGTGTAGTGGTGTCGCAGCTGCATCGATCCCCAGGTGTGTTTTTCGGTAACAGCATCCATGCCAACGGCACGAAACTGTATTCTGCGCGTATAATCCCGTTCCGTGGCTCATGGATAGAGTTCGCCACGGACATCAACAATGTGATGTACGCCTATATCGACCGTAAGAAGAAACTTCCCGTCACCACGCTGCTGCGTGCCATCGGTTTCGAGAGCGACAAGGAGATCGTGGAGATCTTCGACCTGGCCGAGGAAATCAAGGTGACCGAGGAGAACCTGAAGAGGGTGATAGGCCGCAAGCTGGCCGGTCGAGTCATGGAGAGCAGTTACGAGGACGTTGTGGATCCCGACACCGGCGAGGTATGGACAACCGAACGTATCGTCAAGATCGTGGAGCGCGGCGAGGAGATCACCGAGGACGTGATCGATGCCATCCTGAACAGTGGAGTCAAGACAATTCTGCTGGAGAAGGAGGGAGTTGCCGCCGTTGACTACAGCATAATCTTCAACACCCTGCAGCGCGATATGACCAATTCCGAGCAGGAGGCGGTCACCTACATTTACCGGCAGCTGCGCAACGCCGATCCACCGGATCCCGCGTCGGCGCGCGAGGTGATCCAGAGCCTCTTCTTCTCAGAGAAGCGTTATGACTTGGGCGAGGTAGGCCGCTACCGTATCAACAAGAAGCTTGGTCTGGACACTCCGATGGATGTGAAGGTTCTGACGCGCGAGGACATAATCGCCATTATCAAATACCTGATCGAACTGATCAACGCCAAGAGCGACGTGGATGATATCGACCACCTGAGCAACCGTCGCGTCCGCACGGTGGGCGAGCAGCTCTACAATCAGTTCGGCGTGGGCCTGGCCCGTGTGGCACGCAGCATCCGCGAGAAGATGAACGTGCGCGACACCGAGGTGTTCAAGCCCATCGACCTGATCAACGCCAAGACCATCTCGGCAGTAATCAACACATTCTTCGGAACCAATGCATTGTCGCAGTTCATGGACCAGACCAACCCTCTGGCCGAGATCACCCACAAGCGCCGTATGTCGGCCCTGGGTCCCGGCGGTCTGAGCCGCGAGCGCGCGGGTTTCGAGGTTCGAGACGTACACTACACGCATTACGGACGTCTCTGCCCGATCGAGACCCCTGAGGGTCCTAACATCGGTCTGATTTCGAGTCTGTGCGTATATGCCAAGATCAATAACCTCGGTTTCATCGAGACTCCTTACCGCAAGGTCGAGAATGGAGTAGTGGATCTGAACAACGATGACGTGGTCTATATGACAGCCGAGGTGGAGGAGGGAAAGACCATCGCGCAGGGCAACGCCCCGGTGAACGATGACGGAACCTTCATCAACAACCGCATCAAGGCCCGTAAGGAGGCGGACTTCCCGATCGCCGCGCCCAACGAGGTGCAGCTGATGGACGTGTCTCCGCTGCAGATCGCGTCGATCGCCGCATCGCTGATTCCGTTCCTGGAGCACGATGACGCAAACCGCGCGCTGATGGGATCGAACATGATGCGCCAGGCGGTGCCTCTGCTCCGCAGCGAGGCTCCGATCGTCGGTACCGGCATCGAGGGTCAGTTGATCCGCGACTCCCGCACGCAGATCACCGCCGAGGGCGAGGGTGTGATCGAGTATGTCGATTCCGAGCGTATCCGCATCAAGTACGACCGCACCGAGGACGAGGAGTTCGTGGAGTTCGAGCCTGCCACCAAGGAATACAAACTGCCTAAGTTCCGCCGCACCAACCAGGGTACAACCATCGACCTGCGTCCCATCTGCGACAAGGGGCAGCGCGTCAAGAAGGGCGACATCCTGACCGAGGGTTATTCCACGGAGAAGGGTGAACTGGCCCTGGGACGCAACCTGAAGGTGGCGTTCATGCCCTGGAAGGGATACAACTACGAGGACGCCATCGTGCTGAACGAGCGCATGGTTCGCGAGGATATCCTGACTTCGGTACACGTTGACGAGTACAGCATCGATGTCCGCGAGACCAAACGAGGCATGGAGGAACTGACAAGCGATATCCCGAACGTCAGCGAGGACGCCACCAAGAACCTGGACGAACGCGGAATAATCCGTGTTGGCGCATATGTGGTTCCGGGCGACATCATGATCGGTAAGATCACACCCAAGGGAGAAAGTGATCCCACCCCGGAGGAAAAACTGCTGCGCGCCATCTTCGGCGACAAGGCGGGCGACGTGAAGGACGCATCGCTTAAGGCCACTCCGTCGCTCAAGGGCGTCGTGATCGGCACAAGCCTCTTCTCGAAGGCCGCCAAGAAGAAAGGCAACCGCAACAGCGTGAACGCACAGCTCCCGTTGCTTGTGGAGGAATACGAGGACAAGAAGCAGGAGGTGAAGGACCTGATGGTCAAGAAGATCAAGACCCTGCTGAAGAACCAGGCTTCCGCCGGTATCCAGGACTTCCTTGGCGCTGACCTGGTTCCGAACGGCTCCACCTTCGACAATGTGGACTTTGACAATCTGGACTACGAGTCCGTACAACTGTCCGGCTGGACCGACGACGAGCGCATCAACAAGATGGTTGGCGCCTTGATCACCAACTACCTCCGCAAGTCCAAGGAGATCGAGGCCGAGCTGCACCGCCGCAAGTTCGACCTGACCATAGGCGACGAGCTTCCCGCGGGCATCATGCAGATGGCCAAGGTGTACATAGCCAAGAAGCGTAAGATCGGCGTCGGCGACAAGATGGCCGGACGTCACGGCAACAAGGGTATCGTCAGCCGCGTGGTTCGCCAGGAGGACATGCCGTTCCTGGAGGACGGAACTCCGGTGGATATCGTGCTGAACCCGCTGGGCGTGCCTTCGCGTATGAACCTGGGTCAGATATTCGAGACCGTGTTGGGCTGGGCCGGCCGCGAGTTGGGCGAGAAGTTCTCGACCCCGATTTTCGACGGCGCAAGCCTGGATGACCTTAACGCCTGGACCGACAAGGCCGGTCTGCCCCGTTATGGCAAGACCTACCTGTACGACGGCGGAACCGGTGACCGTTTCGACCAGCCTGCCACCGTGGGCGTGATCTACATGCTGAAGCTGGGCCACATGGTCGAGGACAAGATGCACGCGCGTTCCATCGGCCCGTACTCGCTGATCACCCAGCAGCCGCTGGGAGGTAAGGCTCAGTTCGGAGGCCAGCGTTTCGGAGAGATGGAGGTATGGGCGCTGGAGGCGTTCGGCGCGGCACACATCCTGCAGGAGATCCTGACCATCAAGTCCGATGACGTAGTGGGTCGAAGCAAGGCCTACGAGGCTATCGTCAAGGGTGACGCAATGCCTACACCCGGTATCCCCGAGTCGCTTAACGTGCTGCTGCACGAGCTCCGCGGCCTGGGTCTGAGCATCACCCTGGACTAATATCAAAAAAGCAAGCAACAACTATGGCATATAGGAGAGATAATAAAGTAAAGAGCAACTTCTCGAAAATAACGATCGGGCTGGCGTCTCCGGAGGAGATCAAGATGAACTCCAGCGGCGAGGTCCTGAAGCCCGAGACCATCAACTACCGTACCTACAAGCCGGAGCGTGACGGTCTGTTCTGCGAGAAGATCTTCGGTCCGGTCAAGGACTACGAGTGCCATTGCGGCAAGTACAAGCGAATCCGCTACAAGGGTATCGTTTGCGACCGTTGCGGAGTGGAGGTTACCGAGAAGAAGGTGCGTCGCGAGCGCATGGGCCACATCGAGCTTGTGGTGCCCGTGGCACATATCTGGTATTTCCGCTCGCTGCCAAACAAGATCGGTTACCTGCTGGGCCTTCCCTCCAAGAAACTGGACGATGTGATTTACTACGAGCGTTACATCGTGATCAATCCCGCCGGCATGGAGGTGGAGATTGAGCCTGGCAAGAAGGTGGAGCTGCAGGTAAACGACCTGCTGACCGAGGAACAGTACGCCCGAGTGATGGAGTCCGTTCCGGAGGACAACCGTTTCCTGCCCGACGACGACCCCAGCAAGTTCGTGGCCAAGATGGGCGCCGAGGCCATCTATGAGCTGCTGCAGCGTCTGGACCTGGAGAAACTGGCCGCCGAGCTGCGTGACCGCGCCAACACGGACGGCTCGCAGCAGCGCAAGACGGAAGCCCTGAAGCGTCTGCAGGTGGTCAACTCCTTCCTTAACTCCAAGGACCGCAACCGTCCCGAATGGATGATCCTGAAGGCCGTGCCGGTGATTCCGCCGGAACTGCGCCCGCTGGTGCCGCTGGACGGCGGACGGTTCGCCACTTCCGACCTCAACGACCTGTACCGTCGTGTCATCATACGTAACAACCGCCTGAAGCGACTGATCGAGATTCAGGCTCCCGAGGTGATTCTCCGTAACGAGAAGCGTCTGCTGCAGGAGGCGGTGGACTCGCTGCTGGACAACAGCCGCAAGGCTTCGGCCGTCAAGAGCGACGTGAACCGTCCACTGAAGTCGCTGTCGGACTCCTTGAAGGGTAAGCAGGGCCGTTTCCGTCAGAACCTGCTTGGTAAGCGTGTCGACTACTCCGCACGTTCCGTAATCGTCGTAGGCCCGGAACTGAAGATGCATGAGTGCGGTATTCCCAAGCTGATGGCCGCCGAACTGTACAAGCCGTTCATCATCCGCAAGCTCATAGAGCGCGGCATCGTCAAGACCGTGAAGTCGGCCAAGAAGATCGTGGACCGCAAGGAGCCTGTGGTATGGGATATCCTGGAGCATGTAATGAAGGGCCATCCGGTCCTGCTGAACCGTGCCCCGACACTGCACCGGCTCGGTATCCAGGCGTTCCAGCCCCGCATGATCGAGGGTAAGGCGATCCAGCTGCACCCGTTGGCATGTACGGCGTTCAACGCTGACTTCGACGGTGACCAGATGGCCGTTCACCTGCCTCTGAGCAACGAGGCTGTCCTGGAGGCACAGCTGCTGATGCTCGGTGCCCACAACATCCTGAATCCCGCCAACGGCGCGCCTATCACCGTGCCTTCGCAGGATATGGTGCTTGGTCTGTACTATATCACCAAGATCCGCAAGGGCGACAAGGGCGAAGGCTCCACGTTCTACGGCCCCGAAGAGGCCCGCATCGCATACAACGAGGGTCAGGTCACGCTGCACGCCCCCGTCAAGGTGAAGGTCAAGGACCTGGACGAGCACGGCAACCTGGTGGACAAGATTCTCGATACCTCGGTGGGCCGAGTGCTGTTCAACGAGTTCGTGCCGAAGGAGATCGGATTCGTCAACGAGATCATATCCAAGAAGTCGCTGCGCAAGATCATCGGTATCGTCATCAAGGCGTGCGGTGTGACCCGTTCGGCCCAGTTCCTGGACGACATCAAGAACCTGGGTTACCGGATGGCGTTCCGTGGCGGTCTGAGCTTCAATCTCGGCGATGTGATCATCCCGAAGGAGAAGGAAGAGTATGTGGCCGAGGGTCACGCTCAGGTGGAGGAGATCATGAACAACTATGCCATGGGTTTCATCACCAACAACGACCGTTACAACCAGGTGATCGATGTCTGGACACACGTCAACGACCGACTGGCCAAGACGCTGATGAAGCAGATGGAGGAGGACCAGCAGGGCTTCAACTCCGTATTCATGATGCTGGATTCGGGAGCCCGTGGTTCGAAGGACCAGATCCGACAGCTGTCGGGTATGCGCGGTCTGATGGCCAAGCCGCAGAAGGCAGGCGCCGAGGGCGGCCAGATCATCGAGAACCCTATTCTTGCGAACTTCAAGGAGGGTCTGTCGGTGCTGGAGTACTTCATCTCCACGCATGGTGCCCGTAAGGGTCTTGCCGACACGGCCTTGAAGACCGCCGACGCCGGATACCTGACCCGTCGTCTGGTCGACGTGGCTCATGACGTGATCATCAACGAGGAGGACTGCGGCACGCTGCGCGGCCTGGTCTGCACCGAGATCAAGAACAACGAGGAGGTAGTTGCCACGCTGAGCGAGCGTATCCTGGGTCGCGTGTCGGTTCACGATATCATTGACCCGTACACCGGCGAACTGATCGTAGCGTCGGGCGAGGAGATCACCGATGCCGCCGCCGAGCGCATCGAGAAGTCGCCTATTGATTCCGTGGAGATCCGCTCGGTGCTGACCTGCGAGTCGAAGAAGGGCGTCTGCGCCAAGTGCTACGGCCGCAACCTGTCCAACAACCGCATGGTCCAGAAGGGCGAGGCTGTCGGCGTGATCGCCGCCCAGTCAATCGGCGAGCCCGGTACACAGCTGACGCTGCGTACGTTCCACGTCGGTGGTGTGGCCGGTAACGTCGCCGCCGTCAAGGATATCACCACCCGTCACGACGGACGTCTGGAGATGGAGGAACTCCGTACCATCAAGGACTCCGAGGGCGTGGATATCGTTGTGGGACGTATGGGCGAACTGCGAATCATCGAGCCCAAGAGCGGAATCGTTCTGATGAACGCCAACATCCCTTACGGCTCGCGCCTGTACTGCCAGCCTGGTGAAGAGGTCAAGGCCGGCACCATGATCTGCGAGTGGGACCCTTTCAACGCCGTCATCCTGGCAGAGGAAGGTGGCCGCGTGCGTTTCCAGAACGTGGAGGAAGGTGTCACCTACCGTATCGAGAGCGATGACGCCACCAACCTGCATGAGAAGATCATCATCGAGTCCAAGGACCGTACCAAGATACCGGCAGCCGAACTGTACAACGACAACGGCGAGTTGATACGTACATATTCGCTGCCTGTTGGCGCCCATCTTCTGATTGACGAGGGCGAGGAACTGAAGCCGGGTCAGGTATTCGTGAAGATTCCGCGCGCCAGCAACAACGCAGGCGACATCACGGGCGGTCTGCCCCGTGTCACTGAGTTGTTCGAGGCCCGCAACCCGTCGAATCCCGCGGTCGTTTCGGAAATCGACGGCGAGGTCAAGTTCGGCAAGATCAAGCGCGGTAACCGCGAGATCACCGTCACCTCCAAGCTGGGAGACGTGAAGTCATACCTGGTTCCGCTGTCCAAGCAGATCCTGGTTCAGGAGAACGATTACGTCCGTGCCGGTACCGCTCTGTCCGACGGCGCCATCACTCCGAACGACATCCTGAACATCATGGGTCCGACGGCCGTTCAGGAGTACATCGTTAACGAGGTGCAGGATGTGTACCGCATGCAGGGTGTGAAGATCAACGACAAGCACTTCGAGGTGATCGTGCGCCAGATGATGCGCAAGGTCCGCATCATCGATGCCGGCGACACCAATTTCCTGGAGGAGCAGATTGTCGACAAGCGCGACTTTATGGACGAGAACGACGCTATCTGGAACAAGAAGGTGATCGTGGATGCCGGAGACAGCACCAACTACCTGAAGGGCCAGATCATCACCCAGCGCAAGCTGCGTGACGAGAACTCGTCGCTGAAACGCCGCGACCTGCAGATCATGAAGGTGCGCGACGCCCGTCCCGCCACTTCCGAACAGATCCTGCAGGGTATCACCCGCGCCGCGCTGCAGACCTCGAGTTTCATGTCGGCCGCGTCATTCCAGGAGACCACCAAGGTTCTGAACGAGGCCGCCATCAACGGCAAGACCGACACGCTGGAAGGTATGAAGGAGAACGTGATCTGCGGTCACCTGATTCCCGCAGGTACCGGTCTGCCCGAGTACCAGCACCTGGTTGTCGCCAACAAGGACGAGCTCGCCTCGCTGCAGCTGACCGACAATCCTGACGAATACCTGGAGATCGATGCCGAGGCCGCGGCAATGTCCGCCGTCCCCGAGGCTTGAGTCTGTACAGGAACATAGATATCGATAAGCGGCGCGTCCACACCGGACGCGCCGCTTTTTGTCTGGAAGGTCCTTGTCGTTTTTTCCGGATGAATCCGATGTTGTTGCATAATCGGGATATTTTTGCTAATTTTGGGAATGATATTGGGTTTTATAAATGATGTGATGAGACAACTTCACGATGAGTCAACAATAATTATTGTAATCTGAATGACTATGAACAAGATGACACACGAAGACAAGCAGGAACTTAAAAGAATGCTCAAGGAAGACTGTGGCCATATCCCGTCGGACGAGGTCATGGATGCCTTTCTGGACGCGGGCGACGTATTCTGTATAGAAAAATGGAGCCATATTATTGAATCAGGACAGTTTGATCCGAATATGTATATAATCATGGACGGTCTTGTGCGTGTGTGGTTCTGGGACGGAGATAAAGAAAAGACGGTTTATTTCTCGACCATACCTACGGTTCTGTTGAATTATCATTCCTATTTTGGGAACGAGCCCTCGTTCTATAATTACCAGGCATGCACCAGGCTGAAGGTGTTCCGGATACGGAAGAAAGACTTTGACCGCATGAATGAACGGTATCCGGAACTGACGCGCTGGTGCCTGACCCTGGCTTACGGACAGTTATATTACTTTGAGTTGAAGCACAAGGCGAATCTAGGAGATTCCAAGGAGAGATACCTGTCATTAATCAAGACGTTGCCGAATATCATCCAGGAAGTGCCTCTCCAGATCATTGCTCAGTATCTTGACATCACGCCCCAGTATCTGTCGAAACTGCGCCGTGACCTGTTCATGTGATCGGCGCGTGTCATCCTTTCTGTATGAGGCGCTTGTGAAGCAGTCTGTACGGATTCTGTCTTCGCCTTTGTCATTTTGATAGTTTTTGATTGGGTTCAAAAGGGTCTTGAAGCAGGAGTGTATTCGGTTATATTCCTGAATGTCAATAAAATGTGTACATTTATCCATTGTATGTGAATGAATATTGCAAAAATCACTTTGTAATGTGATTTTTTAATATACATTAATTGCTGCAAGAAATATGTGTCTTATATTTGCAAAATGAAAACGATAACAGCGATTGGCCTATGAAACAATATATACCAACAGCGGTTACAGTCGGTTTGAATTGCCTGTTGACAGAAGATGGACAGGAGGCGCCGGCTTTGGGAAACAAAACAATAAACGCGAACTGACTCTAATAATTAATGCTCGTATAAATATATAGAGTATGAAAAAGCAAATCTTCAGGATTGGACTTCTCTTCATGGCGTCACTGTGTGGCCTGCAGCTTTTGGGCAAGCCGGCCAAACATGAAGTAATGACTGTTCCTACAGCCGACGGCGGCGAGTTGCGCGTGCGTCTGGCAGGTGATGAGTATTTCCATCAATACTTTACCGAAGACGGGTATCCTTTGATTGAAAAGGAGGGTAATTTCTACTACTGTGATTTTGACGAGGACGGTCAGGTTTTGGACTCGTACATCAAGGCCGGGGACGTGTCGGCACGGGATGTCACGGCCCGTTCCTTCCTGGCGGACGTCGACATGACGACGCTAGAGCCTCGACTCAAGAAGCGGGCCTTGCGTGTGGCACGCCGTAACGCTTGGGGTTCGGGCGCTGTCATTAAGTCTCCTGCCCGTGATGCGGATGATGGCAGCGACGGACCTCCGTTCGACCGTGGATATGGACTTTTCCCGGATCTGCGTTTTCCGGCTTACGGGGATCAGAAGGCCATAGTGATCCTTGTGGAGTATCAGGACGAGAAGTTCCATACTGACGGCTATGCCGTGGATGCCAAAGACTATTTCACGCGTATGCTCAACGAGGATGGTTTCTCGGATCTGGGAGCCACGGGTTCGGCGGCGCAGTTCTTCAGGGAGAATTCCGGCGGCTCGTTCCGGCCTGAGTTTGACGTATTCGGTCCAGTCACCCTTGCCAATGATATGTCATATTATGGTGGAAACGACTGGACGGGAGGCGACAAGCGTCCGGCCGATATGGTCAAGGAGGCTTGTGAGCAACTTGACGACATGGTTGACTTCAGCGAATACGACCGTAACGGAGACGGTGTCATAGACAATGTTTTCGTGTTTTTCGCCGGTCGTGGCGAGGCCTCAGGAGGAGGTCCGGATACCGTCTGGCCTCATTCCTGGAATATGGCTTCTGCAGGATATCCCAACCTTTACTTCGATGGCGTGCGTCTGTATACCTATGGCTGCTCCAACGAATGGGAGAAGGGACGCCCTGATGGAGTAGGGACATTCGTGCATGAATTCAGCCATGTGATGGGACTTCCGGATCTCTATGCGACTTCATATACATCGTCCTTCACTCCCGGCGCCTGGTCGGCCCTTGATTATGGTCCGTACAACAACAACGGCATGACGCCCCCAAATTACGGCGCGTTCGAGCGTTATGCATTGGGCTGGATTAAGCCAAATGAGATAGACGGACCTCTTTCGGCGGCGTTACACCCGGTATCAGATAATGTTTGCGGCGTGATACGTACTGAGAAGGATACAGAGTTCTTCCTTTTGGAAAATCGGCAACAGGAGGGTTGGGATGCCTTTATCCCGGGTCACGGCATGCTGATATGGCATGTGGACTATAATGGCCAGATCTGGATGGATAATCGAGTGAATAACAGCCCGACCCATCAGTATGTGGATATCGAAGAGGCCGACGGCTCGCAGAGTGAATACACCAGGGGAGGCGACGCGTTCCCCGGCACTTCGCGCGTAACCTCGTTTACATCGTCGACATCTCCGGCGATGAAGACATGGAACGGCACGGCTGTCGAATTCCCCATTACGGATATAACGGAGCAGGACGGCATAATTACCTTCAATGTCTCAGGAGGTGCGGAAGCGCCAGTAATGCCGGTCGTAGAGGTCGCCGAAGCGGAAGACGTGACAGCCTATTCGTTCAAGGCGTGCTGGATCCGTAGCGCAGGTTATGACCATATCCTCTCGGTTTATTACTATGAGGATGGCGGGACATCCGAAGGCGCGAGACATGATGCGTCCCAGAGAAAATACCTGAAGGGATTCCGTTCGCGCAATGTCGGCGATGTGGATTGCTATGATGTGGCAGGTCTTGAGCCTGACAAGGTGTATTTCTACACCGTCGCCGCCAGCTCGGGCTGGTTTACAGGTGCGGAATCCGAGGAAATGGCTGTCTCCACAGGGCATCTCACGCTCGACTATTATACCGTAAAGGCGCGCGAGGCCGACAATATATGCGACAACGGCTTCACCGCCAACTGGGAGGCTCTTGATGAAGCGAACGATTATATACTTGACGTATATACCAAGGTGGAAGGCGATCCATACACAGAGGTCCTTGGTTTCGACGATGGCGTGGCCTATATGGGAGACTGGGTATCGAACAGTTCGGCGTCATATGGCATAGCGGCATACTGCGGAAAGGAAATTCCTTCGCTGAGACTTGGCGATGCCCAGTATCTTGATACGCCGGCATTCGATGATTTTGTCAGTTCGATATCGTTCTGGCACCGTGGCAACAAATCGCAGGCAGGAGACATGGTGTATGTCTACGCGGCAGATGCCGAGGGCACGGAGACTCTTGTTTCTGGAATCGAGGTCGTGAGCCAGGCGGGCGGCGTCTATACCACAGTGAGCGATTTCCCCGAAGATGCTGTCAAGGCGCGTCTTGTGTACAGCAGTTCCTCATCAAGCGCGCATCTTGCCCTTGATGACGTCGAGGTCTGCCACGGCCATGAGATGACTCCGGCTCCGTTGGCGGATTATACCGACCTGCATGTAGGTGACGTGACGTCTTTCGATGTGACGGATCTTAATCCCGGCAACCGGTATTTCTACACCGTGAGGGCCACGGACGGCATCCACACGTCTCGTCCGTCAAAGGAAATGGAAGTGAACACCACGGCATCATCAGTCACGTCTGTTGCGGCTGCGTCTTGCATCGAAGTAAACGGACTTGAGGTCGCTTCGACTGGCGGAGACACGATTACCGTATCGGATTATACAGGGAGTGTCGTGGCGCATGGATCCTGCAGGGTCACCCTGCCGCGTGCCGGACTCTATATAGTGACTGTCCCGGCCAAAGGATATGCGGTCAAGATTATCGTGAGATGACTTCAGTCGGTCTTCCGGATACGGTGCGGAAGACATTCACATTATTTGTTATGCGATTCCCGCTGTCAAAAGGTTCCGGACTGCGGATCAGAATCTAATTCAGGAACCATGAGAGAGTGTTTATTATGGGAAAATTTCTATCAGGGATTTTTTCGGTTGCTCTGATCATGTCTACGGTGGCCTCACCGTCGCTCGCTCAGATTCTGAAGAAGGACAATGCTGCGTCCACGTCTTCTGCGAAGGCAACAGTGACAATGAAAGCGCAGGCAGCCCCTGCCGAGTCGGTAAAAAAGAACGCCTGGAACTATGCTCTGAAGCAGAGAACCCCTCAGGGGCCTGTCCGTTCGCAGAAGGCTTCGGCGGGCAGACTGGTCAACAAGGGTGTGGCCAAGGTCAATGCCGAGATTCCGACAATCTATGGGTCGGTCATCTACAATGACCAGATAGATGCCGATCTTGCAACGACAGGACTCTATGAGCTCCCGAAAAGCGAGGGCCCCACGTCGTTTCTTTTCCCGGCTCAGGGTGCGAACGGAGGTGGTGTATGCATCAATGGTGTGTATCACAGTGTCAATTACTTCACATACTTCGGGTTGCTTATAGTCTCATATGTCTCCAATGACATGGAGGAAGGAGAAGTGCTCGGTATGAGCGAGCCTAAGGACCTTTCAGTGATAGGACATTGGGCTCTTGATCCAACCTCGGACCCGGACTCACCCGATGTCTATGGCATCACTTTTACTCCATCCGGTGACGCCATGCAGTTCTCAAGCCTTGAGTTCACAAACAGCGAGGTCACGTCGACTGCGATATCACCCGTCGATGGTTATTGGAATTCAATCGCATTCGACAGTCAAGGTCAGTTGTATGGCATATCATATACCGGCGAGGAGCAAGGCAGTGATTTCGTGGTTACAAGTGCCTATCTCAACAAAATCGACAAGACTACAGGCGCGGTGACACCAGTGGCTGAGATTTCAGGTGCTCCGGCTCCGCAATATATGTCGAGCTCCTGCATCGATCCTAAGTCCGGCAAGATGTACTGGAATGTATGTCCCGCCGACAATCACAGCTACATGTATGAGGTTGACCTCGCTACCGGCGCAGCCAGCTTTCTTTATCAGATCACAGGTAACGATGAGATCATGGGAATGTTCGTCCCCGATCCTCCGGCCGAGGACGGAGCTCCCGCCGAGTGTGAGAATATAAGGTTTGACTTCGATGGGTCTTCCCTATCGGGCAATGTGTCACTGAAGACACCGTCCACTTTCTTCGACGGCACAGCCGGTTCGGGTGAACTTGTCGTCACGGTGCTTGTCAATGACGAGGAGATGGGTTGCACCGAGGCCGGATGGGGGACTGATGTCGCGATTCCCGTAGACCTCTCGCTCACGGGAGCCGGGAGCTACACATTCACCGTATTCGCATCCAATGAAGTCGGCATGGGCCCGAAGACAAAGATCAAGAATGTGTGGATAGGAGCCGACACCCCTGAGGCTACAACCGCTACGCTGTCTTATGTCAACGGCAATATGGAAGTCAGCTGGCTTCCCGTCACGGCTTCTGTCAACGGCGGTTACCTTGATCTCGACAACCTGACCTACATCGTTAAGGATAAGGATGGCGTTGTTGTTGCCGAGGGCGTTACCGAGACTTCTTTCTCCCAGGCGGTGGCAGAGCCGGAAGAGATCATATCCTATTTCTACACTATTGAGGCCGTATGCAACGGGCTCGTTTCCGCAGCCGCCAAGACGAATGTCATAGTGCTTGGTTCAGTAGTCCCTCCTTATGCGCCTGATTTCCTGACGACAGGCCTCGCGGGCTGGACAGTGACGGACAGCAATGAGGATGGCTATGTATGGACAGTCATGACCGATGGCAGTGACGCAGGCGCCGTCCGTAACCGTTACAATTCAGCGCTTGCAATGGATGACTGGCTGATTACCCCCCCGCTCAGACTTGAGGCTGGCAAGGCGTACGCTGTCTCGTTCGATTCAAAAGCGTATGGCACGATGTTCAATGAACGTCTTGAGGTGAAGTTCGGTAAATCATCCTCTGTGGATGGTATGACAGAGGTCCTTCTTGAGCCTACCGACATTGTCTCGGGGGAATATGCCAGCTTCTCCAAAATGTTGATTCCTGACGAGGACGGTCTTTATTTCGTCGGATTCCACGGCATATCCGACAAGAACAGGTTGTATCTCTATCTGAACAACATCAAGGTCGCCGCTGCCGTCTCGGCTCTCGCGCCTGGCCTTGTCTCGAACCTGACAGCGGTTCCAGATGCATCCGGGGCCAACAAGTGTACCGTTTCGTTCAACGCTCCCGATAAGACCATGAACGACCTGAACCTTACATCGCTCACAAAGGTGGAGGTGTTGCGTGACGGCGAGCTTGTCAAGACATTCAACGCTCCCGGAGTGGGTGCGGCTCTGTCGTTCGTCGATGAGATGGAAACTGGTGGCAACGTTACCTATACGGTTATCGGTCACAATGCCGATGGCGTAGGCCTTAAGGCTTCCGTAAGCACATTTGTAGGCTTTGACGTTCCGGCCGCCGTGCCGTCGGCTAAAATCACCGGAACAGAGGTTGACGGTCAGGTTACAGTCAACTGGGAGCCTGTCACGACCGATATCAACGGCCTCTCGTTCCCGGCAGACAAGGTGACTTATGTCATAGCCGTATCCAACGGCAGCAACTGGGTGCCTTTCGCCGAGAACATCAAGGGTACTTCCTATACCTATCAGGCTGTTGAGTCCGGTAAGCAGGAATTCGTGCAGGTTGCCGTATTCCCGGTCAGCGATGCAGGTGCCGGAGAAGGCGCTGCCACTGAGATGATTCCTGTAGGAACTCCTTATGACGGCATTTACGAGTCATTCGCCGGAGGCAAGGTTAATTACATCTGGGGAAGCAAATCGATAAACGGCGGCAATCTGCTGATCTGTACCGATCAATCATTGGCGGATGTGACCAGCATGGATGGAGACGGCGGATTCGCGACTTTCAACAGCAGTTATGCTGACGGTGGCGCCGACTTCTTCTCAGGTCTCGTTTCACTCGGCAAGATGGTTAATCCTGGACTCACGTTCTTCCTCTACAACAGCATTAACGAGGAGAATCCCGACAACCGTAACATCAATGAGGTATCGGTTTCGGTCCGGGAAGTGGGCACCGACAACTGGGTTGAGGTAATGAAGCCAACTACCGTGGATGAACTGTGCAAGGTTGACAACGACTGGAACAAGGTTACGGTATCGCTCGCTGCATATGCCAACAGGAAAGTCCAGATCCGCATCACCGGTATCACCAAACTGTTTGTCAACACAATGATCGACAACATCCGTGTCAGCTCGCTGCTTGACAATGATCTGCACGCGGTTTCCATCTCCGCTCCCGCCAAGGTTAAGTGCGGCGAGGATTATAATGTCAGTGTGGGTATTGTCAATGATGGAACGCTTGACGCTTCTTCCTTCTCGGTGGAACTCTATGCCGACGGAAACCTCGTGGCATCCAGGAATGTCGAGAGCCTGGCCTCGCTGGCTTCGGCTAAGGTTGATTTCAATTGCACCATGTCTGGCCTGGCAAACGAGCCTGTCAGCCTGTACGCCCGTGTGGCATACGCCGCAGACCAGAACGATGCCAACGATCAGACGGCTTCCGTGGAGGTTATGCCGGTAGTCTCGAAACTCCCTGGCGTAGATAATCTTGAAGGCTCCAGTATAAACGGAGAAATCAGGCTTGCATGGGATGAGCCTGTTCTTGAGGCAGGTGTTCCGGAAATGGTTACCGATGATTTTGAAGACGGAGATCCGTTTGCTCCCGAATATGGAGACTGGACTTTTGTCGATGGAGACGGATGTCCCGTAGGCGGATTCTATGGTCTTGATGTCCCGGGAATAATATCAGGAGCCACCCCCGGTTCATTCTGGATCTGGGACCAGGAATCAATAAGCGGCAATAAGACATTTGACGCACACAGTGGCAAGAAGTATCTGTTCTCTCTCTTCCGCAGCGATAACGGTACTGTGGACGACTGGGCAATCTCTCCCCAGCTGACAGGCGAGGCCCAGACCATATCCTTCTGGGCGAAGAGCTATGACGGCCAGTATCCGGAGTCAATTCAGGTTTGCTATTCTACAGGAGGCAAGAACGTTTCTGATTTCGTGGCTATCGAGGAATCCACTGTCATTGGAGTCCCCGGAGAATGGACCCAGTACACCGTTGACCTTCCGGCCGGTGCGAAATACTTTGCGATACACAGCTACGCTACGGATTCGTACATGCTCATGATTGACGATGTCACCTATACTCCGGCAGACCTTGCCGCTACACTGCAGATAGCAGGCTACAACGTTTATCGTGACGGCGTGAAGATCAACAGTGAGTTGGTTTACGAGTGCGAGTATGCTGACAGTAACGTAGAGGCAGGCAAACAGTATTCATACATCGTGACTGTCGTATATACCGATAAGGGAGAGTCGAAGCCTTCGAGCGAGGTTGTGGTGATGACTCCGTCGGGTGTCGAGTCTTTTGTAAACGGCGGAATCGGCATCAAGGCCATTGACAATAAGATTGTCATCTCCAATGCCGAGGGTCAGGCTATCGTCGTCTCGGCCGCAAACGGAAGCGTTGTGTATAGCGGTATCGGCGGCTCGAAGACCGAAATCGTACTTCCCGGCGGCATATATGTTGCCAAGGCCGGCAGCAAGGTCGTGAAGGTGATTGTGAAATGATGCGAAACCGAAGATAATGTCGGTATGTCCGGCATTATCTCTGCTATGGAGGGGCGCCGACTGGCGTCCCTCTTTCGTATGCGCAACCTGACGGCATTGTGAACCAGGTGCGGCATGAGTCGCGGTTACTGCGAAATGAGGATTTGGTGGGGTGGGGAAATTTTTGTAACTTTGCACGTTAAAACACAGGTTTAGAATTTACATGCAAGACATTCGCAACATTGCTATCATCGCCCATGTGGACCATGGCAAGACCACATTGGTGGACAAGATGCTCCTGGCCGGTCACCTGTTCCGTGACAACCAGAACACAGGTGAGCTTATCCTGGACAACAACGACCTGGAGCGTGAGCGCGGCATTACAATCCTCTCCAAGAACGTTTCCATCAATTACAAGGGAACGAAAATCAACATCATCGACACTCCGGGACACGCCGACTTCGGCGGCGAGGTGGAGCGCGTCCTCAACATGGCCGACGGATGTCTGCTGCTGGTAGACGCTTTCGAGGGGCCGATGCCCCAGACCCGTTTCGTGCTGCAGAAGGCCCTGCAGATCGGCCTGAAGCCCATCGTGGTGGTAAACAAGGTGGACAAACCGAACTGCCGTCCCTCGGAAGTGAACGAAATGGTGTTCGACCTGATGTTCAGCCTCGACGCCAACGAGGACCAGCTGGACTTCCCGACCGTCTACGGATCGGCCAAGCAGAACTGGATGAGCACTGACTGGAAGAAACCTGCCAACGACATCACGGCGCTGCTTGACGCCATAATCAAATATATACCCGCGCCCAGGCAGATCGAGGGCGATCCTCAGATGCTGATCACCAGCCTTGACTACAGCCAGTATGTGGGCCGTATCGCGGTGGGCCGCGTGCACCGTGGCACCCTGCGCGAGGGTATGGAGATCGGGCTCTGCCGCAAGGACGGCACAGTTTCCAAGCAGAAGATCAAGGAACTTCACACCTTCGAGGGAATGGGCCGCAAGAAGGTAGACCATGTGGACAGCGGCGACATATGCGCCATCGTCGGCCTGGACGGATTCGAGATCGGCGACACCATCACGCTGGCCGACAATCCCGAACCGCTGCCCCGCATCGCAATCGACGAGCCGACAATGTCGATGACCTTCACCATCAACGATTCCCCGTTCTTCGGCAAGGACGGCAAGTATGTCACCTCGCGCCATATCCAGGAGCGTCTGGAGCGCGAGCTCGACAAGGACCTGGCCCTCCGCGTGGAGAAAGGTGAGCGCGAGGACATGTGGACCGTATTCGGCCGGGGCGTACTGCATCTGTCAATCCTGATAGAGACCATGCGTCGCGAGGGATACGAACTGCAGGTGGGACAGCCGCAGGTAATCATCAAGGAGGTCGACGGAAAGAAATGCGAGCCTGTGGAGGCCCTGAGCATCAACGTCCCTGAGGAATACTCGTCGAAGGTGATCGATATGGTGACGCGCCGCAAGGGCGACATTCTTTCGATGGACTCCCGCAACGACCGTGTGGACATCGAGTTCGTGATTCCCAGCCGCGGAATCATCGGTCTGCGCAACAATGTCCTGACTGCCACAGCCGGCGAGGCCATCATGGCTCACCGCTTCCTGGAGTTCCAGCCGTGGAAGGGCGAGATAGAGCGGCGCACCAACGGCTCGCTCATAGCTCATGAGAGCGGTACGGCCTACGCCTATGCCATCGACAAACTGCAGGACCGCGGACGTTTTTTCATCTTCCCGCAGGAGGAGGTCTACGCCGGCCAGGTGGTGGGCGAGAACGCCAAGGACAACGACATCGTCGTGAACGTCACAAAGTCGAAGAAACTGACCAACATGCGTGCCAGCGGCGCCGACGACAAGGCCCGCATCGTGCCGCCGGTGGTCTTCTCGCTTGAGGAATCGCTGGAGTATATCAAGGAGGACGAGTATGTGGAGGTGACTCCGCATCACATCCGTCTGCGCAAGATCCTGCTGGACGAGAACGACCGTAAGCGCGCCGCCCGTCAGGGTGAGTAATCGGAATGGGGCTCGGTAGGCAGGAACGCCGGGGCGTGCTGGTCCTGACGGTGGTGACGCTTGTCATCACCGGCTGCGGCCTCACGATGCGTTACTGCGTGCCTCATGCCAGGCCGATGCCCGAGCAGGTGGTGGTCTTCAAGACGGATACTGTCACCGATACTGTGTACCGCCAGCGCAAGCGTGCGCGTCACGGCAAGGACTCTGTTAATAACAAAAAGCGGAAAAAGAAAGACGGACGGAAACCAGGCCGGGAGAAGAAAATCCCCGCCACGGTTCCTGTCCGTGATTATCTCCGGGATACCATCCGAACCTCTGAGGGTCAGTAGGGCTTGCGGTATTTGGTGGGATCGTTGATCTCGTCCAGGATGGACAGGTACGATGCGTAGCGGGACTCGGAGATGAGGTGGTCGCGGACGGCGGGAGTCACGGCGCATCCAGGTTCGTCCAGATGCTTGCAGTCACCGTAGCGGCAGTCCTTGCCGTAACGGAAGATCTCCGGGAAATAATGTGATACCTCCTTGGCGTCGAAGTCGATGGTTCCGAAACCTCGTATTCCTGGGATGTCGATTATCTCGCCCCCTTCGGGAAGGTGGATCATCTCCGAGAAGGTGGTGGTGTGCATTCCGGTGTGATGGATGTCGGATATTTTTCCGGTTTTCAGGTTCGCTCCCGGCACCAGGGCGTTGATCAGCGAAGACTTCCCGACGCCGGAATTGCCGGCGAACAGCGAAACCTTGTCCTTCAATACGGTTTTCAGCGTGTCGAGTCCGTGTCCTGTCTGCGCCGAGACAGTGTAGACCGGGTACTTGATCGATTCGTAGAGGTGTCTGATTCCGTCGGCCAGTTCGTGGTCGTCGTCATCCCAGATGTCGCATTTGTTCAGGATTATCGCTCCGGGGATATCGTAAGCCTCGGCCGTGGCCAGAAACCGGTCGATGAACGTGGTGGGTGTGACGGGATCGCGCAGCGAGGCCACCAGGAACGCGGTGTCAAGGTTCGTGGCCAGGATATGCGATTCCTTGGAAAGGTTCGAGGCGCGGCGTATTATGTAGTTACTGCGCGGCTCCACGGCCACTATGTAGTCGGCGTCATCGGCGGCATGGGCTATGCGTACATGGTCGCCCACAGCCACCGGATTGGTGGTGCGTATTCCTTTGATACGGAAATTGCCCTTGACGCGGCACGGCACCTCCTGTCCGTCATCGGTCCGGACGGTGTAGGCGCTACCGGTGTTGCGGACCACCAGGCCCGAACGTTCCGAATCGAAGGTCAATGTTTTCTTGTTTCCCATCTTGAATTCCTTAGCAAGTGCAAATATACTCGTTTTTCTAACAATAATAGGTATAAATTTGTTAATTCATTGGAAAAAGGCCGCTAAAAACGGTCAAAACCCATGGAAATAGTGCCAAAAGGGTCGATTTTTAGTGAAAAATTTTGATTTTAATTAAAAAATTAAGACCTTTGCACCGAATTAAGTGAATAACACACTAAATTTTAAAGAGATGAACATAGAATCAATTGGCACCTGGGCAGGCGAGGTTTACAAAGCGCTTGAAGGCAGCGATGTCCGCATGCTCGGTCTGAAAGCCCTGAAGAAAGTAACCAAACTGAAGAAAGACGAACTGATGGCCGCCCTGGGCTGGCTTGGCCGCGAAGGTAAGATTGCCCTCACAATGAACGATGAGGACCTTGTGGTGGCCCTGGTCTAACGATCACACTACACTGACTGTAACACATAAAGGCTGCGTCCACGTGGATGCGGCCTTTTGTTATGCCTGGACCTGGTTCCTTAAATATCCGCATCGCTGAGGCGGTGTGTGTGCGAGCGCACTTACTTCATGGCCGAGGAGAGAATGTGCTCCAGGTCGGTGACGCTGACCTTCACCTTTATGTTTCCAGACTGGGTCACGGATATGCCTCCGGTCTCCTCGCTGACCACCACACAGACGGCATCGGTCATCTGGCTCATTCCCAAGGCGGCTCGGTGACGCAGCCCAAGGTTCTTCGGTATGTCCATATCGTGGCTCACCGGCAGGATGCAGCCTACGGACGCGATGCGGTGGTTGGATATGATCATCGCGCCGTCGTGCAGGGGGGAGTTCTTGAAGAATATGTTCTCGATCAGGCGCACGTTGATGTCGGCGTCGATCTCGTCGCCGGTCTTCTCGTAATCGGTCAGAGGCATCTTGCGCTGGAACACTATCAGGGCTCCGGTCTTTGACTTGGACATGGACATGCAGGCGTAGACCACGTTCATTATCTCGGCGTGCTCATGCTCGTCGGTCTTGCCGTGCTTGAACAGTCGCCTGAATTTCTTGAGCCTTGTCGGGCCTCCGATGTCGATAAGGAACCGCTTGATCTGGTCCTGGAACAGGATCACCAGGATAATCAGGCCTATGCTCATGAACTTGTCCATGATCGAGCCGATCAGACGCATGTCGAAGATCTCGTAGCATACCACCCAGACGGCGATGAATAGCAGCACGCCGTAGAACAGCGACAGCGTGCCGCTGTTCTTCATCAGACGGTACAGGTAGTACAGCAGCAGGGCGACAATCAGTATGTCGATGATGTCTTTGATTCCGAATTCTATCATCTCTGGCGTGTTATGCGTGTAATGTCAGGATATCCGGTGCGGGAAGAAGGCGTCACGCCGCCGTTGGCCTCCCGCAGCATCCGGAAGACGCGGACCGACTGGACTGCCGGGAGTACGTCATGGACGCGGATTATGTCGGCACCCAGCATCAACGCCATTGTATGCACGGCCACGGTGGCGTCGCCAGCCTGGTCGGGAGTTATTCCCAGCGGCCGGAACAGCATGCTCTTGCGCGACATTCCGGCCAGCACGGGGCAACCGGTCTCATGGAACAGGTTCAGCGCGCCCAGCAGGGCGTAGTTCTGCTCGACTGTCTTGGCGAAGCCGAACCCTGGATCCACTATTATGTCATGCACGCCGGCCTGGCGGAAATCGTCGACTTTGAATGCAATGTCTGAGAGTACGTCGGCCACTACGTCGTTGTAATCGCACATCTGCTGCATCGTGGCCGGTGTGCCGCGCATGTGCATCAGGATGTACGGCGTGCGGAGTTCCGCAACGGTGTCGCGCATGCCGGGGTCCAGAGTCCCGCCGCCGATGTCGTTGATGATGTCCACGCCGAAATCACAGACTACACGGCGTGCCACGTCGGCGCGGAAGGTGTCGACGGAAACGACGGCCTCGGGATGTCGGCGGCGGATGGCGTCGAGTGCCGGCGCCAGGCGTTCGTATTCCATATCGGCGGAGATGTCCTCGGCGCCGGGACGCGAGGAATAGGCGCCGATATCCAGTATGTCGGCGCCGGCGTCAAGCATTTCTGAGGCACGGAGCGCAGCGTCGGAGCCAACGCGGCTGCCGGCGTAGAAACTGTCGGGCGTGACGTTCAGGATACCCATCACCTTGGGTGTGGCGAAGTCCATCAGTCTTCCCTTGATGCAAATGGTCGGATTCATAGCGCGAAGATAACGCTTTTTTTGCTTATATTAAAAAAAATCGCTAACTTTGCGACCGGTTTGGTAATCTCTGACGTGACGAAGCAGCGCGTTTATATTGCCAAAGTAAAAATAATTCAATAGAAAATGGATCTTATCAAGATTGCGGAGCAGGCATTTGCCACTCCCGAAAAGAAAGTAGATGACTTCGGACCCGGCGACACCATCACCGTGGCATACCGAATCAAAGAGGGTAACAAGGAGCGTATCCAGCAGTACCGTGGCGTTGTGATCAAGATTAACGGTCATGGCGATAAGAAGCGTTTCACGGTGCGCAAGATCAGCGACGGCATCGGCGTTGAGCGTATCTTCCCTCTGGAGTCCCCCTTCATCGAGTCAATCACCAACAACAAGATGGGTAAGGTACGTCGCGCCAAGCTGTACTACCTGCGTAATCTGACCGGTAAGAAGGCCCGTATCAAGGAGCGCTACGCCAAGAAAGCGAAGTAAATCCCAAGTTGGATTCAAGGCACAGGGAGAGCATGTCCGTCAGGGATGTGCTCTTTTTGCATATGTCGCGGAAAATTAGTAAATTTGCGGATAAATAATAATCAAGGCGCCGGGCATGACGGAATCCGGCGCCGTGGCTCAAAATTAGCACAAAGTACAGACTATGTCAGAGAAGAAATCAATGCTGATTATCCTGGATGGATACGGCCTTGGCGACCATCAGAAGGATGACGCCATTTTCAATACCCCCACCCCCTACATGGATAGACTGATGGCTGAGTGCCCGCACTCGCAGCTGCAGGCCAGCGGCGAGGACGTGGGACTTCCCGACGGCCAGATGGGCAACTCCGAGGTGGGACACCTCAACATCGGCGCCGGCCGTGTGGTTTACCAGGACCTGGTGAAGATCAATCGCGCCATCAAGGACGGGTCGTTCCAGAAGAATCCGGAGATTGTGAGCGCTTTCAGCTACGCGCGCGACCATAACGTGCCCATCCACTTCATGGGCCTGACCAGTGCCGGAGGAGTGCATTCCTCGCTGCAGCATCTGTTCGCCCTGTGCGACACCGCCAAGGCATATGACCTGGATAAGGTCTATCTGCACGCCTTCATGGACGGCCGTGACACCGACCCTAAGAGCGGCGCCGGCTTCCTGGCCGAGGTGCAGGAGCATTGCGCCAAGAGCGCGGGCGTGATCGCCACCGTCTGCGGCCGCTACTACGCGATGGACCGCGACAAGCGCTGGGAACGCGTCAAGGAGGCTTACGACATGCTGGTTGACGGCGTTGGCAAGAAGAGCGACGACATGGTCAAGGCCGTAGAGGAGTCGTATGCCGAGGGGGTCACCGACGAGTTCATCAAGCCGATCGTCAACACTACCGTGGACGGGCGTATCGGCGAGGGCCATGTGGTGATATTCTTCAACTACCGCAATGACCGCGCCAAGGAACTGACCACCGTGCTGACGCAGCATGAGGAAGGGGGCATGAAGCCCATCCCCGGACTGCAGTACTACTGCATGACTCCGTACGACGACTCCTTCAAGGGCGTGCACATCCTGTTCGCCAAGAGCGACGTGCCTGACACGCTGAGCGAGTATGTCTCCCAGCAGGGCAAGAAGCAGCTCCACATCGCCGAGACCGAGAAGTACGCTCACGTCACGTTCTTCTTCAACGGCGGCCGCGAGGCTCCGTTCCCCGGCGAGGACCGCATCCTGGTGCCCAGCCCGAAGGTGGCCACCTACGACCTGAAGCCTGAGATGAGCGCTCCGGAGGTTACCGAGAAACTCGTCGACGCCATCGACAGCGACAAGTACGACTTCATAGTGGTGAACTTCGCCAACGGTGACATGGTGGGCCACACCGGAGTATACGATGCCATCCAGAAGGCCGTGGCCACGCTGGACACCTGCGTGGAGAAGGTCGTGGAGGCCGGCAGGAAGCATGGCTACGAGATGATCATCATCGCCGACCACGGCAACGCCGACCATGCCATCAACGCCGACGGCACTCCCAACACGGCCCACTCGCTGAACCCCGTGCCGTTCATCTACATCGGCAGCCATAAGGACGCCAGGTGCGAGAACGGCCGTCTGGCCGACGTGGCTCCGAGCCTGCTCCATCTGATGGGCCTGAGGCAGCCCGCCGACATGGACGGCAAGAACCTCATTGAATTCTGATGAGCCTCAAGTCAATCATACTGTGTCTGGCCGCGGTGACGTCAATCGGCGCCGCGGCCGACCATCTTGTGCTGCTGCACACCAACGACACCCATTCCAACATTGACAGCGACGCCAGGGGCGTCGGCGGTATCCTGCCGCGCAAGGCGATCATCGACTCGGTCCGCAAGGCAGAGAAGAACGTCATAACGATCGACGCCGGCGACATGGTGCAGGGGACACTCTACTTCAAGTACTTCCGCGGTGATGTGGAGTATCCTTTGTTCAACATGATGGATTACGACATCCGCGTGCTTGGCAACCATGAGTTCGACAACGGAATGGAGGAACTGGCCCGTCACTGGAAGGATGTCAAGGCGACTCCGCTGTCGGCGAACTATGATTTCTCCAAGACTGCCCTGAAGGGAGTTTTCAAGCCTTACCTCATCAAGAAGGTCGGTGGCAGGAAGATCGGTTTCATCGGTCTGAACGTGAATCCGGAGGGTCTGATCTCCAAGGAGAACTACACCGGGATGGAGTTCAAGCCAATCATCGAGACCGCAAACCGGTGGGCCGACGTGCTGAAGCGTCAGAAGAAGTGCGACCTGGTCGTGGCCGTGACTCATATCGGTTACTCCTCGATGCCTGACCGTGAGAATGACGTCGACCTGGCGCGTGCCTCCAGGGATATCGACATCATTATCGGTGGCCACAGCCACACGTTTGTAGACCCGAAGACTCCGGAGAAGACGCCGTATTGGGTCAATAACGCCGACGGCAAGCCTGTGCTTGTGGCCCAGACAGGCAAATACGGCAAGAACATAGGCTACATCAACATTGATCTTGAGAACCTGAAGGACCGTAAGTTCGAGTATGAGTACATCCCGGTCACCGACCGTTTCAGTCCCGACGCCTACAGCAAGGAAATCCGGGAATTCCTGAAGCCTTACCGTCATGTGGTTGATTCGGTCAACAACGTGATGGTCGGCTACAGCTCCGAGGCTTGTCCCAACTCATTGGGCGCGGGTCCGATGGCCAATTTCGCCGGAGACGCAGGCATGTGGATCGGAATGCAGATTGCCGACAGTTTGCGCAAGGCCGGCAGGGATGTGCCTCCGGTGGACTTCGCCATAATGAACGTGGGGGGCATCCGGCAGCCCATGCCGAAAGGTATGGTCAGCGAGGGACTGGTGCTGAGCATGTTTCCGTTCAGCAACCGTGTGCAGCTCCTCAGGATGAAGGGGCGTGACATAATCGAGACGATGTCCATCGTAGCCCCCAAGGGCGGCGAGGCTGTAAGCGACGAGATTGCTGTGGTGACCGATGACGAGATGCGTATGCAGCATGTCCTGATCAACGGTGCGCCGATGGATCCTGACCGCGATTATGTGGTAGCGACTATCGACTATCTGGCGGAGGGCAACGATGACATGGTCCCGATGAAGCGCCATGAACTGGTCTACCGCGACGAGCCTGAGGTGAGCTACAGGATGCTGCGGTACCTGCGCAACCTGATGGAACTTGGCGTTCCCGTCAATCCCGACCCGGTTCCCAGGTTCTTCAGGAACTACAAGTATGACATGAAGCAATAGAAACAAAGTTGAGACTCAGGCTATACATATCGGTCATCGTGACGTTACTGACGGTCACGGTGACCGCTTGTGTTAATGGTGGAAGGCGTGCGGTGGTTCCGGAGCCGGCGGAGCGTGCGGAGAAGTCGGACCTGACTGCCGACGCGCATGCCTGGGCCGACTCGGTTGCCGCCGGGATGGACACGGTGCGGCTTGCGTCGCAGCTTCTGATGCCTGCGTTGTATGCCCGGACGGACTTCTTCACGGTGCGTCAGATATTGGAGTATGCCGGCCAGGGAATCGGGGGTGTGGTGCTTCTGAAAGGCACGAGTGCCGGAGCCAAGGCGTTGGCGGACACAATGGCCTCGGTGGGACAGGTCGCTCCGTTCATGGCTATCGACGCTGAATGGGGTCTGAGCATGAGGTTGGCGGATGCCCCGGAGTTTCCGGCAAACGGCAGGATCTCGCCGGAGGTGGAGGACCAGCTGATGTATGATTATGGCCGCGAGGTGGCGCGGGAGTGCAGGCAGCTGGGCATCACGATGGTGCTTGGCCCGGTGCTGGACGTAAGCGACAACAACCGCTTCCTGGGAATACGCAGTTTCGGCTCCGACCCGGAGCGTGTGGCCTCGTTGGGACTTGCGTATGGCCGTGGACTGATGGACGGGAATGTCCTGCCGGTAGCCAAGCATTTCCCGGGACACGGGATGGTAGGCAGCGACTCGCATAAGGGTAAGGGAATCATCAACGCGAGCCTCCAGCGTCTGGATACGGTGGATCTGGTGCCGTTCCGCAGGTGGTCCACAAGTGGATTGCCCGCCGTTATGGTGGGACATCTGGCGGTGCCGGCCATAGATTCCAGAATGCGTCCGGCAGCGGTGTCGCATACCGTGATGACCGATCTGCTGAGGACGGACCTGGGATTCGATGGATTGATAATCACCGATGCCATGAACATGCTGGGGGCGGAGGGTTATTCGGCGTGCGACGCGGTCCGCGCCGGCGCCGACATCGTGATCGCTCCGGTGGATACCCGCAGGGAAATAAACGGTATTGTGGACGGAGTACGCCGAGGGGACCTCACACTGCAGGAATTGCGTAGCCGCGTGGCGAGGATCCTGTTCTATAAATATCTGATACGAAACGGGCGCGAGCGGAGGGACAGCCTGTACATTCCGATGACCGACACCATCGCCCGGAAACTCGTGGAATAGAAGAATCAGTAAAGTTTTCCTTCGTCGGCAAAGGAATAATATCCCTCGGTCGATATGATGATATGGTCCAGGAATCGGAGATCCATGGTTTTGCAGGCTTTGGCGAAAGAACTGGTAAGGGTCTGGTCCTGACCGGATGGAATCAACGCACCTGAAGGATGGTTATGGCACAACGCCACTCCTTCGGCACTGCGGAGCAGGGCTTCTTTCAGTACCTTTTTGACATCGAACAGAGTTGCCTTTGCGCTTCCGAGGGAGACCTGGAATTTTCCAAGCACCTTGTTGCTGTGGTCCAGAAACAGGGCCCACATCTCCTCATGCGGGCTGTTGGCATTGACGTGCCTGAAAATATCGTAGATATCCTTGGAAATCTTGATCTGCGGCCGTTTCCCCAAGGTCTCGTTGTGGTAACGGGCCATAATCTCCATTATGACCCGCAGTTCAAGAATCTTCACGGGTCCGATGCCGGGAATCTGCTTCAGTTGCTCGTCGCTCATGCGCTGCAGGTTCAGGAACTTGTTGTCGTTCTGTTTCATCAGTTCCCGGGCAATCTCGGTGATGGGATGTCCCGGCACACCTGCGCGGAGGATTATGGCGAGCAGTTCGGCATTGTTAAGCGACTGGATGCCGTATCTCGCGGCCTTTTCGCGAGGTCGGTCTTCTGCATCGAATTCCTTGACGGTAAGAGTCTTGATGGGAGTGGGAGCGTATTCGTCCATAATTGTGAGGTATGGTGTGAGGACGGAACCCGGTATGTTACAGGCCTTCGTTCTTGCCCATGCGGATCTCGCGTTCGCGTTTTTCATCGCGGCCGCGACCCAGAATGATCTTGGAGAAATAGGCCTTCAGGAAACCGGTGCCGTAACCGGTGAGCTGCACCATCGCGGCGATTATGGACTGCCCGGCGATCTTGAGGCTGCGTGTGGCCATAAGGCTTCCTGCCCACAGGGCGATGATGTAGACTCCCAGCGGTATCAGCAGCCAGGGACACCATATGCTGCCTATCAGCAGACCCAGCGCTCCGACGGTGAACACGGCTGGCAGCCAGTGGACCAGTTTCATCGAGCCGGGGTAGAGTAACTGGAGGGTGATGCGCGACTGGCCGAAGACATGGACCTGTTTCCAGAATTTCTTCAGGTTGACGCGCCGTTTGTGGAACACCTTGACGTCGGGGTACAGGGAGGTCTTGAATCCTGCCAGACGGATGCGGGTGGACATGTCGATGTCCTCGCTGAACATCTCGCGGAAACCGCCTACGGTTTCCCATACCTTCCGGGAGTAACCCATGTTGAAGGTTCGTGGAGTGAATTTCTCCATGGAGCGTTTGCCGCCGCGTATTCCGCCTGTGGTCAGGAAGGACGTCATGGCGTAGTTGATTGCCTTCTGCGTGTCGGTGAAGGAGTCGTGCGCGGCGTCGGGGCCTCCGAAGCAGTCCGCCGGGTTGCGGCTCAGGGCCTGGCGGAGGCTGGCGAAGTAGTCGGGAGGGAGGATGCAGTCGGAGTCGACGAAGACGAAGTAGTCGCCCCGGGCGTGTTCCAGACCGTAGTTGCGTGCTATGCTGCGTCCCTCGTTCTCCTTTTGATAATACTGAAGGCGGAGGGACGGATATCCCTTCGCCTTCTTCTCCCCGTCGGGGGTGGTTTCGTATGTCAGACAGGGTATGGTGGAGCCGTCTTCGACAATCACAACCTCGAAACCCTTGTCTGTCTGGTTTTCGAGACTATGGAGCAGATCAGCCACCTCATCGGGGCGGTTGTACACCGGCACGATGAGGGAGAAGAGGAGTTCCCGGTCTCGGTTCATGACGCTCAGGCCTTGACGCGGCTTACGTAACTGCCGTCGCGGGTGTCGACCTCGATCAACTCGCCTTCGTTGATGAACAGGGGCACCTTGACGGTTGCGCCGGTCTCGACGGTTGCGGGTTTCAGTGTGTTGGTGGCGGTGTCGCCCTTCAGTCCCGGCTCGGTGTAGGTGATCTTGAGCACGGTCTTCATCGGCATCTCGGCGTACAGCACGGTGTTGGTTGATGCGTCGCGTACAACCTCCACGGTGTCACCTTCCTTCATGAAGGCTGCGCCGGTCACCAGCTCCTTGTTGATGGGAATCTGGTCGAATGTCTCGTTGTCCATGAAGATATCGTCGCCGCCCTCGGCGTACAGGTACTGGTAGGGACGACGCTCCACGCGGACGTCTTCGAGCTTCTCGCCGATGTTGAAGCGACGCTCCAGAACGCGTCCGTCGACAACGTCCTTCAGTTTGGTGCGCATGAACGTGTTGCCCTTGCCGGGCTTTACATGGAGGAACTCAACGCAGAAATAGAGACGGCCATCAAGGCGGATGCATGTTCCGTTCTTGATGTCTTGTGCATTCATCATTGTGTTATGTATCTTTAATTTGTATTCTTAATTACGTTGCAAAATTAGTAAAAATCCCTGATTCGTGCAAGATTTAATGGATTATGCGGTGTGATGAGTGTAAAAAGAGAGTAAAAAAAACGGAATATTTGCGCATATCGGGGAAAATTGTTAATTTTGCAGCCGAATGCCGCCGTGTGCGGATTTACGTACGTAAAATAAAAAACAAAAAATAAGCAATGAAAAGGACTTTTCAACCCTCGAACCGCCGCAGAATCAACAAGCACGGCTTCCGTCTGAGAATGGCCACCAAGAGCGGCCGCAAGGTACTGGCCAGCCGTCGCGCCAAGGGCCGTCACTCGCTGTCTGTTTCCGACCACATCGCCGGAAAGTAACTGACTCCGCCGGACTTCGGTCCGGAGTGTCCCTGACGGAGACTTCTCTAGGAAATCATGCCCTGCCGTTGCGGCGGGGCTTTTCTGTTTTGTGGGGTGGGAAGTATGGGAAATATGGGAGGTGTGGGAAGTGCGGGTAGACAAAAAACGTCGGGACTTGCGCCCCGACGCCCTTTTCCCGGTCTCGTTGTACTAAATACCACCCTTTTAATAGGGCCTTGAATGGCCGGTAATGAGTATCTTTATAACACCCGCTCGGTTCAGTTGGTTCGCTCAGGTGTGGAAATCTTTAGTTTCCGTTGATCACGCCTGCTGCGTCTTCGGCGGTGCCGATGCCGAACAGCCACCATACCAGAATGATGACCAGAATCAATACACCGAGCCACAGCCACAGCCTGTTGGTCTTGCGAACGCTGTTGTTCCGCTGATTGTGGTGTTTCGCGCGGGCTTCGTCCGATGCTTCGCGGATTGCCTCGCGAACCTCCTCACGCTTTTCATTTCTTTCTTCTGATTCCATAACCTTATGTTTTTTTGTTCTTTGTTAATAAAACAAAACATGGTCCATGTCAGTTCGCGGACAATGTAAAAAATTCATCAGGTTCAGGTTTTGTTCCTTGAAATGATTGTCATAATAGTCGTGACATCATGGAAATAGCATATATGGGACAAATGGTTACAAGCCGGGTGGCTCCTCTGTTCTCATTGTCTATATACTCAAAACTGCCGAAGTTCTCAAGTGAGCATCTCACAGCCTTGTCCAGTTTTTTCTCCCGCATGAAGATCCACAGGCTTTTCATTCCTCCGCGCATTCCGGCCTTGACTTCAATGGGCAGTATCTGGAGACGCAGCGTGGTGACATAGTCGACCTCGGCTTGTGAATTCTTGGCGTTTCTTATCCAGAAGTATAATTCATGCCTTATATTGGAGTTCTGGTAGCGCATCATTTCCAGTCCTGCTATCATTTCAGCGATGGCTCCCTTGTTGATAAGGTCCGGAGCACTTGATGTAAGTATTAATGAAGTCAGTTCCGATATGTCGCCGAGTGTCATGTTCAGGAGACGTAGCAAAAGCCCGGAGTCAAGCAGCAGTATCTTGCGCATCGAGGCATCCGACTCACTGCCCAAAGGGAGTCCGTTTGCGGCGGTACGTGTCACCGGGACGCATATTCCTGCCAGAATCAGCATTTCAAGGGCTTTCTTCACTTCTTCTGTTCTGTATCCGCCTCCCACATCGGCAAATATGAACTTCTTGGAGCATTGCACTGCGGCGCTGCGCATGGTTAGTCGCAACAGTTGCGGATCGACTTTGCGTTTGTATTTCGGAAAGTCGTCCTCGTAACTGATTATTATATCGTCTTGTATCTTTTGACATTCTAGAAAATCATGTGAACTTACCCATGTCGCAACGGCTTCCGGCATGCCTCCTACCAATATGTATGTCCGGAAAAGTGTGGACAGTTTGTTGTGCAAAGGCTCCGGCAACGGATTGTCGATTGAGGCATGGTTCCTTGCGTTTATCAGCATATTCTCGCCGTTGGCATACAGGAATTCATCGAATGTCATTGGATACATGAAGATGGAGTGAATGCGTCCCACTCCGTATGTAGGCAGTTCATCGAGTGCGAATTCCAGCAGTGAACCAGCCGCTATGACGTGAAGTCCGGGTAGGTCTTCCTTGAAGAAACGTAGCGACATGATTGCCTCCGGGCAGTTCTGTATCTCGTCAAGGAACAGTAACGTTTTTCCCGGAGTGATTCTCTTTCCTGTCAGAGCCTCCATCTGTGATGTGATGCGCATCACGTCCAGATTTCCCTCAAAAAGAGTATTGAACTCAGGGAATTTCTCAAAATTGATTTCAATATAATGTTCAAATGTCTCCCCGAGGTGGCGCACGGCTGTGGATTTACCCACCTGCCTTGCGCCTCGCAGCAGAACGGGCTTATGATTTCTTCCAGCGGCCCATTCGGCAAGGTCTTTATCTATCAGTCTGGTGTAATACATGGCTATCAATGCATTAATTTCTGCAAAGATAGTGATTTGTAATTTTCCAAACAATTAAAATGCCGTTTTTTGTAATTTTCCAAACAATTAAAACGGCTGTTTTTGTAATTTTCCAAACAATTTCATCAGAATGGGGGCGGGGCGTCGTCGGGCCCGGGCATGATGTCGGGGCCGGGGCCGGCCGGGGCCGGCATCGGCGGGAAGGAGAAACCTCCGGGCTGCGGGGCGTTGCCTTCATCATCGTCGTTGATGCGGCTGGGGCGGCGTACGGTCTTGATGGTCTGCTGGGAGTCGGAGCCTGCGCCCAATGCGTCCTGGACCATCTGGAAGCCCTCGTCCCAGTTCTCGAAACGCGCGTACTGGCTGACGAACCGCAGTTTCACATCGCCCACGGCACCGCTACGGTGTTTGGCCACAATCAGTTCAGCCAGACCGCGGATGTCGTTGCCGTTCTTGTCCTCGGTGCTCTTGGTGTAATATTCCGGACGGTGGATGAAGCATACTATGTCGGCGTCCTGCTCAATGGCTCCGGACTCACGAAGGTCGCTAAGCACGGGACGCTTGTCCTCGCGGGTCTCCGTACTACGGTTCAGCTGCGACAGCGCGATGATAGGGATGTTGAGTTCCTTGGCCAATGCCTTGAGCGAGCGCGAGATGGTGGACACCTCCTGCTCGCGGCTGCCTAACTTCAGGCCGGTGGCGTTCATCAGCTGCAGATAGTCGATCATTATCAGCTTCACGTCGCGCTCTCGCACCAGACGCCGCGCCTTGGTGCGCAGTTCGGTTATGGACAGGCCCGGGGTCTCGTCCAGATACATAGGAGCGCTGTACATCTTGCGGATGTTGGTGTTCAGGCGGCTCCATTCCTCAGGCGACAGCTGTCCGGACTTGATCTTCTCGCCGTTCAGGTCGGCTACGTTGCTGATGAGACGCTTCACCAGCTGCACGTTGGCCATCTCCAGGGTGAATATGGCCACGGGAATGTTGCGGTCCACGGCCATGTTCTTGGCCATGGAGAGGACGAACGCGGTCTTACCCATGGCGGGTCGCGCCGCGATGATGATCAGGTCGGAGTTCTGCCAACCGGAGGTCATCTTGTCCAGGCCGGTGTATCCGGTCTCAAGGCCCGACAGACCGGTCTCGGTGTTGGCGGCCGCCTGGATCTGCTCCAGCGCCATGTTCAGGACAGGGTCGATCTGGGTCACCTCGCGTTTCAGGTGTGTCTGCGATATGTCGAACAGTTCGCCCTCGGCCTGCTGCAGCAGGTCGTCTACATCGTTGCTCTCGTCGAATGCGTCGGTCTCGATTCGGCTGGCGAAGGTTATGAGACGCCGCGCCAGATATTTCTGGGAGATGATCTTGGCATGGTAACCGATGTCGGCGGCGGAGTACACGCGAGCCGTCAGGTCCGCCAGGTGCATGGCGCCGCCCACGTCCTGCAGCGTGCCGTTGACGCGCAACTGCTCGGTCACGGTAATCATGTCGATGGGACGCTGGTTGAATCCCAAGGTGGAGATGGCTTCGTAGATCTTCTGGTTCACAGGGTCGTAGAAGGCATCGGGAGTAAGGATGTCGGCTACGTTCATGTAAGCGTCCTTCTCCAGCATCAGCGATCCGATCACCACCTCCTCCAGTTCCGTATCGTGAGGGGGGAGTTTACCCGTAGGCGATTCCTTAGGGGTATCGTATTGTTGTCTCTTCTTATATGGTTTCTGTTCCGGCATGTTGCAAAATTACAAAAAAATCCCCATGTTCCGGTCAATCCTGTTGAAAACTTCGATAAGTTCCGGACGAAGTCAATGTACGGACAGGGACAGGAGTATCCACACCGAGCAGAACAGCATGGTCTTTGCGGTCTTGGCCAGCAATGGGTTAAGTTCATGCCCCACCGCCTGCTGCATCTGCTTCCAGGTGATGACGGCCATGTTGATGTAGACCAGGAATCCCAGCTGCCACAGGTTGGGGATGCGGGTGATTACGGCGATCTCTATAAGCAGTATCGCCAGGAAGGCGTTGCAGATGTACAGTGTCAGCGTGGCGCGGGGGCCGATCAGTACCGCCAATGTATGCTTGCCGACCTTGCGGTCCTCGTCCAGGTCACGGTAATTGTTGACGATCATCACGTTGGCACCCATCAAGCCGATTGCGGCCGAAACGGGGAGAGCCACCGGGAGCATATCCCAGGACTGCGTCTGTACATATGCGGTGAAGACCACCGGCACGATTCCGAAGAAGATCACGACGGCGACCTCGCCGAGGCCGTGGTGCGACAGCGGCCACGGACCGGTGGAATATGCCAGAGCGAAGATCGCTATCGCTATGCCGACGAAAACGAGCCACCATCCGCCCCAGATGATGAGCGTGCAGCCCACCGCGCAGGTCGCGGCCAACAGCCCGAACGTGGCGTTGCGCATGGCACGCGGCGATATGTCGCCTTCGGTCACGCCACGGCGGAAACCCTCGCGCCCCTTTTTGTCCAGACCGTTGCGCCAGTCGAAGTATTCATTGGCGAAATTGCTGACGATCTGCGCCATCAGGGCGAACGCCAGGCATATCAGGAAAGGCAGCCACTTGAAACTGCCGTAGTATGCGGCGCATCCCGCACCCGCCAGCACGCCGCCCGCCGATACTGGAAGTGTACGCAGGCGCATGGCCTCGATCCAGGCTTTTGTCATAGGCTTTCCACATAACGTGTGACGCGGTCCGCCAGGTCGCAGAAGTAATCATGCTTGGCGAGTTTCTCCTTAAGGGGCGGGAGTGCGTCGTAACCGAACCGGAGTCCCGCCAGTGTGCAGGCGGATGAGGCGTTCGTGTCAGAGTCCCCGCCCTCTTCCACCACGCGGTACAGAATCTCGGTCGGGTCGTCCATGTGCCAGGCGGACCACAATGCTGCGCCCATGGCCTTGCGCGCCCACATCAGCGATTCCTCGTCGTCCAGCTTGAAATCCTCCAGACGGCCGTTGTATGCCAGGTCCAGGAAGGAGATGGTGCGGCCGTCGATGTTGTAGATTTCGGCGGCGAGTTCCTCGTAGGAGGCGGGTTTGCCGGTGTACAGAATGCTGTTGGCCATCATGGCCACAGCGGTTGTGGCGGCCACGCATCGGGTGTCGATGTTGGTCATCAGCGTGGCGAGGCGTGCGTTCTCCACCACATTGGCGGGGGTGCTGACCAGCCCTGCCATCAAGCCACGGTATATGGAGTCGTTGGTGGCCTCGTACAGATGGTACTTACGCCAGGCGGTCTCGGCCTTGGCGATCGGATCATTCTCCCATCCCTCCACCGAGAGGCATGCGCGGTACACCGGTACGATATCCATGTCCAGCTCGATGAGGGTCTGCTTGAGCCTGCGGTCCATATGGACCACATCGAAGCCATTGCATTCCAGCACGGATTCAAGGTTGCTGGTGAAGTAGACTGTGTCGTTGGTGGTCTCGCCCGGCAGCCACTGGCTGCGGTGCGCGTCCCTGATGATCTGGCTGAAGTCGCGCAGTCCGTCCGGATAATAAGCCTTGATCTCGTTTTTATTCATGAATTCGGTGCCGACTCCGAGTGCATCTCCCAAGGCGTGCCCGAGAATGGCGCCCTTGATTCGTTCATGAACGGTTAATTCCTGATTTTGTGTCATTAATGTAGTAGTCAGTAGATTTTGTTTGTGTGGGTTTCGTAGTATTTTCTGTAAAATTAGCAAATAAATGTTAAAGGTGCAAGAAAATACGACACAATCGAACGAAAAAACCACCTACCAGTCTCCTGGTGAGGGATTATCTCCGTTTTCTGCGGAAAAAATCCGAGATAAGGTCCGAGCATTCCTCGGCCAGCAGACCGGACTCCACGACTGTCTTTGGGTGGAGGGGGGAGGGGTCGGAGCAATAGTACGACTCAAAACCCCGTTTCGGGTCGGATGCGCCGTATACCAGTCGGCCCATCTGGGCCCAGCCGATGGCACCGGCGCACATGGCGCAAGGCTCCACGGTGACGTAGAGCGTGCAGTTGGGCAGATATTTGCCGCCCAAGGTGTTGGCGGCGGCGGTTATGGCCATCATCTCGGCGTGGGCGGTGACGTCCTTGAGTTTCTCGGTCATGTTGTGTCCGCGGCCCACTATGCGGCCGTTGCACACCACAACGGCGCCAACGGGCACCTCGTCCTGGTCAGCGGCGGCCTCGGCCTCTGCAAGTGCCATCCGCATCCATTTCTCGTCTGAATCAATCATTTCTCGGTAAGTTGTCTGATACGTTCCGCCACCTGCTCCATCAGCCAGGCGGGGGTGGATGTGGCGCCGCAGATCCCGATTGTCTCGGCGTCCCGGAGCCATTGCGGGTCGACGCCGTCCGTATCGGTCACGGCGTAGGTCCGCGGATTGACCGAACGGCATTCCTCCAGCAGAACCTTGCCGTTGCTGGACTTTGCGCCTGTCACGAACACAACGGCGCTGTGGCTGGCGGCGAACTCACGGATCTTGGACGACCGTGTGGCCACCTGGCGGCAGATGGTGTCGAAATGCTCGAAACACCCGTCTTTCTTTCGTGCGGCGATGGCGTCCACCAGTTCACGGAAGCCGTCGATGCTCATCGTGGTCTGCGAGTACAGGAACACATCGCGTGTCAGGTCCAGTCCGTCCAGCTGGTCGGGTCCCTGGATCACCACGGCCTCGCCGTGGGTCTGTCCCACCAGCCCCAGAACCTCGGCATGCCCGTTCTTGCCGTATATGATGAACAACGGCATCCGGTCGCGGACTCCCTGCCGCATCTGGGCGGCGGCACGGTCGTAGGCCTGCTTGATGCGTTGCTGCAGACGCAGCACCACGGGACAGGTGGCGTCGATCACGGTGATGTTGTTGCGGCGCAGGGTCTCGTAGGTGGCCGGCGGCTCGCCGTGTGCGCGCAGCAGCACCGTGGTGTCGTGCAGACGCGCCAGGTCATTGTGGGTTATGGTCTGCAGGCCCATGAGGCACAGACGCTCCACCTCGCTGGCGTTATGCACTATGTCGCCAAGGCATCGCAGCTGGCCGGCACGGCGAAGTTCGGCTTCCGCCTTGGTGATGGCCGTGACCACACCGAAGCAGAAGCCGGAATTAGAGTCGATCTCAATCTTGGGCATCGATGTCATCTGTATTTTTCGACGGTCTTGTTGAACATATCCATCAGCCAGTCCATCTGCTGGTCGGGAGTCAGGTCATCGTTGTCCAGTTCCAAGGCGTCGTCGGCACGCCGCAGCGGCGACACGGCACGTGTGGAGTCTATTCGGTCGCGGTCGCGGACGTTATCCAGCACCTCCCGGTAGTCCACGGGCTTGCCGGTCTTACGCTCCAGTTCCAGTACACGGCGACGCGCACGCTCCTCGGCGCTGGCGTTGACGAATACCTTAAGCTCGGCGTGCGGGAACACCGTGGTGCCGATGTCACGGCCGTCCATCACGATGCCGCCATGCCGGCCGAACTCCTGCTGCAGCCTCACCAGATGCTCGCGGACCTCGGGGATGGCGGACACTGGGCTTACCAGTTCGCTGACCTTCATGGACCGGATCTGGCTTTCCACATCCTCACCGTTCAGGAGCGTGTGCTGCACGCCGTCAGCTCCGGCCGGGGCGAACGCGATCTTGATGTCGGGCAACGCGGCCACCAGCGCGGGGACATCGACGATGCGGTCCGGGTGCGTCATGCCATGGCGCATGGCGTAGAGGGTCACGGCGCGGTACATGGCGCCCGAGTCGACATAGGTGTATCCGGCGCGGCGCGCCAGCTCACGCGCCATCGTGGACTTCCCCGACGAGGAGAAGCCATCGATGGCAACTGTTATCTTTCTCATTTCTTGGTACTCTTTCTTCTTTTCTTAACCACCTGCAGCACCTGGGCGGTGCGGGCGGGGAGGTACATCTTTAGCCAGCCTTTGCCGCTGGGGCTGTACAGCGGGTCGGGCTGCGTGAAGTGATGGACGCTGTCGTCGATCAGGCCGAAACCGCCGTACTTCGGGTCGTCGGAGTTGAGGACCACCTCATACTCGCCGGCAGGAGCAAGGAATCCGTAACCCTCGAACGAGCGCGTCGGGCTCCAGTTGAACACGAATATCAGGTCGCCGCGCATGAAGGCCAGTATCTGGTCGTCGTCCTTCTCCCAGAGTTTCTCCACCGGGAGCGACTGGAAGTTGTAGCGTCTGCTGACCAGTTCGATCATGTCGTTGTCGAAGCGGTTCAGGAATTTGTACTTCAGTTCCTCGCGGTCCACCAGGTCCCACTGGCGGCGTGCGTACTTGTAGCTCCAGCCGTTGCCCTCGCGGGGGAAGTCGATCCATTCTGGATGGCCGAACTCGTTGCCCATGAAGTTCAGGTAGCCGCCGTTGATGGTGCCTAAGGTCACCAGGCGTATCATCTTGTGCAGGGCCATGCCGCGCGCCACGACGCCGTTGGTGTCGTTCACCTCCATGTGCCAGTACATCTCCTTGTCGATCAGACGGAATATGATGGTCTTGTCGCCCACCAGCGCCTGGTCGTGGCTCTCGCAGTAGCTTACGGTCTTCTCGTCGGCGCGGCGGTTGGTCAGTTCCCAGAATATGGAGGTGGGATGCCACTCCTCGTCCTTCTTCTCCTTGATCATCTTGATCCAGTAGTCGGGGATGCCCATGGCCAGGCGGTAGTCGAAGCCCATTCCGCCGTCGTCGAACCTGATGGCCAGACCGGGCATTCCGCTCATTTCCTCGGCGATGGTGATGGCAGTGGCCTTCACTTCATGGATCAGAATGTTGGCCAGCGTCAGGTAGACTATGGCGTTGGTGTCCTGGTTGCCGTCGTAGTAGTCGCCGTAGTTGGTGAACGCCTTGCCCAGGCCGTGGTCGTAGTAGAGCATCGAGGTCACTCCGTCGAAGCGGAAGCCGTCGAAGCGGTACTCCTCCATCCAGAACTTGCAGTTGGACAGCAGGAAGTACAGAACATAGTTCTTGCCGTAGTCGAAGCATAGGGAGTCCCATGCCGGATGCTCGCGGCGGTGGTCGCCGTAGAAGTAGAGGTCCGGAGTGCCGTCGATGCGGCCCAGGCCCTCGTTCTCGTTCTTGACGGCGTGGCTGTGGACAATGTCCATGATCACGGCGATTCCCATGGAGTGGGCCTCGTCGATCAGACGCTTCAGGTCATCGGGCGTGCCGAAACGGCTGGAGGCGGCGTAGAAGTTGCTGACATGGTATCCGAACGAGCCGTAATAGGGGTGTTCCTGGATTGCCATCAGCTGTATGGCGTTGTATCCGTCCTTGGCGATACGGGGCAGGATGTTGACGCGGAATTCCTCGAACGTGCCGACGCCTTCCTTCTCCTCGGCCATGCCGATGTGTGCCTCATATATAAGGAGGGGCTTGGTGTCGGGTACGAAGCGGCGTGTCTTGAACTTGTAGGGTTCCTCCGGAGCGTACACCTGTGCGGTGAAGATCTTGGTCTCGGGGTCCTGCACCACGCGGCGTGCGTAGGCCGGGAGACGGTCGCCCTGTCCGCCGTCCCAGAAGACGCGCATCTTGAACAGGTCTCCGTCATGGAGCATGCCGGGGGCGAACTTTCCCTCCCAGGAGCCGTCCTGCAGTCGTGTCAGGGCGTAACGCTCGTCATCCTTCCAGTCGGTGAAGTCACCGATCAGCAGCACCTTGGTGGCGTTGGGCAGATAGTCGCGGAATATCCATGAACCGTTGGTCTGGCGGTGCAGTCCGTAGTATTTGTATGCGTTCGCGAATTTCACCAGGCTGCCGTCATGGTTGGCGGTCAGTTCGTTGTATTTCTTGATCACGTCTTCGTGACGGCCGTCGATGGCAGCCTTGTAGGGCTCCAGCCACGGGTCATTCCTCAGAATGGCGAGTTCCTTTTTCATCTTTTTCTATCGTAGGGTTATATGTTTCTGTTTTCTGTTTGCTTTCATCAGTGTCCGGCACGTCGGCATGGAGGACGTGCAGTATGGCGTTGCGCAGGTTGCGTGAGTCTGCGTCGTTGCCTTTCAGGGTATCGATCACGCCGGCCACATAGTCCTGCGGGGACTTGTATCCCAGTTGCCCGTGTACGTTGACGGCGGCAAGCATGGGCTTATGGTTGAACACGCGCAGGATGCCGTACAGGTCCTTGTTGTCGACAAGGAGGATGAACTCCTTGCGCAGACGGTTGTAATGGGCGCGCGGCTCCAGCTTGTTGATCAGCTGGCGTATGTGCGTCTCCATGGCGGTGATGCACGAGAACCGGGCGTCGATCCTGCACTCCACGTCGCGTTTCACCTTGTGGCGGGTGTGCTGCAGGGCCTGGTCCTCCAGCTGGCGCCGGAACATCTTGACGATATCGGCGTGCATGTGCGTCACTATCCGCTTGCCGTTCTTGCCGCGGCGCTTGGCCATCACCCTTACAACCTCCGGCAGGAGGAAAATGTTTTCGATCTCGGCCACATCCGGCACCATTATCTGTTTCTGCCGCAGGTATCCTACCTCCGAATCGGTGCGCCGGTCGCGGTCCACGATTCCCATGCTCTGCAGATGATGCATGGAGTTCAGGTCGTTGAACGTGCGGACGGTCTCGATTACCTTGTTGCACGACCCCAGCGGCCGGACCGTACGGTCGCGGAACACCTGGGAATACAGGCGCATGTCGATGCTGTGGCGGTCGTCGCCCTCGATGAACAGCACTGGCTTTCGGCTCCCGGCCAGCTCGATCATCAGGTCTTCCGAGAGCGACGTCTGGCTCAGCAGGTCGTAGTCCCAGGCATGTCGGTCGGAGTCGTAACTCTTGACCCACAGGCAGGTGTTGCGTGTGCGGCTGGTCACGAAGTCAACGTCCACGGAGTTGTAGATGAAGGTGCAGTCGGGGCGCATCTGCTCCACGGTGTCCCAGAGCGTCTGTCGGATGGCCGGGTGCAGGAACAGTCCGGGAGAGTCGATGAACACCACTGCCTCCGGCATGGCGAACAGGACTCCGGCCAGGTAGTACAGCACGGCCTTCTCGCCCTGGCTCAGGTTGTCGATGGTGATCAGGTCGCGGCCCGATCCGGTGCCGAACATTATGCGCGACCCTTGGCGCACGAAGCGGTTGCCCGGGAATATGCGCTCCCAGTGGCGTCGCACCATGTCGAAACGCGACTCGGGAATCTTGTCCCTGGAATTCTTGCTCCTGAGCTTCTGCTTGATGTCCAGCAGGTTGTGGATCTCATCGGAGAAGAGCAGGTAGAATATCTTGTCCAGCTGGCTCACGGCGTCGGTACGCAGGAACGGCTGTTGCAGCACGGCCTGGCGGTACAGTACGTCGATGGAGCCAGGGCGAGTGGATTCCGACAGTTCGGGGAAGAATGCCGTCAGGACGTCCATGCAGTAGGCATGTTCGCCGCAGAGCTCGGTCATCTCGTCCATGAACCGGGTCTTGCCCGATCCGTTGGCGCCGATGATGGTGATCCGTTGCGCGCGCGTGTCGTCCATCTCCTTGACCGGGTGCAATGCCCGCGGAAGTCTGATACCTATGCTCATAATTGTCCCTTAAGTTGAGAAAATCACGTTTCAACCCGTAAATTTAGCGTTTTTTTTCTATATTTGCAAAAAGAACCGATATATACGGCAAATTAAAGAGATATAGATATGTTTTCAGGAATAGTGGAGTGCGCGGCCCGCGTGGAGGGACTGCGCCGAGAGGGCGACAACCTGCATCTGACGTTGTCGTGCCCGTTTGTCGACGAGTTGAAGATCGACCAGTCCGTCTCGCATAATGGAGTGTGCCTGACGGTTGTCAGCATCCAGGACGGCACCTACACTGTCACAGCCATCAAGGAGACTCTGGAACGGAGCAACCTGGGACAGCTGGAGGTAGGCTCGCTGGTGAATCTGGAGCGCAGCATGCGCATTGACGGTCGCCTGGACGGCCATATCGTACAGGGGCATGTGGACCAGACGGCGGTCTGCACCGATGTGCGCGAGGCCAACGGCTCATGGTACTATACGTTCTCCTACCTTGTGCCGCGTGAGATGGCCCGTCGCGGCTATGTCACGGTGGACAAGGGCTCGGTGACGGTGAACGGCGTGTCGCTGACAGTGTGCGAGCCGTGTGACCTCCCGACGGACAATCCAGAGATGATGGAGTGCAGTTTCATGAACGCCATCATACCATACACGCACGACCATACCAACTTCTGTCAGATCAAAGTCGGTACGGTCGTGAATCTGGAATTCGACATCCTGGGCAAATACCTGGCCCGTCTTTCCTCCATCGGCTGACAGAAGGACTCTCTTTAGACAGAAGGATATTTATTTTTAGACAGAAGGATATTTTTTTCAGACAGAAGGACAAAAGGACATAAATTCACACGCGATCCATCAGGAAGAGGAATATTGGCGCAATAACATTTTATGTCCTTTTGTCCTTCTGTCTGAAAAAAATATCCTTCTGTCTGAAAAAATATCCTTCTGTCTAAAAATGTCCTTATGTCTCTTCAGCCCAAGATGGCCTTATGTCTATTTCTTCTTGCGGTTGTTGAGGATGTTCCGGAGCTGGTCCAGCCCCTGTTCGACGGTGCCCTCGTTCCGGGCACCGTTTCCTGTACCCGTGCTGTCGTTGTTCACATTGGAACCAGAGCCTCCGTTGCTGCCGGAGCCGGAATTGTTCTGATTGGAACCTCCGTCACCCCACGGGAACAGCGAGCCGAGTCCGCTGCCGCTGTTGCCGGAGCCCTCGCCGTCTACCTTCCCGGTCTTCTCGGTGCGGAACCCGATGCACAGACCGTCGTACGTCTCGAGAATCTTGGTGATGGCGTTCAGCGACTGGATGTTCACGATCTTGGACACGGCTGAGAGCAGTTTCACCAGCTTGGTGGCGTCGAACATGATGTTCTGCGTCTTGGAGGTCTTCTCCACATAGGTGGTGACGGATGCCAGCTGCATTCCAAGGGCGGTGAAGTTGAAGTTGAACACGCCCTTCTGTCCCTCCACGGGAGTGATGTTTCCGTTCAGGGTCAGCATTTTGGTTTTCATCGAGAACGTACCGTCCGTCTGGATGGTGATGACTGTCCCGTTCAGGCCGAGTTTGGTGTAGTAGGGTGAAAGCTTGGACTCCACGTACGAGGCCGCGGCTGTGCCGCCCGCCTTCTTCAGGAAGTTGTCGGACTGGAAGCAGATGGCAGGACCGTTGCTGGTCCATACGCCGGCCATGTCCCGGACAGTTATGTTGCTGCTGCTGAACACTCCCTCCAGCAGGTTTGTCAGGACGTTGCCGCCCCCGTCCTTGCTGTCGCCCTTGCCGTTATCCTTGTCGGAACTGCTTCCCGCCATGTTGCCGAGGGCTCCGAGGATATCGCCTAATCCCTGTGCCTGTGTCGAGACTGCGGGCATCAGTGCCATGCAGAACACCAGCGCGATTGTTTTGATTGTTTTCATTCTTAATTGGTCAAATTGGAATTATGGTCTGTATTTAATTTCTGATTCTTTCTCTAAATATTGGTTTAATTGGGACAATTGTAAACAATATCAACATTAACATATCTGAAATGCGGAATAAATGTATTAATTTCGCATCCGATATATTATGACGCGTATAGTCCCGGTGGCAAGAGCCATCCATATATAGAACGGATTAAGGCGTGAATATTTCAACGTTTGCAGACAGTTTGTCCTTACGGCTTTAAAAGCGGAAACAACAAAACAATTATAAGAATATGAAGAAATATCAACAAGGGCTTCTCCTGTTGGCGCTGTTGCCGGGCCTCGGCCTCAGCAGCTGCAGCGACGACAACCCGTGGAGCGGTTCGGACCAGGAGGGCGGCATCGCGCTGAACCTGGAGTCCGACGGCCGGCTGATGCGTCACAACACGCGTGCCGACGACACCAAGTGCCCCATCGTGCCCGACGCAAACGCGTTCGGCATCAAACTGACTAAAAGCGACAAAACCTTCTCTAAGTCCTGGGACAGTCTTGAAGGCTTCAACAAGGAATCGAATTTCACGATCGGTGACTATACCATCGAGGCTACATACGGCGACGTGGCGCAGCAGGGCTTTGAGAATCCTTGCTTCAAGGGCACCAACGAGGTGCATGTATCGCCCGGCGTGGTGACTCCGGTGAACATCACCGCCACGCTGGCCAACGCCATGGTGACGCTGCGGTACACAGACCAGTTCCTGGCCCAGTTCCCGAAATACAGCGCCGCGGTCAAGACGCCGGGACATGACAATCTGATAATCGCCCAGGACGAGACCCGTCCGGCGTTCATCGATCCCACAGGCGCCGGAGACACAGAACTGAACCTGACCCTGTACAATGCGGAGGGCAAGCAGGTCACCGTCAATCCGGCTGTCTTTACAGTCAAGCCACGCTGCAATTATGTCGTTACGGTGAACGTCAGCGGCAACATCAACAAGGGTGATCTGGTCCTGGATATCCAGTTCGAGGAGGAAGTGGCCCATGAGACCTTCACCATCAGCCTCGGAGACGAGCTGTTCAACGCTCCGGCACCGCAGGTCAAGGCCACCAACTTCACCGTAGGAACGCCTGTCAGTCTGATGGAATATGACGAGCTGGAAGCAAGTCCGCAGTTCGATATCTTCGCTTTCGGCGGTTTCCGTTCGGTCAATCTGGAGGTTCTGGGCGCTAATGCTCCAGCCGCGCTGACCAACGTCCAGCTGGTCGGTGCCGACGAACTGACCCAGCAGCAGCTGGCCGAGGCCGGCGTCAAGGTGTCTGGCCTGTTCAAGAACTCCGACAAGATGGCTGTGGTCAATGTCAGGGACATGCTCGGCAGGTTGCCGGCAGGTTCCTATACCGTGCGCGTATCGGCGGTGGACCAGGCCGGCCGCGTCTTCCCGCAGGACGAGTCGGGACAGGTGGCGCTGACGGCTGAGGTAGCCAAGACGGAGTACACCATAGCAAGTGCAGGGAACATCGACTATATGAAGAATGAACTCAGCGTCGTGGTCAACACTAACGCCGAGCAGATGAAGGATCGCGTCAAGTTCCGTGTGGGAAACGCTGACGCTACAGTAAAGAGCGTGACGGCCGGGGCAGCGCCCGCTCCCAAGCGGACACGCGCCGATCTTCCCTATACCTATACTTATGTGCTGGATGTGCCTCAGGCTACAGCCGAGGAGGTAAATGTTGAGAGCAGTTACGGCAGACTGAAGGCTATGGTTTCCGTCAAGGTGAACGGACCTGAATATACTGTTGACGTCGATCCTTTCGCCCGTTTCTCGGTGATTCGTATCAATACAGAGAATCAGGAAATGAAGGAATACCTGACGCAGAACCTGGATGTATATAACGGCAACTCAGTGGTCACCCCCGGCAATATCGTCCGTGATGCCGCCAACGGCCTGATCACCATCAAGGGCCTGACCGCCGCCAAGGCGTTCGATTCATACAGACTGAAGATTGCCGGCTCGTTCGAGAAGGCCGTCCCTGCGTTCACGACTGAGAGTGAGTTGGCTGTCCCCAACGGTGATTTTGCAAATGCAGGACGCCGTATTCAGATAGGAGGTCTGCAGGTAGGTGGTGAGTATACTGTGTGGGGTGTACATTATCGTCACACATCTTCAATAGACCGCACGGAGGCTAATGGTTGGGCTACAGTGAATGATTTGACAGCATATTCAGGTTCAAACAATAAAAATACATGGTTTATTGTACCTTCAATGTTCCTCGATAATGGAGTGGCTATTGTTCGCTCGGTAGGTTATAATCATAATGGAACAACTCCTGCAACAACAGGATCTGGATTTTTAAACACTACTTATTATTGTACGAGTGCACCTGGTGATGATCAACTTATCAAGGCGTCTGGGGAGTTATTCTTAGGATCCTATTCATATGATGGTTCAGAGAAGCGAGTAAAGGGTACGGTTTTCGGCTCACGTCCTACATCTGTTTCGTTTGAATATAAATACATCTCCCCCTCCGGAGAACAAGCACAGGCTGACGCCCAGATTCTCGATGAGTCAGGAAATGTATTGGCATCACAAACGATTTTACTTTCCTCTGCATCCAATATGACACTCAAGACAATGTCATTCCCGAAATATGCGTTCGGAAAGAAGGGTGCCAAACTGTATATCTCCTTCCGGTCTACTAAGGAAGGTGTGACGCCTGCCATCAATATTCCGTCAGGCGGCGCTCTTAATGAAGACCAGAGTTTGGGAAACAAGACTATATCTGCCAACAACTACAAAGCATTTGCCAAGGGATCGGAACTGACTGTGGACAATGTGAAGGTTTCATACGATGGCGTTCCGACTATCACCAAATAACAAGCTAAGAAAAGAGTAAAATGAAAAAGATATATTTGATTCCTCTTCTGTCGGCAGGCTTGCTATTGGCAGGTTGCTCCAAGGAGAACGGCTTTGATTCCGTCGAGGATGAGGGCCAGGTGCTGAAATCCGCCCTGGATGTGTCGATGCCGTCCGACCAGTCGCAGATTGTGGTGACGCGCGCAGAGTCCGACGTGGACCTGAGCCAGTTCAAGATCAACTTCATCAAGACTGGTGAGAGCGTAGCGACCCAAAGTTATACCTATGGCGAGATGCCGGAGGTGGTGACGTTGAAGGCCGCTGAATACCGTGCCACCGCCGAACTTGGCCAGGACCGGGAGGCAGAGTGGGAGAATCCTTATTTCAAGGGTGAGTCCAAGCCTTTCGAGGTGCGTCCGTTTGAGATTACCTCATTCATAGATCCGATCGAGTGCGAACTGCTGAACATCAAGGTGACGATAGCGTTCGACGAGAGCCTTGCGGCCGCGATGTCGGCCGATTCATATGTGGAGGTGAAGGTGGGCGACAACAGTGGCCTGAACTTCACCTCGGCCGAGGCGACCGCCGCCAAGGCGGGTTACTTCCGCCATACCACCGAGACCACTCTGGTAGCCACATTCCACGGCACGGTCAATGGCTCTGAGATTGTGGAGAGCAAGTCGTACAACGACATCGCCAAGGGCAGATGGTACAAGTTGACATTCAAGCTTCACACGAACCATGGCGGTGATCCCACCGGCGGCGCCGAGGGATCCGTCACTGTTGACGCGTCGGTCACCACCGAAGACGTGAACATGGACGTGGTAATCGGTGAGGACGAGCCTCTTGACGACAGCGAGCGTCCCAAGGAAGACGACCCGGATGACCCGACTCCTCCAACGCCAGGCGATACAAAGGCTCCTGAGATCACACCTGAAGGTAATGTCGTATTCGACGAAGTCATGAACGTGAATGCTTCTTCCGAATGTAAGTTCTCCATTTCAAGTACAGCAGAAGGTGGTTTCACGGTTTTGACATGCGACATCATCTCGCCGAACCTTACGGCCGAGGAATTGGCCGGCGTGGGTCTTGCATCCCATATCGACCTCGTGACCCCGGGAAGTCTTGAAAGCGGTCTTGTTGGACTGGGATTCCCTGTGAATGTAGGCGGTAAGGACAAGGTGGACTTCAATCTTTCGCAGTTCATGGGCCTTATGGCGGTCTTCGGTCCCAACCGTCACGAGTTCAAGCTTACAGTCAGTGACGCCAATGGTACGACTGTCAAATCGTTAATTCTCCAATTCTAACAGAAGAGCAATGAAAACAATAGTTAAGTATATCATACTTCCGGGTGCCGTTCTCGGTGCCACGGCGTTGCTCCAGAGCTGCGCCATGGAATCTCCGTTCGGCAACGGCGGCGAGGGTTCGCTGTCGATCAATACGGAGATCAGGGGCGAGACCCGGCTGACCCGTGCCGACAACGCCCTGGCAAACAGCAATCCGGAATATTACAGACTCCTTGAGCAGAAATGCGTGGTGTTCCTCGAGAACAGCCGCGGCGTGATGCGCAAGTTCAAGGGTCTTGACAATATACCCACATCAATCAACCTTTCCGCCGGGCAATACGTCTGCAACGCCTGGACGGGAGACTCGGTGTCCGCATCGTTCGACAGCAAGTTCTACCGCGGTCAGCAGACATTCGAGATTGCCGAGAACCAGAACACATCCCTGTCGATGAAGTGCAACATCGCCAATGTTGTGGTTTCCGTGGACGGGGCATCGGTGGCCGAGACCGGACTGAAGAACGCCAAGATCACGTTCTCCACACCTCGTGGCTCGCTGGAATTCGATGAGTCAATGTTCGCCGACAAGAAGGGCTACTTCATGACCCCCTCGCCTGAGACCAAGGCCGCCGATCCCGAGAAGTATGCCAAGAACACGACCGTCACCGTCAAGGTGGAGGGTACCACCGACGACGGCAAGGCATATGTGAAGGAATCCAACATCACCGATGTGCAGCGTGCGCATGAGTATCAGGTGGTACTTACCGCCAACCAGCAGGAAATCCAGGAAGGTGGCGCGCTGATCCAACTGGTCATCAAGGATATCCCCGTAATCGAGGATACGGTCGAGATCTTCCCGGCTCCTATCGTCAAGGGCTATGGCTTCGACATGACAGAGCAGTTGGTCAATACCGACAGGACATTTACAGATCAGAAACTCTACATCTGCGAGTACAAGGGTACCGGCAGCGTGATGATGGAGTTCAGCGAGAACTTCACGGGCTTCACCGGAGGAAACCTGTTTGACAACGCTTATGTCAGCGAGCTGACCGGCAAGGGGATTACGGTCGAGCGTAAGGAGAGCCAGGATGCCGAGAGCGGCGTTGACGTATGCGAGATCTATGTCACATTCCCGGCGGCTTTCCTGAATGGCCTTGCACCGAGCACCACGCAGTATGTGGTTACCATCACGGCCACTGATTCCCGGAATCTGGTCACGACATCCTCGCTGCGCATAGCCAACACCAATGAGGCGGTCGATAAGGTAGACGATGTTATCTCGGATCCGGCTCCCGATACGGAGACCAACCCGATGGCGGTTCTGGCATCGAAGGCGACTCTGACAGCCACTCTGTACAATGCCGATGCCGCCCGTTACGGTATAAAGTACCGCAAGGCAGGTGAGTCTGACTGGAATGAGGTGTTGGCAACCGGATCGACAGGGATGCCGCGTCGCACCCGTGCCAATGTCGGTACTCCTTATTCCGTGACTTTGACAGGACTTGAACCCGGTACCACCTATGAGTACAAGGCATTTGCCGATGAATTCGAATCTGCGGTCGTGCAGAGTTTCACTACCGAGTCCAAGTATATCTTCCCCAACGCATCGATGGAGGAGTGGTCGACGTACCAGGCAAAGACGTTGCTTGGGAAAAAGACCGTGATATTCCCCGGCACAGGCGGCGCGCCGACGTTCTGGGATTCCGGTAATGAAGGAGGTGCCACGGCAAACAAGGTGCTGACTGACAAGTCTGAGGATATGAAGCACAGTGGAACCTACAGCGCCCGCTTGGCTTCGGCAAGTGCATTGGATATGCTGGCGGCAGGCAACCTGTTCTTCGGAGACTATGTCAGGACTGACGGTACGAATGGTGTGCTGGCTATGGGCCGTCCTTACAACGGATCGCATCCGGCCAAACTTAGGGTTTGGATGAATTACCGTCCGGGCGTGGTAGACATCATAAAGAAGGGAAATGAAGGTCTTGTACCGTTCGCAAAGGGTGACAATGACCATGGCCAGATCTATGTGGCCCTTACCGATGAGGAAATCGAGATCCGGACAAATCCAGATAACCAGAAACTATTCTCGACTGAGGATCCGCATGTGCTGGCATATGGCCAGATGACCTGGACAGAGAACTTCGGTCCCGACGGCAATCTGGAGATGATAGAGATTCCTCTGGAATACTATGACCGAGCCCGGACCACCAAGGCCACGCATATCGTGATTACCTGCTGCGCTTCGAAATTCGGCGATTTCTTCTCCGGAAGTTCTAAAAGCGTGATGTATCTGGACGACTTTGAGTTAGTGTATGAGTAAATCCTTCTGGATAGCGATAATCTTATCAATATTGACTCCGGGCTTTGCGGCCCGGAGTCAAACCGCGTTTAATACCGACACGCTGCACGTCACTCCGGCCATGATCGACTCGATACGCAACACCAAGGTGGTCGAGGAGTTCCAGCATGAGATGGAGTCCGTGGTGCTGGTGCCCAAGGGACAGTGGATTGCCGGTATCTCCTTCGGATATGACCAGGGCAGCTACAACAACTATCAGTTCCTGGTGCTGGAGGGTATCAAGGCGGACAGTTACTCCGTGCAGGTCAACCCGAAGCTGCTGTATGCCTTCAAGGACGACATGGCGGCCGGCGTGAAGTTCGGCTATACCCGCGCGTTGCGCAAGCTGGAGTCGGCCGACTTTGTGCTTGGCGAGGATACGGAGTACAACCTGGACCATATCTACTCCCTCTCGCACAACTACTATGGCACGCTGCTGTTCCGCAACTACTTCAGCCTGGGGCGTACACGCAGGTTCGGCATCTTCAACGAGGTGCAGCTGCAGTTCGGCGGCGGCCAGTCCAAGCTGACGCAGGGACGCGGCGAGTCGCTGACGGGCACCTACGAGACCAACTTCCAGACCAGTGTAGGCATCATGCCCGGTGTGGTGGTGTTCCTGAGCAACTACTCGGCCATCGAGGTGAACGTCGGAGTGTTAGGCTTCAACTATCGCCAGACCAAGGGCGTCAAGGACCAGATCTACGTGTCGCACCGCAAGTCGCAGTCCGCTAATTTCCGTATCAACCTGTTCTCCATCCAGTTCGGAGCCGCATTCTACCTATGACCATGAAGAAAGCAGTTAAAAGAATGATCTCGGCCGCTGCGATGGCGGTGTGGACGCTTCTGGCTCCGGCAGGCATGACGGCGCAGGAGGCTGCTCCGGTGGCTATGGAACATGGAAGCGACTCGGTGACAAGGCCCTCTGGGAAATATATCTTTATTCCCGACTCTTTGGAACGGGATGTGATTCAGCTGTTGCGTGGGCATTCCCGGGTGGTATATGACAACCTGAACCGTGATGAAAACGAGATGGGGCTGCACAAGGGCGACACCATTCCGCTGGTGATGCCGTCGCGGAATCTCGGACGCTATGACCGCGGTCTGTCCGCTCTGCTCTATGTGCCGAAAGGGGAGTGGTCGTTCGGACTGACGGTAAGCTACGGCAGCATCTCCACGGACCAGCTGGAGATATTCGACCTGCTGAGCGACGTCAACATCGGCGCACACGCCTTCAGCATAAACCCGTACCTGCAGTACGCCGTTCGCAACAACATCACCGTCGGCATGAGGTTCAAGTACTACACCGCGCGCGGAGCCGTGGATTCCTTCAAGGTGGACATCGACGATGACATGAACTTTAACCTTAAGGACATTGTCTACGAGGCGGAGTCGTACGGAGCCGCTATATTCGGCAGCCAGTACATCGGCCTGTCACGTCACGGGCGTTTCGGAATCTACAACGAGGTGGAGCTGGCCTTCAGTTCCGGCCAGAGCGACTTTCAGCGTCCCATCGGGGGCGAGCCGCGCAACACACACACCACCTGGATGGAGGGGCAGTTGAATTTCTCGCCGGGAGTGCAGATGTATATTATGAAGAACGTGTCGTTCCATATCTCGTTCGGCGTGTTCGGATTCAACCTGAGGCATGAGAAACAGAGCGAGGACGGAGTGAACACCGGCAATCGTACGGTGTCCGGCGCGAACTTCCGTTTCAATATCTTCAACCTGAATTTCGGTATCGGAATCCATATCTGATGCTCCGTTACGTTATACTATCGTTATGCTTATAAAGAGAGAATACGCGTGGATGATGATTTCGGCGGCGTTGCTGCTGTCGTTGGCGGGGTGCATCAAGAATGACCTGCCATATCCCAGGATCGTGCAGAACATACTGGAACTGGCGGTGGAGGGGGAATCCAAGGCCGCATACATCGATTCCGTGTCGCAGGAGGCGACGGTCTACCTGGAGGAGACCACCGACATCCGGAACGTGAGGTTCACCAGTTTCGAGATCTCGTCCGGAGGGCATAGCGACGTGAACCTTCTGGAGGGTACCTACGACCTGTCGCAGCCGCTGTATGTGCAGCTGAGCCGCTTTCAGGAATATCTATGGAAGATAAGCGCCGTGCAGGAGATCGAGCGTTACTTCGAGGTGGACGGCGAGATCGGCGCCAGCGTCGTGGATCCGGTGGCGCATCGTGTTGTGGTGCATATGCCTGAGGGGACGGACCTGAGCGACCTGAGGCTGATCCGCGCCAAACTCGGGCCTGCGGGGATCACGACGTGTTCCCCGGCGCTGGAGCCGGGCAAACTGAACCTGTACTATCCGTTCAGGGTGGAGGTGACGGCATGGGGACGCACGGAGATATGGACCATCTACGCCGAGATCTCGGAGATGATAGTCAGCACGTCGCAGGTCGACGCGTGGTCGCAGGTGATATGGGCTTATGGCTCGGGTCCGGCTGACGTGCGGAACGGATTCCAGTACCGCAAGGGCGGCGAGTCCGACTGGACGGATGTCCCGGAGGCCGACGTGATTCAGACGCAGGGGGCCTTCTCGTGCCGCATAGCGCATCTGGAGCCTCTGACGGACTATGAGGTCCGTGCGGTCTCAGGCGAGAATGTAGGCAACATAGTCAGCGTCACCACGCAGGCCACGGCCGACATACCGAACGGAGACTTCGAGGACTGGAACAAGACAGCGAAGGGAATGTGGTGTCCGTGGGCCGAGGGGGGCACTTCGTTCTGGGACACCGGAAACACCGGTACCATGACGTTGGGCGCCAACAATACGGTGCCTTCCGAGCACACTCCCACCGGAACAGGACTCAGCGCGGAGATGAACACCAAGTTCGTCGGTATCGGCGTTATCGGCAAACTGGGGGCCGGATCCATATTCACGGGTCAGTTCGTCCGTGTGGACGGAACCAACGGCATCCTGGGATTCGGCAGGCCCTGGAACCTGCGGCCCACCAAACTGAAGGGTTATTACCAGTATCAGGGTGTGGACATAGACTATGTCTCGACCGAACTGCAGGCCTTGAAGGGGCGTCCCGACACCTGTCAGGTCTATGTGGCTTTGACGGACTGGACCGCTCCCTATGAGATTCGGACCAATCCGAAGAACCGTCAGTTGTTCGACAAGAACGCCGACTATGTGATCGGTTACGGGGAGTTGCAGGATGCAGGGTCCATGAGCGGGTTCGAACCGTTCGAGATCGAGATCAAGTATCGTGACACGTCGCGTGTGCCGGGATACATAGTCATCACCTGCTGCGCGTCGAAGTACGGCGATTATTTCACGGGTGGAAACGGCTCGAAGCTGTGGGTGGACCAGTTGTCGTTCAGTTTTGATTATTAAGCGCCACTTAAGTAAGTATGAGAAGTTATAGATTGATCGGAATTGTGGTCCTGCTCCTGGGGGGTGTTTTGAGTTCGTCGGCGCAGGTCTCGTATCCTGAACAGGAGCCTTATCAGTTGACCAAGGCCATGAAGGGTGTCAAGCGCAGCACAGATATCGTGGCGGTGGCGTTGCCGGCAGCCGCGTTGGTCGGAACGTTGTGCGCCCGTGACTGGGAGGGCCTGCTGCAGGGAGTGGAGACGGCGGCTGTGACCGCGGCTTTCACCTACGCGCTGAAGTATGCCACCCGTGAGGAACGTCCTGACCGTAGCGACTTGCATTCGTTCCCTTCGGGGCATACGGCCGTGTCGTTTGCGGCGTCTACCTATCTGACACGCCGTTATGGATGGAAGTTCGGTGTGCCGGCGTATATCGCGTCCACTTATGTGGCCTGGGGACGTTGTTTCTCACGCCAGCATTATGTGTGGGATTGCGTTGTCGGTGCCGCCATCGGTGCCGGATCTGCGTTGATATTCACCACTCCGTTCGCGCGCCGGCATGACGTGCAGATATCCCCTGTGGCAGATGAGCGGACCAAAAACATAGGTGTATATGCCTCCTTCACGTTCTGACGTTCCGGAGTGGGAGCATAAGGTCGGCTTCTGGCGTGGTCGCTGGCGTTCATTCGGCTATGCCTGGGCGGGAATCAAGTGGCTGTTCGGCCATGAGAACAACGCCAGGTTCCATCTTGGTGCCGCCGTTGCGGTGATTGTGGCCGGATTGCTGTTCGGTCTTGAATGCTGGGAATGGTGCGTCGTGATCCTGTGCATTGGCGGAATGTTTGCCTCGGAGGGATTGAATACCGCCATCGAGAAACTGGCTGATCACGTCTGCCCGGAGCGAAATCCGCATATCAAGGTAGTCAAGGATGTGGCTGCTGGAGCAGTTTTCCTTATGACTTTCGCCTGTGTCGCTGTGGGCTTGATAATATTTTTGCCCCGGCTTTTCGCATTATTCTGAATCTTGAGTTCCGGTTATTGGATTTTTTTCGGCCCCGGCGCGTATTTTTTCGCGTCGGGACCGAAATTTTTTTTGTGA
>ERZ827108.199-NODE-199-length-100823-cov-7.351471_pt1 | contig 100823 bp, 86 predicted proteins | sample MGYA00519921_ERZ827108 | MGnify/ENA primary metagenome ERZ827108 (study PRJEB31778, sample SAMEA3449258) | human gut metagenome | biome: human gut; feature: human-associated habitat; material: faeces | place: United Kingdom | collected 2010/2012 ... | reverse complement strand
TTTTGCAACTGTGGAATGGCAAGATAATAACGTTATATACAGTGTATATTAAGTACAGATATTGTATTTCTGCATGATGGGAACATAGGGAGTCCATATAAAGGCCTTGAATACGGGCCACGACGGTTCGCTTAGTACCGGCCATGCGAACAGTCCGGAGGACATGCTCTCGCGTCTGGAGACGATGGTGCTGATGGGAATTGAGATTCCGCTTCCGGCGATCCGGCGTCAGATTGCATCTGGAATCGATGTAATCGTGCATCTGGGCCGTATGCGTGACCGTTCGAGAAAGGTACTGCAGGTTCTGGAAATTTTAGGATATGATTCAGCTGTCGGAGAGATCAGGACGCGTGTGCTCTATGAGTTTGAAGAGAGCGGTGTGGATGAAAACGGAAAGATCCAGGGAAGTCTGGTGAAGAAGGCAGAGATCAGCAGAAGGAAGAAGCTGGAGCGGGCAGGGTACCGGATGGAAAGAGAATAAAGATTTTTGAAAAGAGGAAATTTTGACGGATCAGATGACAACAGGGAATGAAAGGTGCGGGAAAGTGGTGGATAAAAGGGAGAGCAAAAAACGGAAGATGGAAGAAATCTGCGAAATGAAAGGGAAGACAGAGGATGGCAGAGAAAAGAATACCCACCGGAAAAGCGGAGAGCCGGGTAAGAAGTGAGCTGCGGCTCGATTATACAACATATCGCTTCTCGAAAAAAGAAATCGCGCAGTACGCGGCAATGTATCTGATGCTGGATGCAGCAATCAGCTATCTGTTCTTTTATTCGCCGATTGCATTTTTCGTTCTTCTGCCGGGATTGTGGCCGTTTTTAAAAGAGCAGAAAGTTTCACTGAAACGAAAGCGGGAGAGTGAGATGCGCAGGCAGTTTCTGGATGGAATCCAGATGACGTCCGCCTCCCTTCAGGCTGGTTATTCGGTGGAAAATGCATTCCGGGAAGCGGCTGGTGAGCTGACACGGATTTATAAGGAAGACGAATTTATTCTGCGGGAATTTCGGATTTTGAGTACGCAGATGGATGTGAGCCGGAACATCGAAGATCTTCTGATGGATCTTGGCAGGCGCAGCGGTGTGGAGGATATCATCAGCTTTGCGGAAGTATTTCTGACGGCGAAGCGAAGCGGAGGGGATCTTCTGCTGATCATCCGCAACACAGCATCCTGTATCCGTCAGAAGCATGAGACGATGCAGGAGATCGAGACGTGTCTGTCCGGGAAAGTGATGGAACAGAACATCATGAGTCTTGTGCCGGTGCTGATCCTGGCGTATGTCAAAATTTCTTCGCCGGAATTTCTGGATGGCATGTATGGAAATCTGACCGGGACGGCAGTAATGACAGTCTGCTTTGCAGTCTATGTCATCGCCTGTCTGTGGGGAAAACGGATCGTGCAAATTGAGGTATAGTGTGAAGAAAATCAGAGGATTTTACGAAAAGATGGGTGCGTTTCTGGTCGATCTGTTTCAGGCAGATCAGCCGGGAAAGGGGAAGCAGGAGCTGCAGGAAGAACTGACGGCACTTCGCACCGGAAGTAATGAGACGGTGAGGTCCTATTACATCCGTAAATTTTCTACAGTGCTGATGGTGCTGACGATCGGGGTGGTTTTATCCATTGTGTGCTTTTTTGCCTACGCGGGAAAAACGTCAGATGTGGAAGATCAGACCTTAATGCGGCCTGGCTACGGGGAAGGAAACAGACAGGAGGAACTGGCGGTTGAGGTAGATGGAAAGGAGGTGCGTCAGCTTGAGATAACGATACAGGAACGAAAATATACCGAGAAAGAAAAGCGAGAACTGACAGAGCAGGCAATTAAAGAACTGGAACAGATTCTGCCGGGACAAAATAAGTCGCTGGATGAGGTACGGGAAGATCTTGTATTTCCGGAAACGCTGATGGATGGAGCGGTGACGGCCAGTTATGTGACGACACCGTACGGAATTGTGGATGAGAGCGGTGTGCTGCTGGATGTGGAGAAGGAAGATGGCGTACTGGTGGAAATACAGGTGACGCTCACCTGCGGCGAAAATGAGATGCGCCATGTGGTACATGCAAAGGTATTTCCACGGATTCTGACGCAGGATGAGCAGCTGCAGAAGGAAATCAGAAGAGCAGTGGAGCAAAGGGATGCAAAGGAAAGCCATGAGGAGACACTGGAATTGCCGGGGAACGTAGATGGAAGGAGGCTTGTGTGGCAGTACCAGGAAGAGAACCCGTTTGCGACGGTATTTGCGCTTGCCCTGATCGCAGCAGTGCTTGTGTATCTGGAAATGGACAGCCGGGTGCATGCGCGGGCAGAAGATCGAAAAAATCAGCTGATGCTGGATTATCCGGATCTGATGTGGAAAATGACAATGCTGCTTGGGGCGGGGCTTACGATCAAAGGAACGTTTCAGAGAATGGCGAAGCAGTATTACAGGGACAGGCGAAAGCTGAGGTATGTGTATGAGGAGGTATTGTATACCTGCAGAGAGATGGAGAGCGGCGTTTCGGAGGCGGAAGCATATGAGCGGTTTGGCAGGAGGTGCGGACTTCCGGAGTATATCCAGCTCGGCTCAGTTCTGTCGCAGAATCTGAAAAAAGGTGCACGCGGCCTGACAGCACTTCTGGAGGAAGAAGCGCTTTCCTCCATGACAGAACGAAAGAACAATGCACGCAAGCTTGGGGAAAAGGCAGGAACGAAGCTTCTGTTTCCGATGATTCTGATGCTGGGAATTGTGATGGTGATTTTGATGGTACCGGCATTTCTGGCATTTTGAGGAATCCAATCAGAGGGAGCAGAGGAAAAACAAAACAAGAGAAGGAAAAGAAGAGGAGGAGCAGTATGGATCATGTAACGGCATTTTTGAAAGAAGAAGACGGAGTCGGCGTAGTGGAGATCATTTTGATCCTGGTAGTATTGATCAGCCTGGTACTGATTTTTAAAAAGCAGCTGACGAGCCTGGTTAAGAGTATCCTGAGCAAGGCAGTAAGCCAGAGTAATAATGTCTGATAAGAGTTGAAAACGAGTAAACTGAAATACAGGACAGGAAAACAGTGAGGAAACAGAATGCAGAAAACAAAAAGATGCAGTACCAATAACAGAATATGGAGCGGTTCGATCACAGTTTTTCTGAGTCTTCTGTGCGTCCTGTTTTTCAGTCTGATCTGTACGGCAGTGGAGTCAGCTAGAGTCCAGGGGGCAAGGACACAGACGGCAAATATAGCGGGAATGGCGACGTTTTCGATACTTGGAGAGTTTGAAAAGCCGCTTCTGGATGAGTATGAAATTTTTGCAGTGGACGGTTCGTATGGCAGCGGCTCTTTTAAGAGTGAAAAAGTAAAAAGCCGTCTGGAGTATTACCTGACAATCAATACAAATCCAAAGGATGGTGTGTTTTCCGTCTGGTGTTTTGACCCCTGGAATCTGTCGCTGGCAGATACAAAACTTACCGGCTATGCATTGCTGACAGATGAGTTTGGCGAACCGTTTTATCAACAGGCGGTTCGCTATATGAAGGCGAATGCGGCTTCGCTTGCGCTGGACAGGCTGACAGAGTATTCGGAAAATACCAGTACGATACAGAAATGGGAAAAGGAATATGAAAGGCGAAGAAAAGAAAACGACGGTCAGCTTTCCGGGTTGGAAGATAAAAAGCAGCAGAAAATGGAACAACTGGAGTCAGAAGCGACGGAGAGCGGAACTGAGATTGTGGAAGTGCCGCGAGCCGAAAATCCCCTGAAAGAGATCGCGAAGCTGCGCCGGAAAAGTACGCTTGAGATCGTGACGGGCGGAAAAACCGTTTCCAAGAAAAAGGTACAGACAGGAAAACTTCCGTCAAAACACAGACCCGGGAACGGTACACTGAAATTAAAAAAAGAAAACAGCGGATTTCTGGCAAATGCACTGTTCCGGGAGTATCTGATGCTTCATTTTCCAAATTACTTAAGCAGTGAAAAAACGGGTAAGCTGGATTATCAGCTGGAATACATACTGGGCGGAAAAGTGTCGGATAAAAAGAACCTGAAGTATGTGGTGAACCGATTGCTTTTGATTCGGGAGGGAATGAACTACCTGTATGCGCTGGAAGCTCCGGAGATGAACGGAAAGGCGGAAGGACTTGCGGTAACGCTGACCGGATTTCTTGGGATGCCGGCGCTTACGGCAGCTACAAAGCACGCACTTTTACTGGCGTGGGCTTACGGAGAAAGTCTGATCGATGTGCGGACGCTGCTGGATGACGGGAAGGTACCTCTTTTTAAAGATGCCGGATCATGGAAACTGACACTGGAAAATCTTGGACGCATTACCGAGATTTTGGAGCAGGGAAATACCGGGGGAACGCAGGGGCTTAGCTATTCGGAATATCTGAGAATCCTTTTGAATCTTGGCTCACTGACCGAACAGAAGATGCGGGCGCTTGACATGATCCAGTGCAATCTGCGGGAAAATGCGGAGACTGCAAATTTTTATGCAGCAAATTGTGTGGTTGGAACGGAAATGACAGGGCAGTGGAAGTGCGCACCGGTATTTTTCCGGATTCCGTCCGTGTTTCTTGGAATTTCAGGTGAAACGATGACCTTTGAGCAGCAGGCAGGGATGGCCTATTAAGAGAAGCGGGGTGAAAAAGAATGCTCTCATATTTCAGATTTACAGCAAAAAGTTTCGTGAAACAAGCACTGCAAATAACTACAAAAAAGAAAAAAGGAAAGGACAGAATCTCTCCCCCAAATGATTTCGAATGTTCCTCGAATGTCCCAGGAGATATAAGAGCATTCTTTTTGACTCCGCTTCGTGCGGCCATGACCGTGGAGGCAGCACTGGTACTCCCGCTCTTTCTTTTCTGTATGACGGCGCTGATCCAATACGGGTCGGTCATGGGTACGGCGGTACAGATCGGTACCGCGCTGACGGAGACGGGAAAGTCGATGGCGACAGCTGCCTATGCAATGAAATATGGCGGGGAGGGCAGTGCGCCGGGACTTGGAGTGAGTGCATTGTCAGCGGGGTATGCACACCATAAAGTGATTGGAAGAGCAGGGAATACGGATCGGATTAAAAATGTAAATATGGCGCTGTCCTCTTTTTTACAGGAGGAGGAACAGATTGATCTTGTGATGACGTACCAGATCAAAACTCCGGTGGCGGTCATAAAACTGCCGGGAAATTTTTTCCTTCAGCGTGCCTGTGTGCGGGCCTGGACAGGGCGCGGTGCACAGGGAGGAGACGGCTCCGGTACCGGAAATGAAAATGGACAGGGAGAAGTCTATGTGACTGAGTCAGGACGCGTATATCATGAAGATCCGGAGTGCTCTTATTTAAACCCTTCCATCCGGGAGGTTGATGAGGATGCGATCGGCGGCCTGCGCAACCGCAGCGGTGAAAAATACCGGCCGTGCGAGAGCTGCGGAGGCGGAAGTGGAACCGTATATATCACAGATGAAGGGAACCGGTACCACCGTTCGATCGGTTGCAGCGGCCTGAAGCGGACAATCCATACAGAGGAAAAGGGCAGCTGCGGTCTGCGGCCATGTTCGAAGTGTAGTGGAGGATGAGAAAAGCAGGGTGAAAGATGTTTCAGAATATTGCGACAGTAATAGTACTGATAATTTGCAGTTACGTGGATATCAGGCAGCGAAAAGTAGAAAAAAGAATAGCCGGAATTTATGCGGCAGCAGTGCTTGCAGGCAGGCTGGCTGAAGGTGGAACTGGGCTGGCAGCACTTTTTACCGGGCTTGTGCCGGGGATTCTGTTTCTTTTTCTCTCCTTTGTGACGAGGCAGGGGATCGGCTACGGAGACAGTATCCTGATCCTGCTTCTTGGAGCTTCTGTTGGGATAGAAGCGGAGCTTGAAATCCTGCTGCTGGCATTTGCACTCTCCGGTATCTGGGCGGTTGCTTTGCTTTTTCGAAAGAAGGGAAACGTACAGCAGGAGTTTCCGTTTGTGCCGTTTTTGCTGGCCGGGGCAGTGCTGGAGATGATATTTGCGTGACAAAGGCAAACGAATTTTCCGGGGGAGTAAGGATGAAGAAAAGGAAATTCGATTGGTAAAATGCGGGAAAAACAGAGAGGCGGGATGAAATGCAGAGCATGGGGAAAAGAAAACACAGAGAAGAAAAAGTCGGTCAGGACACCTGGAAAGGCAGCTATACCGTGGAGGCTGCGGTGATTCTTCCGCTTACCGCTTTGATTTTAGCTGCGGTGATTCTGGCTGCATTTTATATTCATGACAGAAGCTGTATGCAGGGAATGGCATGTGAGATTGCATCTGCAGGAAGCAACTGCATTACACAGGAGCAGCGCACAAAACGAGTGGCACAGCTTCGGCAGGAAGTAAAACAGCAGCGATTTTTAGGAAGCAGAAATCTGGCTGCCAGTGCTTCGAGCGGAAAGACGGAAGTAAATGCAAAGCTTGAAGCTTCGTATCCGATTCCCGGCATGGTGGCACGGTTTTTTACGAAAGGATCTCTGCCGGTAAAGTGCAGCTGGAAAACTAAGGACATAGAACCTGCGAAAACAATCTGGCAGATTCGCGGAGTGGCATCGATCCTCGGAGGTGGAACGTGAAAGCGGAATATAAAAGAGATCTGAGGGATAATTATCTGATCCTGAGCGCCCTGGAAGAAAAAGAAGAGGACGATTACAGCATTTATATGGTCGAAAAGAATAAAATCCCGGGGCTGCTTCCGGTGCATCGCTCGCGTATGGACGGTGCACTTCTGTTAAGCTATGAGATCACAGGAAAACAGCCGCTGGCCAGTCTGTATGAGCAAAAGCAGCTTGGCTGTGCAGATATTTTATTGATTTTGTCGGAACTTGGAGAGATCCTTGAAACGCTGCAGAAATATCTTTTAAGTCCGGAGAATCTGGTCTTTGATCCGGAATACATTTTTCTGGAACCAGATGGAAAAAAGCTGTCTCTGTGCTATGCTCCGGGGGTAAAAAATGAAGTGTCAATTCGATCCCTCGCGGAGTTTATTCTGCGCAGGCTGGATCATAAGGATGCGGGGGCTGTGGCAGCCGGGTATCGGTTTTACGGGAAAACACTGGAGGAAAATTTCAGCCTGCAAAGTTCTTTAAAAGGGCTGCTTCTGGAGTATCAGAACAGAGAAACCAGTGGCAAAGTGCCAGAGAGATATCCGCAAAACCAGAGTGCATATGCGGATGAACGAAAAGATGGACAGCAGGCCGAGATATCAAAACGCCGTGAGGGAAATAAGGAAGGCAACATGCGTTATGATGTTTTGTCAGGATACGGAGAAAATACACGTTATGGTGAAGCATCCGGATATGCAGCTTCATCTAAATACAGTGGGGCTTCATTATACGAAGAGCCGGAAGTTATCCATAAGACGAGAAGAAAGGATCGGAATGTTTCGAAAGAAGATTTCCTTCAGGAGCGGGAAGGAGATGCGGGAAAAAACAACCGCGGAAAAACTGAAAAAGAAAGTACAGTGAGAACAAGAAATGCGAAAGAAAGAAGCAGCGAGCGGTTTGTGGATCGGATTTTTCAGGCTGTACATCCGGCTGTACTGCTTTCCGGTCTTTTTTTGCTGGCATCACTGGAGGTTTTGTTTTACCTAGGCTATTTACAGCTGACGGAGACCGGAGGAGCGTTTTTTCTGGTATTGTCAGTGGAACTGCTGATCAACAGTGCCTGGAAGCGTGCGAAAGAAGAAAAACAGAAACAGAAATTTGAGCAATGGGCGGCTGAAGAAGAGGATGATGAGGAATACCAGGCGCTGATGCATGAGATGTATCAAAGACCGGAAGCATCTGTGCAGCCGGAAGAGATCGGGGAGACAAGATGCCTGTCAGATCTGAAGCCGGAGGAGGAACTGAGACTGATACCGGTACGGCCGCCGGAGGGGAGCGATTCGGTGAATGGTGGATTTCCGGATATTATTGTTCGGCGGGGCAGCGTGACTGTTGGAAAGATGCGGCAGCAGTGCGAGGCGGTTCTGATGGCTCCTGCGATCAGCAGAATGCATGCACGCCTGGAATATCGGCAGGGAGCCTATTATTTGAAAGATCTTAACAGCCGCAATGGCACATTCGTAAATGGAGAACGACTGATGCCGCAGGAGGCCAGGGTTGTCAGTCATGGAGACCGGGTGGCCTTTGCGGATGTTCAGTATCGGGCTGTAAGGATGTGAGCCTGACGAAACGATTACACAGCAGCTTTGCGGTTTGTCAGTCAAAATCCGATTGCGGCAGGCTCGCTTTTACGCGGAACCAGTAGGTGTAAAGATCCTGAAAACCGAGCGAGGTATAAAGCGTTTTTGCATAAGTATTGCCTTTTACAACCTGCAGATATGCTTTAGAGGCACCTTTTTTGCGGGCCTCGGAAAGAATGGAGCTGCAGATTGCGCGGCCATATCCTTTGTGGCGGCAGCTTGCGTCGACATAAATGGCATAAAGCCCTACGTGACCGCGATCCATGATGCCAAGGGCGGAGGCCACCATGCGCCCGTCGATCTCGATGCTTGCTACGATCGTTTCTTTTGGGATTGCCTTGAACATAGACGGGACGATACGGCGCAGCGTCGGGTTGGTAGTGCCGTTCAGGCGAAAGAGAGAAGTGATCCAGTCATCCGTGATGCGGTCCTGAAACAGCACGATCGTGTCATTGGGGTAAAGAAGAAAAGAGGGAAGTCCGGAGTTTCTTCCATAATATTCGTACTCCGCGCCGATCGAAGGATAGCAGACAAAATCCTTCATATCCAATGTCATAACTTCGGTGATATGCTGGATCTCATAACCCTTTCCATCCAGCAGTGAATCAAAAGAAGGATCCAGCAGCGGGCTGATCTTAAAAATGACCGGCGTATGATAATTGGCATATACAGATTCGCAGTAGCGGATTTTTTCATCAATCGGAATCTGGGAAGCGCCCACCTGCGTGACACTGTTGGTGCGATGCGTATAATTATGTGAAAAGCGGATCAGCCAGCCGTCATACAGCTCGATTTTGTGGGATGGCCATGCATTCAGCGAGATTTCTTCAATCAGTTTAATGTAAGCATTGTTTTCCGCAGAAGCCTCTGTAAAAGTTTCAGTAGAATGTTCCATTAAAAGCGCCTCCTTTTACTTTTGACCTATCATATCATGGGAGACGCAAAAAATGCAAGAGATGTCAGAAACGCTTGATTTGCCCACGCAGAATTCCTATAATGTAAGCACTATCATAAGTAAGCCAAGCTTACTTATGATAGTGCTTATGAGCAAGTAGCGAAGCGGATTGCGAATAGCCATGCAGTGCATGCAAGCAGCGAAGCGGATTGCGAATATCTATGCAGTGCATACAAGCAGCGAAGCGGATTGCGAATACCCGTTTGGACTTGCCGAAAATAGCGGAAAGGGGGAATTCTATGGAGGAAATAAAGTCATTTCTTCGTTCGAGGCAGCCGGTGAACCTGATCATAGCAGCGGCAAATATTCTTGTGTTTCTTGTGCTGAGTTTTTTTGGAGACACGGAAAATGCTGCATTTATGGCAGCGCACGGGGCAAGTGTTACCGCGTACGTGGAGCAGGGAGAGTACTACAGGCTTTTTACGTGTATGTTTTTGCACTTTGGCCTGGAACATCTTTTTTACAACATGCTTGTGCTGATCTTTTTGGGAGATGCGCTTGAGGAGGCGGTTGGAAAAGTTCGCTATCTTGTGATTTATCTTGGCGGCGGTCTGATAGGAAATGTTGTATCGGTTTTGATTGAGATACAAAGGGGCGAATCGATCGTGTCAGCAGGAGCGTCAGGTGCTATTTTTTCCGTAATCGGTGCGCTTGTATTTATTGTGCTGAAAAACCACGGAAATCTTGGGATCTATTCCGGAAAGCGGCTGGTACTGATGGCAGTACTCTCGATCCTGCAGAGCATGACGGCGACCGGCGTAGACAACAGTGCGCACATCGGTGGATTTGCGGCCGGATTTGTGCTGGCATTTCTGCTTGGTGCGGAAAAAAAGGCGGCTGCGCACACAGATTTTGTTGACAAGGAACGAAAAAATTTTTAAGATAGAATTATATTGTTTCATCGAATCTGCGAAGCAGTTATTCGGTTAAACACAGGAAGCAGATTTAAAGGATCTGTTTCGACTACACAGAAAGAAGGGATTCTGATGGAGAATAATTGTATTTTCTGCAAAATAGCAAACGGAGAGATTCCGGCGGCGACCGTGTATGAGGATGAGGATTTCCGTGCAATTCTGGATCTTGGCCCGGCATCAAAGGGACACACACTGATCCTTCCGAAGAAGCACGCGGCAAATCTGTTTGAGCTGCCGGAAGAGACTGCAAAAAAGGTTCTGCCGCTTGCGAAAAAGCTTGGTGCGCGTCTTGAGGAGGGACTGCACGCAGAGGGACTGAACGTTGTACAGAATAATGGAGAGGCAGCAGGACAGACGGTGATGCATTTCCATGTACATCTCATTCCGCGCTACAAAAACGACACTGTGGATGTAAAATGGGCGCAGGGTACACTGACAGAGGATGATAAAAAAGAAATATTGGGCCTGTTTTAGTGAGGCTGCAGGGTATCCGCAAATATCCTGCAAGTGAAAGACTAAGGGTAGAAAATGGAAGACAAAAATGTGAGTTTTGAAAAGTATTTTCTAAAGTACAAGAACCTGATTATCCGTGTGATAGTAGACGGTTCGGGTGACTATCAGCTGGCACAGGAAATCTGTCAGCTGGTATATGAGAGATTTTATAAAAATATGGATAAGGTCAGACCCGGAATGGAAAAGGTGTGGCTGATCCGATGCGCAAAGAATGCGCTGACAGATCATTATCGCAAGGCGAGAGTAAGGCGGGAAATCTATACGGAAGATATTCCGCCGGCAGAAGTTGGAAATCTTCTGATAGAAAAGAGCATAGACCGTCAGGAAGAGCGGATCGATCAGAGAGATCTGGCAGGGAAAATTTTAAGTGAAGTGCGGGAAGTAAATGCTCAGTGGTATGATGTGCTTGTACTTCATTGTGTGGAAGAACTTCCTCATGCAGAGGCGGCCAGACGGCTGCAAATCTCCGAGACAGTCTTTCGGGCCCGGCTGTGCCGGGCGCGGGCATATGTCAGAGAGAATTTCGGAGAGGAATACAAAAAGCTTTAAAAAAATGGGGCAGCCGCTGTTTGGTGGAAGCCCCATTTGTAAAAGATGCTATTTGGCATTTACGATATCTTCAATCATGGTGACGATTGTATTCACGGCATTGCTGGCCGAACTTTTATTCATGGCATTGATATAGTCATTCCGGTTCTCATACAGCGCTAAAATATGAGAGAGAAGCACGTCAGGAGTAAGTTCCTCTTCCTGCAGCACATCGCTGAACCCCTGTTTTTTAAAGGACTTGGCGTTGAGAATCTGATCTCCGCGGCTGGCAGCAGCAGAAAGCGGAATCAGAAGATTCGGCTTGCGCAGCTCAAGGAGCTCGCAGATGGCATTTGCGCCGGCTCTTGAAACGACAACATCGGCAAACGCAAACAGATCGGCCAGTTCCTGTTTGATATATTCAAACTGAACATAACCGGCAGTACCCTCAAGGGACGGATCGAGATTTCCTTTGCCGCACAGATGGATGACCTGGAATGTTTTCAGCAGTTCCGGGAGAATACCACGGATGGCCTGATTGACCGCAACAGAGCCGAGACTTCCGCCAATGATTAAAAGTACCGGTTTGTCGAAGGTGAAATTGCAGAATTTGGCGGCAGCCAGACGATTGCCGGAGCGAAGCTCAGCGCGGATCGGAGAGCCTGTAACAACAGCTTTTCCGGCAGGAAGATACGGAACCGTCTCCGGGAAATTGCAGCAGACTTTTGTGGCAGCCGGAATCGCAAGCTTATTGGCCAGTCCCGGCGTCATATCGGATTCGTGGATGATGACCGGAATGTGCAGCTGTTTTGCGGCCTGTACGACAGGAACCGAGACAAAGCCGCCTTTTGAAAAAATGATGTCCGGTTTCAGCTTTTTCAGCTGGCTTTTCGCCTGAAAGAAGCCCTTGACCACGCGAAACGGATCGGTAAAATTTTTCATATCAAAATAACGGCGCAGCTTTCCGGAAGAAATACCGTAATAGGGAACGCCCAGTTCCTCGATCAGTTTCTTCTCGATGCCATCGTAGGAGCCAATATATTGAATGTCGTAGCCAAGCTCACGCAGCTTTGGCATGAGTGCGATATTTGGAGTCACATGACCGGCAGTACCGCCGCCGGTGAGTACAATACGTTTCATAAAAATACCAGATCTCAAATGCGGTGAGGCATTTGAACGCAAACGAAAAGTGAAAGAATCGGTGTTTGCATTTTCCTTTCACAAAGATTTTCTTTCACATACTTTTACTTACAGTTTAATCCATGACAGAAAAAAGTCAAGAAGGGACTTTAAGGTGCTATGAAAGCAGGAAAGAAAAAGAACAGAAATACAGCAGAAAAAATCACAAAGTTTCCGTTAGATCCATCTGGGATGGAAGACTTGGAGGATACAGAACTGGATGCACTGCTCGAAGAAGAACTCAAGCGGGAAGCGGACGAATTGGAGGCTCGTCTGAACAGCGATCCAAAGCTCATCGGTGTCGGTGCTTCCGATGACCTGTTTGCCAAGGTCGTTGGTTCCCTCAAAGAGCAGGGCGTGTGGGAAGAGGATGAGAAAGCTGTGAAAGCACAGGAAGATGAAGCCGGGGAAGAAGATGCGGAAAAGTCAGAAAAGACAAAGGATGAAGTTCAGGAGACAGAAGCTGAATACGAAAATGGGAAAAGCAGTGCGGGAGAAAAGATAGAGCCGGAAAAAGAAGCAGCGAAAAGAGCAAAGAGAATGGAGCAGCAGTCTGTGGTAGCGGCAGAGAAGACAGACAGAGTTGTGGAAGTAAATACGGGAAGTCCTGCAGAAAAGAAGGAAGCGAAAGCTGCAGAAGAGAAGACGAAAAAAAGGATAGAAAAAAATATAGAAGAGAACACAGAAGAAAATACAGCGGCAAGTGCAGACGAAAATACACAAAAAATAAGAAAAATAGAATCAAATGAGACAGAAGAAAAGAATGCTACTGAGAATGTGGCGTTTTCAGATGATAAAGAAAGAGAAACTAAATCTGGTTCTGAGGAAGCATATTCGCAGCTCTCAGAAGCAGACCGCCGTGCGATGGAATACGGCTATCAGATGCAACAGAAAGATGCCGAGAAAAAAGTGCGCCGGAAAAAGCGAAGAAAGATTGCAAAGCGAGCAGGAATTACGGCGGCAGCGCTGGTGGCGGTGTTTGGCGTGAGCATGACGAGCGACGCAAATCGGAGGTATGTGCTGGAGGCGTGGAATACGGTAGCGGAAAAAGTAGGGATGAGAACGGGAGTAAACTATTTGGAAGAGGATCCTATTCGTTTGGGAGATACAAAAGAGGAGGAGGCACGAGAAGATATAAAAGAAACGTTGAAGATACAGCCAATAAAATTTGATTATTTACCAGCGGGCTGGAAATTTTCGTCATATGATATAGATGAAGAGGCAATGTGCGCGATTATATTTTATTCTTATAATGATTTATGGTTTAATGTATGTATGCAAAAGGGAAGTAGGGAAAATGTTTCCTATCACCAGTTAGATGGTGAAGAAGGAACTACTGAGTGCATAGTCAATGAACAAGGAGTAAAAATAGAAATGTCAAGTACTGGTTCAGAAGGTAATGAAAGCTATGCTGCTATGTTTGAGGAAGGGGATAATTATTATTATTGTAATGGAAGTTTTTCGCATGAAGAGATGACTAAAATATTAAAATATTTGGTGATTTTGCGGGATTGACGTTACATTATAAAATTTGAAACGTTATTATCATATACCAGTTGGAAAGGAGGGAATACAATGAAAGGTAGAAAGATAGTAGCGTTTTTTTTAATGATTTGTTTACTAATCGCTTCGGTTTCTGTAAGGGCAGAAGAAAATGGAGAAGTTGTAGATGGCTCGAGGCTGACCAATGATCAGGAAGTGATTGGGAGCACATTAACTAATGCAGGTGCAAGAGGAACGTATTTGGGAACGGGAAGTGCAAAACTTAGTAATAATGGAAATCATGTACTTAACGTTTGGGGAAATACTACCTGTAACAGAACTTGTGATCGAGTAAAAGTTACATTACATTTGCAAAAATTAGTTAGTGGCACTTGGACGACTGTAACGACCTTAGATACAAAAGTTGCATACAATACAAATTATGTATCTAATTCTAGGAATGTAACAGTAACCGGTGGGTATTATTATCGGATTTCCGGCACTCATGTAGCTGTTAAAGGAAAAACAACGGAATCAACGTATAGTTCCACCGACGGCATGTGGGTCAGCAAGTAAGAACCATACCGCACTGGTCTGCCATAAACCCGAGCATACAATAGCCTGATCGCAAGAGAAGGCCATCTGCTTATTTTTATAGCAGACATAGCGTCAATGTTCTATTTTGTAAGCATCAACACTGATGCGACAAAAAAGCGACGGAGAGAATTAAAATTTCCAAAAGCAACAATACAAAAGCAGTAAAGAAAAACCACGTAACTAAAAACCACGTAACTAAAAACTAAAGTTGTTATACGCCAAATTATTTTTCACGAATAAACACAAAACACTGAATCAGAAAATGCTTCATGTCGGAAATGGGCCTCCGGTGTGAGGCATTTTCTGCTGCAGGGGAAGTGCGGTGGGGTGATGAGTGTAAAAATAAAGAGTTGAAGTGGATATTCGCAATCTGTGTCGATAGCTGTTTATGACCAGTCAGATGATTTGGACACAGAATACCTGACGGCTTGATTTTGTGAAAAATGTGGAATATACATCAGGCTTTTTGTATGGATAATCAGAAGGAAAAGTGTTACAATAGCAGTAAAAAGAACTGATATTTCTGATAAATTCAAAAGAGACAAGAAAACCTGTCGGGCAAAGAAGAGAAGGAAAGAATAAGCGGTAGCGGAAAGACGCCAAAAGTGGATCTGGAGAGTAGATGTGTTTGGCGGGGTGGCTCGGAACAGTGATGGCAATATAATAAAAATACAGGTGAATAAACCAGAAAGAGGGGGAGATTTTATGAAGCTGACATTTCTTGGGGCAACGCATGAGGTGACTGGCAGCTGTTTTTTGCTGGAAGCGTGTGGAAAACGGGTGCTGGTGGACTGTGGTATGGAGCAGGGACCGGATATTTATAAGAATGAAGAACTGCCGGTCAAAGCGTCAGATGTAGATATGGTGCTGCTGACGCATGCGCATATGGATCATTCAGGCAAGCTGCCGCTGCTTTACAGGCAGGGATTTCAGGGGCAGATTTTTGCAACGGCGTCCACAACGGATCTGTGTAACATCATGCTTCGTGACAGTGCAAACATTCAGATGTTTGAGGCAGAGTGGCGGAACCGGAAGGGAAAAAGAGCAGGACGTGAGCCGGTGGAGCCGCTTTATGATATGGATGATGCGATTGGAGTGCTGAAGTGTTTTGTTGAGTGCGAATATAAAAAAGAAATTCGAATTGCAGAGGGCATGAGGATCCAGTTTACGGATGCGGGACATTTGCTTGGTTCGTCATCAATCGAGGTCTGGATTCGGGAGGGAGAGACGGAGAAGAAGCTTGTCTTTTCCGGGGACATCGGAAATACAAATCAGCCGCTGATCCGCGATCCGCAGTATCTGGACAGTGCAGATTATGTGATCATGGAATCGACGTACGGTGACCGGAGCCATGATACGCCGGTGGATTATGCGGTGGAGCTTGCGAAGGTGATCCAGAGGACGTTTGATCGCGGCGGAAATGTGGTCGTACCGTCTTTTGCAGTTGGAAGGACACAGGAAATGCTGTATTTTATCCGGCGGATCAAAGAAGAGGGGCTGGTGAAAAACCACGATGGATTTGAGGTCTGGGTGGACAGTCCGCTGGCGATCGAGGCAACCAATATTTTCCGCGAGCACATGTGGAGTGACTTTGATGAGGAGGCATTGGAGCTGATCCGGCGGGGTATCAATCCGATCGGCTTTGCGGGGCTGAAGACTTCGGTCACGACGGATGATTCCCGGTCGATCAATGAAGATCCGAAGCCGAAGGTGATTTTGTCGGCGAGCGGCATGTGTGATGCGGGCCGGATCAAACACCACCTGAAGCATAATCTCTGGCGGAAAGAATCGACCATTCTGTTCGTTGGATATCAGGCACATGGGACGCCTGGCCGGGCGCTTCTGGAGGGGGCGACGAATATAAAGCTGTTCGGCGAGGAGATTGAGGTAAAGGCAGAAATCTGCAGACTGCCAGGCGTCAGCGGCCATGCGGATAATCAAGGACTGATGCGCTGGATTTCCGCTTTTAAAGTAAAACCGCAGCGTGTATTTGTGGTGCATGGAGAGGATACGGTCTGTGATCTGTTTGCAGAAAGGCTGATAAATGAACTTGGGCTGGATGCGTATGCACCGTATTCGGGCACCGAGTTTGACCTTGCAGCAAATGAATTTATCCGGAAGCCGCAGGGAGTACGGATTGAAAAGACGACAGCGGTAGCTGCAGCCGCAAAGGTATCGAAGCTGTATCAGAAGCTTGTGGCGGCCGGTCAGCGGCTGGTCGGCGTGATCCGCAAAAATGAGGGCGGTGCGAACCGGGATCTGGAGCGGTTTGCGCGGGAGATCCATGCACTGTGTGACAAGTGGGATCGATAAATTAACTGAAAATTAAGCAGTGGCGGGAATCTACCTGTATTGTGACAGGGCGGTTTTGCAGGAAAATAAAGCAAATGATAAGAGAACAGGAAGGGGTGCGGAAAGCGGCTGGTATTTTCAGTCGCTTTCGTGTACAATAAGGGAGAGGTAAGTGGATAAGTCCCCGAATCACTGGCAAGCCTGTGGATAACAGCGGATGCCTGGTTCAGTAAGGAAGAGTGAATGTTTAGATTTTTAAAGAAACCAGTAAAATACGTGATCGCGGTCCTGTGTACTGTACTTTTTGCAGGGACTCTGACCGGCTGCAGCGTTGTGGAGCGGGTGCAGTACCAGTGGGCGGACGGCGGAGAGGCACACTGGGAGGAAGCTGCAATTGATGCCGGACTGCAGACACAGGTGGAAGAATATTATTACGATCATCTGCCGGAGGAGCTTCACGAAGCATACCGTGAGATTTATGTGCATCTCATGAAGAATGAGGATGAGGGCAGTTTTTTGTCTGAGGTCAGCGTGGACGATTTCTGGCGTGCATATTATGCGGTGCTGGCGGATCATCCGGAGATTTTCTGGATTGGGACGAGTGCGCAGGTAGAAGAATCCGGGCTGTCGCACACGGTGGTATCGTATTCGCTGGAGACGACGGTAGCGCAGAAGGATCGTGCTTCTTTGAAGGCGGAGCTGGAGGCGGCTGCAGATGCGTGCATCGATCAGATCTCATCTGAGGCGTCTGATTATGAAAAAATCAAATATGTGTACGAGTACCTGATCAATACAGTAGATTACGATGCGAATGGCGTGGATACCCAGAATATCCAGAGTGCACTGCTGTATCAGAAATCGGTGTGCGCGGGATATTCGAAAGCCTTTCAGTACATTCTGCACCGGATGGGTCTGTTCTGCACGTACGTTACGGGAACGATCACAGGCGGCGGAGACCATGGCTGGAATATGGTGCGCATTGGGGATCATTATTATTACGTGGATGTGACCTGGGGCGATCCTGTGTTTGTCAACAAGATTGACGGGGAAGGCACCGACACGGTGATCAATTATAATTATCTGTGCTGTACGCAGACAGAGCTGTTCCGGACACATGTACCGTCGGATGCAGTGGAGCTGCCGGAGTGCATGTCGGACGATTATAATTATTACAAGCTGAATGGTTTCTATTATGAAACGTTTGATTATAACACGATCTACAATGCACTGATGAATTCAGTCTGGAACGGGGAGTCCAGTATTGTGATGAAATTCGGAAGCAGTGAGGCGTACGAGAGCGCGAAATATGAGCTGTTTGAAAATGGAATGCTGACTGATCCGGGGCAGTATCTGATGGAGATCAACGGCGTGACGACGTGGAATTACCGCTATCACACGGAAGAGGAGTTTTGCCTGATTACGATTTACTGGAAATGAAAAAGAGAAAACAGAGAATTTTTGTAAAATTTTTTGCAAGGTTCTCTGTTTTTGTGTGTATAAGTATGCGACGATACAAAAAATAAAAGTATTTTATGAAGTTTTGCACGGTGCTGAACGGCAATAAAATTCCGGGAAAGGAGGAAGCGGTGGATCACGATATTATTGAATTTCTTGCGGCGAAGGACGAGCGGGCTGTGGCGCTGATGGCGGAGCGGTATGAAAAACTGATCCGGTACATTGCGGTGACAATTTTGGGAGACCGCAGCGAATCCGTAGAAGAATGCATCAACGATGTCTATATGAAAATCTGGATGAAGGGACATCTGTATGATTTTGAGAAAGCATCTTTCAAAACGTACCTTAAGGCTGTGACACGCAATGCGGCGCTCAATCATCTGCGAAAGCTGAAACGGCTGGAGGAGCTGGAAGGGCTGGACGAGGCGGACACGATTCAGTCTGAGTATATTGACTACAGGCAGAACGTGGAGCAGCAGATGATTTTTCAGGAGGAAGTGCAGGCGCTGAACCGGATTTTGCGGGAGCTGAAGAAAAAAGATAAGGAACTGGTGCTTCGCCGTTTTTACTACCTTCAGAGCACAAGGCAGATCGCGGCAGCAATGGAAATGTCAGAAAACGCAGTGGACAGCAAGCTATCGCGTCTGCGCAAAAAGATTACGAAACGATACAGAAAAGAGGTGGGAAAATGAATCTTTGGAATGAAAACCGGCTGATCGATATCATGGGTCATGCAGATCCGGCGCTTCTGGAGGGAGATTTTCCGGAGTGCGATCTGGAAAAGGAAACAGCCCTGACGTTGACGGAGCAAAAACACAGCAGAAAACGCACTGTGCTGGTAGCTGGCGTGGCGGCAGGCTCTCTTGCGCTGACCGGAGTAGCACTTCTGGTGGGCAGGAAGCATGAGTGGATGCGGCATGTGCAGCGGGCAACAGGGAAAACTATGCATGCGGCATAAGATAGACAGGAATGCGATTCCCCTGAAAACGCCCGCTGACGGGCCGTGAAGTGAGTTAAGTTGGGAAGGTTTGCTTTACGGCAGATATAAAGAATGAAACAGATGCGGAAAAGGACGTCCGGCTTCGATAAGGCGGATGAGGGATTTTTTATGCTTTTTTAAAGCAACGTATCATATATAACGAATCACATGTAATGTAAAAGATGGATCGCATGTATCTATTGCGAAGAGAAATGGGAAGCGGCAGTAAAGAAAAGAGATGACCGTGGGGGATTTTATCAATAGAAGGCACGTCATCTTGCAGGGTGCAAGAGAAGAAAAAAGAACAATGGAGGAAACAGACATGTTAGAAAAATTAATTGAGATCGTAGCAGAGCAGCTTCATGTAGAGGAGACAGAGGTAAAGCCGGAGACAGATTTTAAAGAGGATTTAAGGGCGGATTCGCTGGATCTGTTTGAACTGGTGATGGCACTGGAGGAAGAATATGATGTGGAGATTCCGACGGAGGATCTGGAGAAGCTGACGACGGTGCAGGCGGTGCTTGATTATCTGAAGCAGAAAGGAATTGAGGAAGCATGAGAAAAACAGCAATCTGTGATCTGCTCGGAATCGAGTATCCGGTGATTCAGGGCGGTATGGCTTGGGTAGCAGAGCACAACCTGGCTGCAGCGGTTTCAAATGCAGGCGGACTTGGAATTATTGCGGCAGCAAATGCCCCTTATGAATATGTGCGCGATGAGATCAGAAAGACAAAAGAGCTGACAGACCGTCCGTTTGGCGTGAATATCATGCTGCTCAGTCCGCATGCGGAGGATGTTGCAAAGGTGGTCGTGGAGGAAAAAGTGCCGGTGGTGACGACCGGCGCGGGAAATCCGGGAACCTATATGAAACAGTGGAAGGAAGCCGGAATCAAGGTGATCCCGGTTGTTGCCTCTGTGGCGCTTGCAAAACTGATGCAGCGGGCGGGCGCGGATGCGGTGGTAGCGGAAGGCTGCGAGTCAGGCGGACACATCGGCGAGAGCACGACGATGACGCTGGTGCCGCAGGTCGCCGATGCGGTTTCCATCCCGGTCATCGCAGCGGGAGGAATCGCGGACGGACGCGGATTTGCAGCGGCGCGAATGCTCGGCGCACAGGCGGTGCAGGTCGGGACGCGGTTTGTGGTCTCAAAAGAATGCGTGGTGCATCCGCGTTACAAGCAGCAGATTCTGCGGGCGAAGGATATCGATTCGGTGGTGACGGGACGTTCCGGCGGACATCCGGTGCGCGCACTGCGCAATAAGATGTCGCGGGAATATCTGCGAAGGGAGCAGGCAGGCTGTGAATTTGAAGAGCTGGAATCGCTGACGGTCGGCGCACTGCGAAAAGCAGTCGTTGACGGGGATGTGGATTATGGCACCTTAATGGCAGGGCAGATCGCAGGCATGATTCAGGAGGAAAAAAGTTGCCGGGAAATCATTGAGGGAATGATGGACGAGGCAGAAAGCCTGATGAACCGGGCATGGTAACATGGCAGAACGGATATTTGAGATTGGAACAAGGAAATATAAATATCGGAGGAAATAGCAGAAAAAAATGAGCAGGACAGCATTTGTTTTCCCTGGTCAGGGGGCACAGTATGTGGGCATGGCGAAGGAGTTTTATGAGTGTTTCCCACAGTGCCGGGAGGTATTTGAAGAGGCATCGGAAGCGGCCGGATTTTCCATGGAGGAGATCTGCTTTGAGGAAAATGAGAAGATTCATGAGACAAAATATACACAGCCGGCGCTTCTGACAGCAAGCTGTGCGATTCTTAAGGCAGTGGAAGCCTCTGGTATCCGGGCTGATTTTGTGGCGGGGTTGAGTCTTGGAGAATACTGTGCACTCACGGCAGCAGGGGCATTGCCGCTAAAGGATGCGGTACAGATCGTATGCCATCGCGGAGTTTATATGGAAAGAGAAGTGCCGGCCGGAGAAGGTGCCATGGCGGCTGTGATTGGGAAAAAACCGGTGCCGATAGAAGAAATCTGTGAAAAAACAGAGGGTGTTGTCGGGGTGGCAAATTACAACTGTCCGGGACAGAAAGTGATTTCCGGTGAAGCGGGAGCAGTAGAAGAGGCAGGAAAAGCAATGCTTGCTGCGGGCGCATCGCGGGTCGTGCCGCTTCAGGTGAGCGGACCATTTCATTCGCCGCTGCTCGCAGGTGCCGGGAAAAAGCTGCGAAAGCTTCTGGAGTCCTATGAAATTCGCACTCCGCGGGTGGATTTCGTTTCAAATGTGACGGCAGGACCGGTAAAAGACGCAGAAGAATTAAAGGAACTGTTGGGCCGTCAGGTGTGCTCGCCGGTACGCTGGCAGCAGAGTATGGAGTATATGATCCAAAACGGGGTCGATACCTTTATTGAGATTGGACCTGGACATACGCTTGGGAATTTCGCGAAGAAGATTGACCGGTCGCTGCAAATTTACAATGTAGAGACGGTGGAGGATCTGGAAAATCTGAAGAGGGAGCTTGGTGGAACAGAATGTTAAGTGGAAAAGTAGCGCTTGTGACCGGCGCAGGCCGCGGGATTGGCCGTGCGATTGCGCTGACGCTTGCCGGGTACGGCGCGGATGTGGCGGTGAATTACAGTGGTTCAAAAGAGGCTGCGGAGAAAACGGCAGATGAGATTCGTGCGCTTGGAAGGCGTGCGATTGCGGTTCGGGCGGATATTTCAAAAGAAGAAGAATGTGCAGAACTGTTTCAGCGTGTGCAGCAGGAGCTTGGAGTGGTTGATATTCTGGTGAATAATGCCGGAATTACGAGAGACGGTCTGGCGGTACGGATGACAGAACAGGAGTTTGACGCAGTAATCGACACAAATTTGAAGGGCGCATTTTTCTGCATGAAGCTCGCCGGAAAACAGATGATGAAAAAACGGAGCGGCAGGATCATCAGCATTTCTTCGATCTCCGGCGTGCGGGGAAACGCAGGGCAGATCAATTACTGTGCGGCGAAGGCCGGGCTGATCGGTATGACGAAATGCCTGGCAAAGGAGCTGGCAGGCAGAAGCATTACAGTCAATGCGGTAGCGCCGGGATACATTGATACGGACATGACGGCGGTGCTGCCGGAAAAAGTAAAAGAAGCGGTGCTGGCTCAGGTTCCGCTTGGATCTATGGGCAGGCCGGAGGATATCGCGGAGGCAGTTGCTTTTCTGGCATCTGAGCATGCCCGGTATATTACAGGGCAGGTGCTTTCAGTGGACGGCGGCATGGGGATTTGAATAAACGTAGAATATCGGCTTTAACTCAGTGTACTTGCATGTAGAAATGGAATAGAAGGAAATGATGAAATGAAACGAGTAGTAGTGACAGGAACCGGAGTAATCTCCCCGATCGGAAATACGACGGAAACGTTCTGGGAAAATCTGAAAAAGAAAACAGTCGGTATCGGACGGATTGACCGTTTTGATACGGAAAAATATAAAACGAAGCTGGCGGCGCAGGTAAAGGATTTCGACCCGCTTGAGACGATGGAATTTAAAGAAGCAAAACGGATGGAACTGTTTGGCCAGTATGCGGTGGCAGCAAGTGCAGAGGCGATTGCGCAGTCAGGGCTTGCGCTGGAAATGGAAGACCGGACACGAATCGGTGTCTCGGTAGGCTGTGGGATCGGAAGTATGCCGATTATGGAAAAATCGTATGAGAAACTGGAGGCAAAAGGTCCGGGGCGCATTCCGCCGCTGATGATCCCGCTGATGATCTCAAATATGGCTGCAGGAAATGTGGCGATCCATTTCGGGCTGAAAGGAAAGTGTATCAATGTTGTGACGGCCTGTGCGACCGGAACACATTCCATCGGAGAGGCTGTTCGGGCAATCCAGTGCGGCGATGCGGACGTGATGGTGGCGGGCGGCACAGAGGCGGCGATCTGTCCGCTTGGAATCGGCGGTTTTGGAGCACTGACGGCATTGAGCACATCGGAAGAGCCACTGGCGGCATCCCTGCCGTTTGATAAGCGAAGAGGTGGCTTTGTCATGGGAGAAGGAGCGGGCGTGGTCGTTCTGGAATCATATGAGCATGCTCAGGCACGCGGAGCACAGATCCTTGCAGAGGTTGGCGGATATGGCGCAACGTGTGATGCGTACCATATTACGTCTCCATGTGAGGATGGAGAGGGCGCAGCGCGTGCCATGCAGCTTGCGATGCAGGAGGCAGGACTGACAGAGCATGAGGTGCAGTATATCAATGCACACGGAACAGGAACGCATCACAATGATCTTTTTGAAACGCGTGCGATCAAAAAAGCCTTTGGTGAGGCTGCCTATCAGCTGAATGTTAATTCTACAAAATCGATGACCGGGCATATGCTTGGAGCGGCCGGAGCGGTGGAATTTATTGTATGTGTAAAAACGGTACAGGAGAATTATATCCATGCGACAGCAGGATTTGAAGAAGCAGAAGAGGAAATGGATCTGAATTATACAAAAGAGGCAGTGTCACGGGAAGTGACTGCAGCAATCAGTAATTCTCTTGGGTTTGGAGGACATAACGGAAGCCTGCTGGTCAAGAAATTTATCGGATGAGATACTTAGAGCACGTTTGGCAGAGACACAATAGAAAATCAGGAGTATAAGCGATATGAATTTTCAACTGGAAGAAATTCTTACAGTAATAGACCGTGTGAAGGAGGCAGATCTGGCACTGTTTGAATATCAGGATGCGGATGCGCGCATTAAGATTCAGGGGAAACAGGAAACAGGCGGAATTCCGGCAGAAGAATGGACGCAGGGCAGCAGAAACGGCAAAATTTCGGAAGAAGAGTGGACGCAGGGTAGCAGAAACGGCAGGATTTCTGAAGAAAAGCTGTCGCAGAGCAGCAAAGGCGCAAGAATGCCGGAAGAAGAGCTGCCGCAGGGCAGCAAAGGCGCAAGAATTTCGGAGGAAAGAACACAGGCCGGAGAAGCAAAGGAAAAGGCCGCAGGAATCTATACGCAGGAGAGTCCGATGGTTGGTACGTTTTATACAGCACCGTCTGTGGACGCAGAGCCGTTCGTAAAGGTGGGCGATGTCGTAAAGGAAGGTCAGACAATCGGAATTGTGGAAGCAATGAAACTGATGAACGAAGTAAATGCAGGTTGCAGTGGGATCGTAGAAGCAATTGTAGCCGAGAATGAGCAGATGGTGGAATACGGCCAGCCGCTGATCAAAATTCGCCGGGAGCAGGAGTAGGAATAAAATGAGATTGAATACAAAAGAAATCATGGAAGTTTTGCCGCATCGTGCGCCGTTTCTTCTAATTGACCGTATTGATGAGCTGGAGCCGGGAAAACGTGCAGTGGGCTGTAAGGCTGTAACGTATAACGAGCCGTTTTTTGCGGGTCATTTTCCCCAGGAGCCGGTAATGCCGGGCGTACTGATCTGTGAAGCGCTTGCCCAGACGGGTGCGGTAGCCCTTTTATCTAGTGAGGAGTATAAAGGGAAGCTGGCATTTTTCGGCGGGATCAATAAGGCAAGATTTCGCAAAAAGGCAGTGCCGGGAGATGTTCTGCGTATGGAGGTTGAGCTGATCAAATGCAAAGGACCGGTAGGTGTGGCGAAAGCGACGGCATATATAGACGGTGAGGTCTGCACGGAGGCAGAGCTGACATTTGTGATACAGTAAAAAGCAAGAATACAGGATCGCTACGGAGATCAGGCAGCAGTTTTCTGCCGCTTTTTGGAGAAATCAACAGCGACAAGTGTGTCTGCAGCAGGAGGAAATATGTATCAGAAAATTTTAATTGCAAACCGGGGAGAGATCGCGGTGCGGATCATTCGTGCCTGCAGAGAGCTTGGAATTGCAACGGTAGCAGTATGCTCAGAGGCAGACAGAGAAGCATTGCATGCACAGCTTGCAGATGAGCGGATCTGCATCGGTCCGCCGCGTGCGGCAGAAAGCTATCTGAATATGGAACAGGTGCTCAGTGCGGCACTCGTTTCCGGTGCACAGGCAGTACATCCGGGGTTTGGATTTCTTTCTGAAAATACAAAGTTTGCGCGGATGTGTCAGCAGTGCGGCATCGATTTTATCGGTCCGTCACCGGAGAGTATTGAAAAGATGGGAGATAAATCGCAGGCGCGCCAGACGATGATCGCGGCGGGAGTACCGGTCATTCCTGGTATGGAAGAAGCGACAGAGGATGCACAGGAGGCAGAAGCATTTGCGGATCAGATCGGTTATCCGGTGATGATCAAGGCATCGGCCGGAGGCGGCGGAAAGGGAATGCGAGAGGCTGCGTCAAAGGAAGTCTTTGCGGAATTGTTTGCAGTGGCACAGCAGGAGGCAATACAGTCCTTCGGGGATGGAAGGATGTATGTGGAGAAGTTTTTGGGCGGAGCACATCATATTGAATTTCAGATACTCGGAGACAAGAAGGGGAATGTGATCCAGCTCGGAGACCGTGACTGTACGATTCAGCGCCGTCATCAGAAAATGATTGAAGAGACACCGTCTGCTTTCCTTAAAGAGGAGACGCGCAGAAAAATGGGAAGGGCAGCGGTGTGTGCGGCAAAGGCAGCCGGTTATTTCAGCGCCGGTACCGTTGAGTTTCTTGTGGATGATGAGCAGAATTTTTATTTTATGGAGATGAACACGCGTATTCAGGTGGAGCATCCCGTAACAGAGGCAGTAACTGGTGTCGATTTGGTAAAACAGATGATACTTATTTCTGCAGGCTCCCCTCTTTCTTACAGACAGGCAGAAATTCATTTTTCCGGTCATGCAATAGAATGCAGGATTAGTGCGGAGGATCCGGAGCATAATTTCCTTCCGTGTGCAGGAAAGATTACAGGCCTGTATCTGCCGGGAGGAAATGGAATACGTGTCGATACAGCGCTGTATCAGGGATATACCGTACCGCCGTTTTATGATTCCATGCTTGCAAAGGTCATTGTGCATGCACCAACGAGAGATGAAGCAATCTGGAAGATGCGCAGTGCACTTGGTGAGCTGGTCATAGAGGGGATCACGACGAATACGGATTTTCAGTATGAGCTTGTGGGCAGCAGAGAGTTTGCAAAGGCAGATATGAATGCGATCAATAAAATACTGGAAGAGAAGGTAAAAGGAGAACGGCTGTAAAGTTCAAAGAGAACACTCGTGAGACAGAAAGGAAAAACAGATGCTCAGAGACAAATTCAAAAGACCGGCTGTAACGGAGAGAGAAAACACTGTCAGGGAAGAGCAAAGAGCCGGAAAGGAAAACTGGCAGGAAATCCTTCCGCAGGTACCAGACGGGATGTTTCGCAAATGCGGTTCCTGTAAGAAAATTCTGTATGAAAAGGATGTAAGAGATAACTGGTACTGCTGTCCAAAGTGTGGAACTGGTTTCAGGATCGATCCGCTGACCCGGATTCGCATGACGGCAGATGTGCATTCTTTTCAGGAGTGGGATGCGGATCTGTGCGGTGGGAATCCACTGGATTTTCCGGAATATGAGGAAAAGCTGGAGCAGCTGCGTGCAAAGACAGGACTCGCAGATGCGGTTCTGACAGGAACGGCTGCGATCCGGGGGATTCCGGTTGCAATCGGGGCAATGTCTGCAGACTTCCTGATGGGCAGCATGGGATGGGCAGTCGGTGAAAGACTGACGCGGCTGATCGAACGGGCAGAAACGGAAGCGCTTCCGGTTATACTGTTTTGTTGTTCCGGAGGAGCACGGATGCAGGAAGGAATCGTGTCTTTGATGCAGATGGCAAAGGTATCACAGGCACTTCAGCGATACAGTAAACATGGAGGGCTTTATATTCCGGTACTTACAGATCCGACTATGGGCGGTGTAACGGCCAGCTTTGCAATGCTTGGAGATGTGATCCTCGCAGAGCCTGGTGCGATGATCGGTTTTGCAGGGGCACGGGTGATCCGACAGACAATCGGACAGAAGCTCCCGGACGGGTTTCAAAGCGCAGAATTTTTGCAGAAGCATGGATTTATTGACCGGATTGTAAAAAGAGATCAGATGAGAGGAACACTTTCGTTTCTGCTGCGAAGCAGTGGATGAAATGTGCGGATGAACGCAAAAACCGGAGCGAACAGCAGGAATGCTTAAGGAGACATCGGAAACAGGAGGTATTATGGCACAGTCAGAGGAAACAGGAAAATGCACACAGGAGGTTTCAGCTTGGGATCGGGTACAGGCAGCGCGCAGCATGACACGACCGGTATCCGGAGATTATATCAGTACTGTGTTTGATCGTTTTCTTGAATTGCACGGTGACCGTCTGTACGGAGATGACCGTGCGGTGATCGGTGGGATCGCGCAGATCGGCGAGCGGTACGTGACAGTGATCGGCGAACAGAAAGGGCGAAGCACAAAAGAAAATAAACTTCGCAATTTCGGCATGCCAAATCCGGAGGGCTACCGCAAAGCACTGCGGCTGATGAAGCAGGCAGAAAAATTTGGGCGTCCGATCCTATTGTTCGTGGATACGCCGGGAGCATTCTGTGGTGTGGAGGCAGAGGAACGCGGACAGGGAGAAGCGATTGCGCGGAACCTGTTTGAACTGGCGGGACTGACCGTTCCGGTGCTCTCGATTATCATCGGAGAAGGCGGTTCCGGAGGCGCACTGGCACTTGCGATGGCAAATGAGGTATGGATGCTGGAAAATTCTGTCTATTCGATTCTCTCACCGGAGGGCTTTGCCGCGATTCTGTGGAAGAATGGCAAACGTGCGGCTGAGGCAGCAGAAGTGATGAAGATGACGGCTGTGGAGCTGAAAAAGCTTGGAGTAATTGATAAGGTGCTGGCGGAAAGCGAAGAACTGGAAGAAGTACCGGAGCAGGAACAGGCTGAATTGACAGGGAAACAAAAGACAAAAAATCTGTTGCCCAAAAGTCAGGTGGTCACAGCACAAAAAGAAAGAAAAGCAGACACGCTGATAACTGCAGACCGCGCGCGAATGGACAGTCTGGCACAGCGACTGAGAGCGGAAATTGAGGACTTTCTGGAACGCTATGAGGGAAAAACGGGGGAAGAGATCAGGGAAGAGAGATATAAAAAATTCCGGGGGATGTAGATCAAAAAAGGACTTGCAAAACGATAAGCCGTTTATGCAAGTCTTTTTGTTTCCTGTTTACGCAAAAATTCACCGGATTTTTTTCACACTGTCCCGAACAATAAAGTCGCTTGCGATCTGCATTGCCACATAACTGTTTTTTTGACCGGTGATGGTCTGCTGAAGCAGACGGACAGCTTCCATACCGATGATATTCTGATGAAGACTGATGGTTGTCAGTGGTGGATTGCAGATCTGAGAGGCTTCAATATCGTCGAAGCCGATTAGTGAAACATCTTCCGGTACATGAATTCCATGTTCCTGCAATGCACGCATTGCACCGATGGCGATATAATCCAGATCACAGATAAAGCAGGTTGGTAATTTCAAATCCAATCCACATTGATCTAGATAAGCGTTCATATCAAGATAAGCTTCCTCAATATTCGGGCCAAGGGATAACACAAGTGGGGAACTCCCCTCTTCTTCAAACATGCGAACTCCTTTTTGAAAACCATCGAAACGATGTTCAAAATTGCTGATCCATACGCTGGATTTCATATAACCAATGTTTTTATGTCCCATGCTATGGGCATATTTATAAGCTCTCAAGATTGCAGTGGCATTGTCAATGGTAACACTGTCAGCGGGGCAGCAGTCAAAATATCCATCCAGAAGTACGAGTGGAAGACGCAGATTCTGATAAAAAGCCAGATCTTCTTCTGACATTTCTGTTGTGAGCAAAATAATACCAGATGGATGAATGGAAAGAAGGTGCTGTCTGTATTCCTCCACACTGGAAATAGAATCATTATGGACGATGACAAGGGAATAACCATACTGAATCGCCTCTGTCTGAATCGCCTCGATCATTTTTGAAAAGAAGGGTTTATCAATAATAATACTTCCGTGGCTTTTATGAATACACAATACAATTACCTGGTTTGTCATAGTTCCTGAGTCGGGAAGACTTACCGGCGGTGTCATAGAAGCTGGTACGGGAGAGGAAAATTGCTGCTGACGTTCTGCGATATAGGCCTGAACTTTTTTACGGGTTTCATCAGAAACCCCCGGTTTATTATTCACAGCCATAGAGACCGCAGCAGTCGATATGCCCAATGCTTTTGCGATTTCAACATTCTTAATTCTTATCACAGGAACCTCCGTTAAAAATTAATATATTACTGAACATAATCAAAGCGGATGTTCGCAATCCGCTTCGCTGCCTGTATCATCTGATTAAAAACTGCTTTTATTATAGCAAACGAAATGATTGCAGTAAATAAAAAACAAATAATTCTTTAACCGAATCAGGCAAGTTCTCGCTTTCATTGCGAATATCCACTTTTAATAGTAACAAAACTTAACAAAATTTAGCTATAGGCATATTTACTAAATTTTAAACTGAATATTTGTAATCTTTAGACTATTTACAAATGAACAAAAACTAAATATAATTAAGTCACAAACAAAGGAAAATTAAGTTCAAAAATAAAAACATAAGTATAAGTTAAGGAAAGGGAGAAAACAATGGCAAGAATTGTACACGGTAATCATCCATTTAACGTACCGAAAAATCAGCCAATGAGAATTGGCCACGAACAATTTGGATATTTTACATATCCGGATATAGAATTCCTGGCTTCCAGTGATTTGAACTGTCTTTTTGTAAGTACAGATAAAATTACAATGGGATATTATGAATTTCAGCCGGGCGGACAGTTTGATCCGCCAGATCATCATCCAGGAGATGAGTGCTACTACATTTTGGAAGGCCAGCTGACCGAAACCAACTGTTATTCAGGACAGGCATGTATTCTGGAAAAAGATGATGTGCTTCTCATTCCAAATGGCGCAGCACATGGCGGACATAATTTTTGCAACCGGAAAATGAAGGCCGTTTTCGCACTGGCACCGAATATGGTTGAGCCGGGAACACAGACATTTCCGACCGACCTGGCAGGAAAGGTTCGGGTGTTAAAAGGAGAACAGGAAAAAGATTTTGAGCATTATGACGCAGTAGAAGAGAAAAAGTATATCGGAACGATTGACCGCCTTGGAAACTGGCCGGTTGCGGATGAGGAACTTCGGGATATGCCAAAATATTTACATGTAAATCATCCAAATGACAGACTGAATATTGTTGTAGGAGAGAAAAATCCATATCTGATGCGGTTCGCGTTCAGTACCAAAGATATTCAGTTTGGTGAACTGGTTCTTCCGGTTGGTGGACATGGATGCAGGATCTCAGATCCGGAGAGCCATAAAGGACAGTCCGTCTTCTATGTAAAAAGCGGATGTCTTTGCTTTATTATTACAGAAACAAGAGAGACATTTAAGCTGTATCCTGGAGAGGTAATGTATATTCCGGAGAATTGCGAATATCAGATGATGAATTATGAAGCGGAAGCAGCAACGGCAGTATTTGCAATTTCGGAGCTGTAGGGAGTTTCCGCCAGGGAGATAACATATGGGTGAAAAGTTTTTATTGGAAATGAAAGGAATTTCCAAACGATTTGGCGGAGTTCGGGCTCTTGATAAAGTGGATTTTCACCTTCGGGAAGGTACCGTACATGCGCTGATGGGAGAAAATGGTGCCGGTAAATCTACCCTGATGAAAATTTTGCTTGGTCTGTACCAGCCAGATGAAGGCGAAATTATTTATCAGGGAAAAGAGATTACCTTAAAAGGACCACAGCATGCGCTTGATATAGGCTTTGCAATGGTGAGTCAGGAACTGACACAAATGGAGGAAATGACGGTTGCAGATAATATATTTATGGGGCTTTTTCCGGGAAAGCTGGCAGTCAATCGGAAAGAGATAAACCAGAAAACAAGAACTCTTTTCGAGGATCTTGGAATTAAAGGAATTCAGCCCGGCGAAAAGGTAAAAATGCTTTCGCAGGCGAGAAAGCAGCTGGTGGAAATTGCAAAAGCCGTATCTTATGATGCCAAGGTAATTGTAATGGATGAACCTACATCGGCTTTGATGGACAAAGAAGTAGAAATCCTGTTTCGGATTATCAATGATCTGAAAAGCAGAGGGAAGGCGATTATCTATATCTCCCACAAAATGGAAGAAATATTCCGAATATCGGATGACATTACGGTTCTGCGTGATGGTACTTTTATTGGCACACAGCCAGCCTTAGAGCTGGATAATGACACACTCGTAAAAATGATGGTCGGACGGGAGTTAAAGGATCTGTTCGTAAGAAACAGAAAGGCTTTCGGGGATGTTGTCCTGGAGGTGAAAAATCTTTCTGCACCTGGTGCTTTTGAAAATGTTTCTTTTCAGGTCAGACGCGGCGAGGTAGTTGGCTTTGCGGGGCTTATGGGATCTGGAAGATCCGAGATCATGGAGACCATTTTTGGAATTCGGAAAAAATCCGGCGGAACGGTCTGTCTGAACGGGGAAGAAATTCAGATCAGAAGTCCGAAAGATGCGATTAATAAGAAGATTGCATTTGTGACAGAGGATCGAAAGGGAACCGGACTTTTCCTGAACATGCCGATTCTGTTCAATTCATCGATCAGCTATCTGGATATTCTGACCAAGCATTTTACAGTTCCGAAAAAGAAAGAAGCAGCAGAGGTAAAGGATATTTCCGACCGGTTAAAACTGAAGCGCGGCAGCATAAAAAACAAGGCGAGCAGCTTAAGCGGAGGAAATCAGCAGAAGGTTGTTCTAGCAAAATGGCTACTGACTCAGCCGGAGCTGCTGATTCTGGATGAACCTACAAGAGGAATCGATGTCGGAGCCAAAAAAGAAATTTATACGTTGATTGATGAAATTGTAGCAGAAGGAAAAGCAGTCATTGTGATTTCATCGGAAATGCCGGAGGTAATTGGAGTCAGTGACAGGATTCTGGTTATGCACGAAGGAAGAATGAAAGGAGAAATCGACAACAGTGGAGCACAAAGTGCAACACAGGAGCAGATTATGTCATTAATGACAGATTAATTTAGCGAAATGAGAGAAGGAATGATATGAGTGCACAAGTGAAAAAGGAAGCAAATAAAGTCTCAGCGATCCTTTCTTCCTACATGATCTACCTGGTTCTGATCATAATGGTGATTGCGATCTCGGTTCTCTCCGGAGGAAAATTTCTGAGGATAACAAATATTTTAAATGTACTTCGTCAGGTGACGATCACCGGTACACTAGCAATTGGTATGACGCTGGTGCTCATTACCGGAGGTATTGATTTATCGGTTGGCTCTGTTATGGCAATTGCAGGAGTTGTGGCAGCGGATCTTGCGCATGCAAATGGAGGAATCCCGCTGGGTGTTTCGATCATGGCCGGCGTGGGAATTGGACTGCTGTTTGGTGCGGCAAATGGAGTCCTCATTGCTTACATAAAGGCACCGGCTTTTATCGTAACTCTTGGTATGCAATCTGTATCAAGAGGAATTGCATATATTTACACGCAAGGCTCACCAATTATCAATCTTTCGGATGCATATCTGTTCATTGGAAAAGGAACAATTTTTGGAATCCCGTTTCCGGTCTATATTTTTGTACTATTTATTATTTTCAATGTATATATTCTTCATTATTCAAAGATGGGGAGGTATATTTATGCGATTGGAAATAATGAAGCAGCAGCGATTGCGTCCGGCGTAAAGACAAAGCTTGTAAAGCTTTATGTATATTGTAGTTGCGGAGCGCTTGCAGGATTCACCGGTCTGTTATTAGCATCCAGAACGAGTTCGGCAGTACCAAATGCTGCAACAGGATATGAGTTGGATGCAATTGCAGCAGCAGTTATCGGCGGTACAAGTACAGCAGGCGGTGTCGGAAGTATGTATGGTACAACTGTTGGAATCCTGATTCTTGGAATCTTGTCAAACGGACTCGATTTACTGAATGTATCGTCATATATCCAGCAGGTAGTAAAGGGAATTGTAATTATTGCAGCAGTTTTGCTTGACGTGATGAATAAGAAAAAGACGGTCAGATAAGACAAAAAGAACGATGAACGTGGATGCGTTTCGTGAATAAAAATTATAAAAATTGGGAGGAAACACAATGAAAAAGAAAGTAATCGCAGCACTTATGACAGCAACTATGGCGGCAGGAATGACAACGGTATGTTTTGCATCAGAGGATCCGCTTGCATCTTTAGGGAACATTGATGATATTAAAGATGCAGAAGTTACAATTGGCATTTCTCAGATGAGCCTTACTACGGAATACCAGGCGAATCTCACTAAAGCAATCCAGGATATTTATGAGAAGAATTATCCAAACGTAAAGGTAGTTGTAACCGATGCAAATGCGGACTCATCTACACAGGTGAGCCAGGTCGAGAATATGATTTCTCAGGGAGTGGATGCCATTCTGATGTGCCCATATGACAGAAATGGCTGTATGCCGGCAGTGGAAGCAGCCAAAGAAGCAGGCATTCCATTGATTGAATTATGCCAGGAAACGGATTCTCCAGATCGGACTTCTTTTGTGGGATCGCTGCATTATGAATCTGGTGAAATGCTGATGCAGGAACTGGCAGATAAATTAGAGGGAAAAGGAAAAGTTGTTTTCCTGGAAGGACCGATCGGACAGGACTCGGCTCTTGCAAGAACAGAGGCGGCAAAAGACGTTTGTGAGAATTATCCGGATATTGAAATTGTCGTAGAAAAGGTATGCGACTGGGATCGTGCAGCTGCGATGTCTGCAGTAGAAAATATTATTCAGTCTGGAACAGAATTTGACGCGATCTATTCCGAATCCGATTCTATGGCTCTTGGCGCAATGGAAGCGTTATCAGGTACAGACGTGGAAGATAAGGTGTTTGTTGGAGGCATTGATCTGATTGAGGATGCATATCGTTCTATCAGTGAAGGCGGCATGTACTGCTCGGCATTCCAGAATTTTCTGAAGCAGGCAGAGGTGGGATCGGAGGTAGCAGTTCGGGCAGCACTTGGAGAGCAGATCGAGGAGTCTTACGTGATTCCGTTTGAGATGGTAACCCAGGATAATATCAGCGAATACGCATATGTATTTGAAGGAAAATAGTTTATCGGCAGAAAAAAATCAGGTAAAATAAAAATTACACAATACGCGGCACAGGCCGAACTAAGGAGGAAATGAAATGTCTTTTGAAATGTATGATTGCAATGGAAATGCAGTAAAACATCGTTTTGCCAGTGTAAATGGCATCAGAATGCATTATGTAACGGCGGGCGAAGGTCCTGTATTATTGCTTCTTCACGGAACACCGAAGACAAATGCTTACTGGTATCAGATCCTTCCGATTATCACGAAGAATTTTACCGTTGTGGCACCGGATCTTCGCGGATTTGGTTACACAGACAAGCCGGGAGCATCAGCAGGTTATGATAACGAAACAATGGTAAAGGATCTGGATGAGTTAATGGTATCTCTTGGATATGATCGTTTCTATATTCACGGCGAAGATCGCGGCGCTGAGTATGGATGGGCATATGCGCAGATGCATCGTGAAAAGGTAATTGCAATGTCTTATGCAGAGATGGCTATTTCAGGATATGGTATTGAAGAGGCATCTTACTTTACAGAGGAGAACCTGGTTAAACAGTATGACGGAACCGGAAAATGGCTTTGGCATGTACCGTTCTTCTTTGTTCAGAACATTCCGGAGATGCTTCTCCAGGGACATGAGTGTGAGTTCTGGGATCAGCTTCTGAAAGGAAGTGCATACAATCCGCACGCATTATCGGACGAACTGATCGCCGAGTGGAATGACCGTTTTGTTTCACCGGGAGGAATGCGCGGAATCCTGGAAACCTACCGGGCAGAGATTAAGAATATCCATATTAATACAGAATTAATGGAAAAGAATGGAAAGCTGGATCTTCCGGTCATTACAACAGGTGGAAGAATGTTCTACGGCATTACGGTAAAACCTTATGCGGAGCGCATTTTCAGTAATATTAAAGAATTTTACGTGCTGGAGGAATGCGGACATCATTTGGCAAACGAGCAGCCGGAAGCGCTTGCGGAGATTATCACAAAACTGCTGAAGTATAACTGATAAGAGCAGGCCGCGAAGCGGATTACAAATATCCGGTTGACTTGATAAGCAGCGAAGCAGACCTGGAGGATTTGTTTTGACACATAAGATATCATAGAGTATAGAGAATCCGGTTTTGCAGATCATCTGAAAGAAACGCAAAACCGGATTCTTTTGTGTAATCTCATAGGAAGGACAGATCCTTTATGATTGTGCAGGTCACGAAGGCAGATTGCAAATACCAGCTGTACAGGAAAAACAGAAAGGGAGATGGGGGAATATGACAGAACTGGAAAAATTAAGGGCAGGTATGGAATACGATTTTTGGGAAGAAGAGGTAGACAGTCTCAAACTTCATGCCATACGAGGATGTGAAAAACTGAACGGGATTCCGGTGACAGAAACAAAGCAGAGAGAGCAGGTGATCAGGGAGCTTTTGGGAGCAGCCGGTGAGAACGTTGCGATCATGCCGGTTTTCCATTGCGATAATGGAAAAAATATCAGAGTCGGGAAAAATTTTCTCGCCAATTATGATGTGACAATCCTGGACATTGCGCCTGTTACAATAGGCGATTATGTAATGATTGGACCAAATACATTAATAGCGACTGTGAATCATCCGATCTCTGCGCGGGGAAGAAGAAACCATCTGGGAATTGCAAAGCCGGTAACGATAGGGAATGATGTCTGGATTGGCGGGAATGTAACCATTTTACCGGGAGTAAAAATTGGAAATAATGTGATCATTGCGGCAGGCGCAGTTGTGACAAAAAATATTCCGGATAATTGCATTGCAGGCGGAGTTCCGGCCAGAGTGATAAAAGAAATAGAGAATGATCTGGAATCTGATCAGTAAAGAAGTACAGGGAGGAAAGTTATGATCGTATATGTAGGATTGCTGACGATAAAAGAAGGAAAAAGAGAAGAATATATACAACAACTGCTGAATTCCGGGATGATTGATATCTTCAGAAAACAAAAGGGTAATGTATATTATTAGGTCGCAAGATCAGAAACAGATGAAAATGTGATTGTTGTGACAGATGGCTGGGAGAATATGGCAGCATTTACAGAACATGATACGTGCAAGGTAGTAGAGGGAGTATGGAAATCGCTGGCAGGTGAATATGTATTGGAAACGAAAGGATTTGTTTTAAAACAATGAAACGTGTGTTACAGTCGTTAGATCCTGGCGCCAGGAAGAAGGATTTAAATGGAAAAATATTACTGAGTGTACACAAAAATAAAAGAAATGTAATAGATATAAAGCCATATTTCGCAGAATTGATACAGACAATTCAGACGGAGGCATTGAAATATTCTGAGACGCTCATTTTATCTCATTTTAGAGAAGGAATGGATATGCAAAATTATTTGTCCTATATCCATACTTTGGGATGTGACGGGATGATTGTGCTGGCGACAGAACTGGAAGAAAAAGAAATCAGTTTTTATCAGCAACTGAATTTGCCGGTGATTATTCTTGATAACGCATTAAATTTGACTGATACAGATATGATTTCTCTTGATGGTCAAAATGATTTTATGAATGCAATGAAATATGCATATAAGAGGGGGTATCGTAAATTTGGCTATTTAAAATCGGAAGTACGTACAAATAATTATGAGCAGCATATGTTGGGATTTTATGAACAGGCACATATATTTGGGATAGAGAAGAAGGAACTGATGATTATTGAAATGCCAGCCAGTGTAAATGAAGCGTACATGAAAATGAAAAAAGTATTGAAAGATCGAAAGGAACCTATATTAAAACCGTGTTGTTTTTTTGCGGATCAGGATTATATTGCGATTGGAGCAATGCAGGCGGTAAAGGAATTGGGATATAAGGTCCCCGAAGAGGCAGCATTTATAGGCTATGACGATATCCAAGCCTGTGAGGCGTGTGTACCCGGCTTGACAAGCTTACGGATTAATAATACAGAACTTGGAAAACTGGCAGTAAAACGGCTGATCGGAAAAATAGAAAACAGCACCCAGGTTGCGTTAAGGGTTTTTGTACCGGCAACTTTAGTGGAAAGAGATTCTGTAGGGGATTTGTCAGAGGGAAACAATGAAGTGCCAGCAGAGATTTCTGTGTGATGGCATATAACAAGGACTTGCGAAACAATAATTGTAATGCAAGTCCTTGTTCTGTTACCAGCCAATCTGGCAGATTATTTTATTTCCCGAGCGCCTGCTTCAGAGCCTTTGCAAGCTGATCCGGGCAGGATGTCGGACGAACGCCGCAGCGGATGCCCTCAAGACGTGCGATTGCGTCCTCTGCCTTCATGCCTTCTACCAGTTTTGCAACACCCTGTGTATTTCCGGAGCAGCCGCCGACGAATGTTACGTGCTCGATTGTATCGCCATTCAGATCCACATGAATTTCTGAAGAGCAGGTGCCTTTTGTCTTATATACCATGATAAAAATCCTCCTTTATGTTTTGTAAGGGTTCAAAGCCAGATGAGGTTTACAGGGTGGACATAAAAATCACCATGTTTGAGTGCAGTCCGCAAAAATGGATTGCGAATATTCCACTTAGAAAAGCTTTGAACCGCTATATTTTGTGAAACACCGATCATGGTCTGAGGGAAAAAGATACAGCCTCACAAATATTTCCGGTCACATTAGTATAGCGTTTTTGAGAAAGTTAATCAAGTGGTTTTTGAACGATGCAGGCAAGTAATGAAGCGAATTGCGAATATCCGCTTTGGTAAACGGAGATATAATGCTTCTCCTTGTAATATTTACGGCGATTTATTATAATAAGTGGAGGCTGGTGAAAGCAGATATTCACAATCGTCAATGATAAACATCCGTCAGAAATAAGTATGGACGGTAAGATGAAACGCAAAAAACGAATACGAGAAATAGAAAGTGAGGATTTTAACCATGAAAAAAATCGGAATTATCGGTGCAATGGAAGTGGAAGTTGCGCGGCTGAAAGCAGATATGAAAATTAAGCGGGAAGTAAAGAAGGCACGGATGAATTTCTGTGAGGGAACTTTAAACGGCAAAGAGGTAGTTGTCGTAAGAAGTGGAATCGGCAAGGTAAATGCGGCTGTCTGCACGCAGATTCTGGCAGATGAATTTGGCGTGGATGGCGTGATCAATACAGGAATTGCAGGTTCCCTGAACGCGGAGATCAACATCGGTGACATCGTGATCTCAACCGATGTGGTACATCACGATATGGACGCGGTTAATTTCGGATATGAGCCGGGACAGATTCCGCAGATGGATGTATTTTCATTTGAGGCAGACAAAACAATGGCAGATCTGGCAGAGGAAGTATGCGAGAAGGTAAATCCGGAGATCAAGGTATTCCGCGGCCGTATCGTGAGCGGTGACCAGTTTGTAGCGGATAAGGCGGTAAAGAACCGGATCACGGAGCAGTTCCATGGATTCTGTACAGAGATGGAAGGTGCTGCGATTGCGCAGGCAGCGTACCTGAATGAGATTCCGTTTGTTATTCTGCGTGCGATTTCCGACAAGGCGGACGACAGCGCGAGCGAGGATTATCCGTCGTTTGAGAAAAAGGCAGCGGAGCACTGTGTGCGTCTGGTCGAGGGATTTCTTGGGGTCTGCTAAGAAGAGGAAACGTGGGGTGAGACTCTTTGGGAGGAAGCACATGGAGAAGGAAAGAATTTCATTGGAGAAACTTTACAAACTGTTGGAATTTCCGGCAGAGGTAGTGGAGCGCCTGGGCCGGGTGCAGCTGGATAAAGATGAGGAAACCATGCGTGATATTCATTTGCTGGCCGATCGGGAAAAATGGCAGGGTGCGCGGGCACGCCTGAAAGAGAAATACGCGCCGGATGCGGACGGCATGAAGATCCTGGCATGTATGATGCGGGCGATGCAGGATTCGTATGCATTATATATAGAAGAAAAAATTCCGGAGAAGATTTTTGCGGATACGATGAAGTGCTTCACACGGTTTCTGAAGGAGCATGTGGTGAGTTTCGGATGCTGTGGGTTTGACCGTGATTTCTGGACGGGAAGGCAGCTTTCCCTGCTTTTGTTCCGGCTTGGAGAGCTGGAGTTTGAGATCGTTTCTGAGGATGGTGAAAAGGCAGAGCTGTCGGAGGATGAGAAACATTCTCATTATCTTCTTCATGTGCATATCCCGTCGGATGCAGATTTGTCGCCGGAGCGGTGTGACGAATCATTTCGAATGGCAGAGCAGTTTTTTGCAGAATATTTTCCGGAGATGGCGGGCAGCAAATTTGCCTGTGATTCCTGGCTGTTAAGCCCGGCGTTAAAGGAATTGCTGCCGGAAGAAAGCCGTATTTTACAGTTTCAGAATCGTTTTGAGGTGAAAAGCTGGAACAAAGAAGAAGACGCTTATCTGGAGTGGGTGTTTAAGCGTAAGGATCTGCCGCTTGAAAAGCTGCCGGAGGAGACTTCGCTGCAGCGGAAAATGAAGGCCTATGTGCTGCAGGGAGGAAAGATTGGAGAAGCATACGGAGAAATCCCAAAACAGCATTGAAGGTCAAACGCACGAAGAAATTCGGACGTAAGCTGCAAAATGGCTGCGTTTATGAGTAAGCAAAAGGTATTTGGAACGTATATAGAAAAGGCCTGTGAAACCAGCCGTATCTCAGTAGCAAACGCAGAATAAAAGTTTGCGTTCAGAGCATGAAAAGATACGAAGTTCCACTTGGAAAACTGCCCGCGCTGCAGGAAATGGAAGAAAAAGTCGAACGATTTTTCTTTGCAAATCAGATTTTTGCGTCTATAATGGCGGTACTTGAGCGGGCGAAAGCGAAGGCGCCGTCGCGGGGGTCTGCTTAAAGCATAGAACCATCCGGGAAGAGAATCCGGATCGGTGAAAAAGCCAAGAAGGGGGATTCCGTATGTTAGAATTCATTATGGACCGCAATGTGTTACTTTACGTTCTGGTCGCAGCCTGCGCAGTCGGTGTAGTCAGCCAGCTGATTTTGAAGCAGGTGTACGCCGGACTGATCCGCGATACCCGCAATACCGGCGAACCGTCGGGGCGCTTCCTCGTGCAGCTGCGCCAGCGTTTTCAGTACTGCACGCACCTCAATGAGAAAGTCGGCGACGTACAGGCGCTGATTCGAAGAAATCTGATGGAGTACCGGTTCTGGGGAATGAACCTGCATCAGTGGAAAAGGATTGGGCTGATCTGTCTGGCAGTCAGCGTGCTCTGCGCATTTGCAGGTACGATGTCTCTGTGGCATGATGGCAGCGAACTGGTGAAGGGCAACACCTATTTCTGGACGGGGCTGCTGGCTGCGGCGCTCACCGCGGCAGCATATGGAATTTCGGATACTGGGTATCAACGCAGGGCGCTGGAGATTTCTCTGACAGATTATCTGCAGAACAGCGGAGTCGTAAAGGATTACAGTGAAACAGGTATGGAATCTGCCTGTGAGGAGACAGCGTCATCTGCTGCTCCGATCGTTTCCGTAGCGGAGGGAAGACGGGCAAAACGCCGCGCGAGAGCAGAAACGGCTGCCGCTGCCGCACAGGAGACGAGAGCACAGCGCGAAAAGCGCGAACTGAAGGAAAATCTTGCGCGGATGAAAACCGGCATGCAGGAGGCAGCGGCTGAGCATGACCGGGAACGGGACGGCCGCGCGGAGCTGCTGCGCCAGATGGATCCGAAGGATCAGGAGAGGATCTTGAAAGAGGTGCTGAAAGAATTTCTGAATTCGTGAGTATGCTTTCTGGAAAAGTGTATACAGTACTCTGTTGAATATACAATTTCAGAAGGATTAAAAGTTTTATTATAGAAGAGTAAGGCAACGCGTCTTACTCTTTTATAGCTCCGGCGGCCATGCCAGTGGTTAATTGTTTGCTGAAAATAAAGCAGATTAATAAAATGGGGAGCAGTACAAGTGAAATAGCGGAAAAGGTGCTGCCCCAGTCAGTGGCACCTTTTTCACCGACAAAGTCATAAAGCCCAACCGGTACCGTTTTCAGTGCTTTATCACTGATAAAAGTATTGGCAAAAATGAATTCGTTCCATGTAAAAACTGCGTTCATTGTGACGATTGTGCAGATTGTGTTTTTGGACATTGGAAGAATGATCCGAAGAAAGCTTTTTGTAATTGAGGCTCCGTCAATGACAGAAGCTTCCAGTAGTTCATTTGGAATAAAACGATAAAATGCAGTAAACAGATAGATCGACATAGGAAGATTAAATCCAATCTGAGGAAGAATCAAAGAAAAATGAGTATTTAAAAGCCCGGTTTGGCGGTAGATCTGAAACAGAGGAATCAGAGTAACATGAATTGGGATAGTAATACCAGCCATAAAAAAGCCAAGAACCAGACCCTGCCCGTGAAAACGCAGTTTCTGCAGTGCAAAACCACTGGTTGAAGCAAGAATGATCAGAAGGAAAATGGTCAGAAACGTGACAATAATACTGTTGCGGAAATATAGAGGCAGTTGGGATTCTGAAAGAACATGAATGTAATTATCAAAATTCAGTGACTGTGGAAGGGCAACAGAACTTGACCAGCGGATTTCGTCCTGGGTTTTAAAACTGGTCAGAAATGTCCAGATAATGGGATATGCTTCGATGACAAGAATCACACTGGCAAGAATGTAGAGCAGACAAAGGTGGTATTTTTGTTTTTTCATAGTTAAGCGAACTCCTTTCTGAAAAACTGATTTTGGATAGAAGGCTGACAGGTCAGTCCTGATGACGTTTCAGGATAAATTGAAGAACAGAGACAAAAACAATACATTCAATTGCTATTACAACGGCAATTGCACTTCCGTAGCCGTATTTCGCGCTGCTGAATGCTGTTTTATACATATAAGTGGCGACAAGTTCAGTTGCATTTCCGGGTCCTCCGTATGTAGTGATATATGGGATATCAAAAGCTTTCAGTAAGCCGTTGACTGCCATAATCAAGGCTGCAGCGAGTACATTCTTCAGGTAGGGAATTTTAATATACCAAAACATACGAAATCCGGTTGCACCATCAAGCTTGGCAGATTCAATGACAGAGGTCGGGATGGAAAGCAGCCCGGCATAGATGATTACGAGATAAATTCCCATGTTTTTATAGCATTCAATTAACGCAACACTTCCGAGAGCGGTATCAATATTTCCAAGCCAGACCCTCTGCAGATCGCCAAGGCCGATTGTCTGAAGAAGGAGATTGAACAATCCAGGTGGGTCAAGCGAATAAAAATTCTTGAATGCCTGGCAGACTGCGACGCCGGAAAGAATTGCCGGAGCAAAATAAATGGTTTTAAAAAATGAATTGCCATGTGGCAGATGGGAAAGCAGCAATGCCAGAAGAAGTGCAATGCCTAACTGTCCACATAAGTTAATCAGAAGATAAATTAGATTGTTTGAAAAGGCATTCGAAAAATGCCGATCTTTTAAAATAGCTTTAAAATTATCAAGTCCGACAAATTTCATTTCTCCAATTCCGTTCCAGTTATAGAGGCTGTAATAACCAGACCATAGAATAGGAATAACAACAGTAGCAGTAAAAATGATGAGTGATGGCAGTAAAAAAAGCAAAATTGTTTTTTTATTGCGAAGCATTCGATCCATAAAAATCCCCCTTTTCTTTTCATTTGGTAATTATTAGTATAATAAGAGGTGGAAAATAAAGAAATTTGAAAAAATTTACATAATGTTAGAAAAATTAAGAAAAATAAAAATAAAAAAGAGAACAAAATATTTTGCGAAAAACAATAAAATTATATAAAAAAATACAAAAATAACTGAATTTACTTTTTATAGTCATCTGCTTATACTGGTGACATCTAAAGGAGCTCCCGGATAATACAAAACAAAATGAAAAATACAGAAAGGCAAAGGAGGAACTAAGATGAAGAAAAGCATAAGAAAATGGATGGCTTTGGCACTGAGTGCAGCGTGTGCATTAGGTCTTGGAAGTGGAATTACTGGATTTGCGCAGGAAACAGAAACAGAGCAGATACAGGAGCATCCGGCTAAAGATGTAACGTATCTGACCGTATTTACTCCACAGCAGTCCTGCTATATGAATATGGAAGATATTGTGAAAAAATATCAGGAGGAAGTGAATCCGAATTTCAATGTAGACTTTCAGTATGTTCCAGATCGTGCGGCGTATCTGCAGAAATTAAAGATCCTTGTTTCAAGTAATGAAGTTCCGGATATGTGGAATATTGACACGGATCCTTATGCGATTTCATTACTGGAAAAAGGATACGTACAAGAACTGACACCGACGATTGAAAAGTATGGATTACAGGATGTGTTTCAGGAAGCTCCGCTTGCATGGGGGCGAACAAGGGACGGTGCACAGATTGGTATTCCGAATGACTTTCAGATTGAAGTATTCTGGTATAATACAGAACTTTTTGAGAAGGCAGGGGTAGAACCACCGGAAAATTGGGATGAGTTCATGGACGTGTGTGCAAAACTGAAAGAAAGTGGAACCGTTCCAATTGCAACATCTGGATTGGAGGCACCAGTATTGCTTCGCCTTCCACTTTTGTATATGTATCGATACGGTGGAAATGATTTTCTTCTGGATCTTGCGAGGGGAAAACAGAAAATGAACAGTGAGGTTGGATTAAAGGCTGCACAGTTTCTGGCGGATCTTGGTACAAAGGGCTATTTCCAGGAGAGCTTCGCAAGTGATGACTACACCACAAGCCGGGACTACTTCCTTTCTGGAAAAGCAGCAATGTACTTTATCGGGACTGGAGATTTTGCAAAATTTGTGTCGGACGATCTGAGTGAAGATGTTAAAGGAAAAATTGACTATTTTAAGATTCCAAAAGTAAATGAGGGTGAGACACAGGTCGGAAATCTCGATTTCATTTCAAACTCCTCAACGCCGATCGGTTTTTCAGCAGCTTCTTTTGATGAAGAAATGGAAAGCTTTATTAACTTCTATGCGCACAACATTGGTGAAGTATGCGAAGGAAGATCTTTCCCTTGCGTAAAAGATGGTAAGGCACCGTCAGATGATCCACTTGCAGAGAAGCTTTCAGAAGATATGGCTCAAGCGGACGGAGTAATTAATCTCCCAGATCTTGAGTTAGATCCAACTACAAATGAATTGTTTGGAAGTGAGGCAGTTTCCCTTTGCCTTGGTGCAATCACACCGGAAGAATTTGCAGAGGAGATTGATGCATCGATTGAGGCAAATGCAGCCGATTATTTTGGCACGAATGAATAAGAAAGTAAAATACCGGTTCTGTTATGAGCCAGAGGATGGCTGGGTAGGCGATGTGATCCCGTGTTCGGACGGAAAAGAACTTTTTCTTTACTATTTGAAAGAAAAGAGAATTGACGGAATTCCGGCAAATCGAACAACGTGGAACCTTCTTACAGGTACATCGCCTGTGGAGCTGAAAGAATATGGTATCGCGCTGCCGACCGGAGGAGAACAGGATGTGGACAGGAGCTGCTATACAGGATCAATTGTGTATGCGGGAGATGGAATCTGGCATATGTATTATACAGCGCAGAATTCTGCAGACCCAAGATACTGGAAAAACGGGCGACCAATACAGTGTATTACACATGCGGAGAGCACAGATCGGAAGCGTTGGAAAAAAGATCCCCAATTTTTACTTAGGGCACCAGAAGGATTTAATCCATGCGAATGGAGAGATCCATATGTTTATCGGAGCAGAGAGGAAGAAATCTGGAGAATGTTGGTTTCGGCACGTCCAATTTATGGATTGCTGCGAAGAGCCGGGTGTATCTACAGCCTGCGTTCGACAGATTTGAAAAGCTGGGAATGGGAAGGTGTCTTTTACGCACCGAATACCTATGAAATGCTGGAGTGTCCGGAATGCTTTCAGATGGGAGACAGGTGGTATCTTATTTTTTCCACTTTTTCTGAAAAATATGTAACCCATTATCGGATTGGTCAGTCGCCAACAGGTCCTTGGAAAATTCCAGGGAATGATACATTTGACGGGAGAGCGTTTTATGCAGGGAAAACAGCAGAACTTCAGGGAAAAAGAATGCTGTTTGGATGGATCCCAACCAGGAATGAAAACAGTGACTTTGGAAAATGGGAGTGGGCGGGAAGCCTTGGAGTCCATGAACTGTATCAGGAAGAAGATGGAACGCTTTCTGTACGAATGCCGGAAGCAATCAGAGCAGAGTGTAAAAAAACGATGTCTGTTATGCGTAAATCAATGATTGGACGTTACCTTTGGAGTAAAGACAATCTGCAGATCCAGGCGGAAGATCAGTACAGCGAAATTTTTTTTGAAAAACTGCCGCATTGCGGGTTAGTACAGGGAAAACTTTCCTTTTCTGAGAATACAAGAGCTTTTGGAATTCATCTTCATGCGGACACAAGCCTTGCCAGAGGATATTTTTACAGAATGGAACCACAGTATCAGAGAGTTGTATTCGACCAATGGCCAAGAAGTCAGTGGGAAGAGCCTGTTATTCCCAATTATTTTGAAAATGACCGCCCATTTGATGCAGGCCTGGAGAGACCGGTACAGTTAAAGGCGGGGATTCTGGTAGAACTGGAACTGTTTATAGATGGGGATATTTGTATCCTTTATCTGGATAAAAAAGTGGCATTGACAGCAAGATGCAGTCATTATGACCGACCTCTTTTTGGAATTTTTGCAGAGGGAGGAAGCGTGACAGTAATGAATCTGAAGTGTCAGACAGTCGATCAGAAGGAAAAAGAGAATTGATAAAAATAAGACAGGGCTACTGTCACGGAAATACCGGAGCTTATGGCTGGCTCCGGTATTCTGCGGCGGTAGTACCTGTTTTCTTTTTAAAGACCTGACAAAAATAACGCTGATCCTGATACCCACATTCCTGGGCAACTTCAAAAATTTTCAGATGAGTTGTTTTTAAGAGTAGCTTTGCTTTTTGGATGCGTTCGTTTGTGATATAGTCAAAAAGAGTGACACCTGTTGCTTTGTGAAAAGCATGGCTCAGGTAAGCCGGGTGCATGTTGACAGATGCTGCTACTGCATTGAGAGTAATGGGTTCTTTCAAATGATTTTTTACGTAGGACTGACAGGAAAGAATTACCCTCTGCTGGTAGCCGGCATTTCTGTTCTGGAGAAGCTGGTGAATTTGTGAACAGAAATCCAGAAGGTGGTTCTGCATGGATTTCAGAGTAGCTAGGTCTGATACATGTGGGAAGAAGTCACGATCAAACAATTCATCGGAAGCAATATCAGGAAAGTCCTTCTGCGTATCGCATTTAATGCTGTAGTAAAGCTCGAGACAAAAACCTTGAAGCCGTTGTGGTGTATATCCTTCGGCAATTGCCTGAGTAAATGCGTCATTGATTAGCTCTTTGGTCTGCTTTTCTGAGTCGGCATAAAGTAACTGATGTGTGATAGAGGCGATTCGATTTCTGTAGCTTTTTTTCTTGTCTTCTTGCAAACGAGCATAATGAGTTTGCTCTGAAAAGAAATCGCGCATTTCGGTAAGGTCGACAGCTTCCAGATAAGCCTCGGAGATTTTAGTACTGCTGTTCTGGATGGAACTGATGGTCCAGAAACACTTGGAAGGAAAATTATCGGAAATAAGTGCTAACTGCTGCGCTATATAGTCAGATTCATCTCTGGCCGGTGTTGCACCTGCGGCAGCACAAAAAATAATGAATTCCCGGTGATTTTTCAAAATCGTAAAATCAGAAGGACGATTATCAAGCTGTGAAAAAAAATCAGAAAGACGGTCGGAAAGGGAAGCAGTCTTTTTTTGTGGGATATGGATGACCGTCACAAAAAAGTTCTTGGCGGAAGGGAACGGGCTGTGAACAGGAACGCTTCCGTCGAGCACAGCTTCCACCCATTCCCTGCGTGCTTCCTGGTGGGGGGATGGTGAACGTCGCAGCTGCTCTAAAGCTTGCTGGGCTTTTTGGATAGAACACTCGATTTCGGAAATATTGACCGGTTTGATTAGATAATCAACAGCTTGTAGCTGCAACGCTTTTTTTGCGTATTCAAATTCGGTATATCCACTAAAGATGATAAAAGCACAGTGATATATTTCAAGGACACGCTCCATTACTTCTAACCCGGTTTTTTTTGGCATTTGAATGTCGATCATAACAACATCTGGGCGCAGTCTGAGAATTTTTTCTAATGCATCTTCCCCGTCCTGAGAGTATCCTATAACCTCACTGTTCAGATCTTCCCAGCGGATGCTGCGAAGAAGACCAGTAATGACTTTGAATTCGTCATCAGCCAGAAAAATTTTATACAAAGTTAAACACCTTCCTTTATGCTTAATTGGGTCAGACGGAGGGTAATTCGGCACCCCTTGGTAAAACTCATATCAAAAGAAAGACCACAGTCCGCTCCGTAGCAAAGCTGGATTCGTTCTCGAATATTTTTCAGGGCGTATCCGTTTTCTATGGCTTTTTCTGGAGAACAGGATAATCCGACACCGTCGTCTTCAACAGAAATCAGAAGAAAAGTACCGTCTGTTGTGGCAGAAATATGAATTGTACCATTCATTCCCTGTTCTGAAAGACCATGTTGCAGAGAATTTTCTACAAGAGGCTGCAGAAGAAATTTCAGGATTTTTTGATTGTACAATTCGAACGGAACATCAATTTTTGTGTGCAAGCTATCGCCAAAACGCATTTGTTGTATTGCAAGATAATTTGTAACAAGTTCCAACTCTTTTTCAAATGTAATAAATTTTTCACCTTTATTCAAACTAAGCTTGAAGACATTTGACAGAGCAACGACCATTTTCCCAATTTCATCTGCGTGATATTCCTGGGCAGTCCAAAAAATAGAATCCAGTGTGTTGTAGAGAAAGTGAGGATTAATTTGAGTTTGCAGAGCCATAAGTTCTGCTTCTTTTTCTTTGTAGAGAGATTGATATAAATTTTGAATCAACTGTTGGTTTTCTGCTACAACGCGTACCAATTCATTCCCAACCAGTCCGATTTCATCATTTGATGAAAAGGAGATGAAATCTGTCGAACGTCCATCACGTAGCGCTTCTACGTATTTCTTGAGCTTGCGCAGCGTGCGTGTCATTCCATTGCTGAAGATACACATCAGCAAGACACCGATCAGAAAACAGATGGCAGCGATGGTAAAGATTGTACGGCTGGAATTTTGCCGTTCCAGTAAAAATGGCGTATATGGAACAATGCAGGTAATTTTCCATCCGGAAGAATGATTGTCGACATGACGCACATAATATTTTTTTGTAAGTTCAACGATTCCATCCGTATGGAGCAGAGTCTGTTTCTCCATTGGAGACAGTGAAGCCTGAAATTCTTCAGTTGCAGGAGTATATTCGTAGATGGTATGCCCGTTTTGCGAGATAAGAATCTGGGCATTAAAGTCGACCTGAAGATTTTCGAAAATGCGGGAAAATGGAGAATCGCCAATTCCGGCAAGAAGAATCCCGATGGTTTCCGGATTGTTCATATTCAGAACAGCTTTTGCATAAACCAGAAGATTGGAAGAAAATCCTGGAATCTCTGCGCCAGAATACCATGCACCTTTTCCGCGAAGCGAAAGGAGATCCTTATACCAATCGGAAGCAATCAGTGTTGCGTAATTTTCGATTGGTTCGCCGGCCAGACTGCTGCGGTATTTCGTGATGGCAGTATGCTCGTTTGCGAGAAAGATAATATCCAGAAAATCTTTATTGTTTGTGACATTAATCACTGTATTCCAAACGGAACGCTCTTTTCGGCGATAAGCTAACGAGTATTGCGGATCATTTTCGAGGAGAAGTGATTGTACGGAAGCATTTGTAGTAATTAAAGCAGAAGTACTTTCTATGTCATAGATAATGTAATCAATATTCTTGTCCACGAGAGCAAGTGTGGAATCAGTCATTTGCTGAAGTTTAAGGTTTATGCCGTCGCTGTAATTTCTGGATGAGAAACAGGCAAAAATAGCAAGCGGCAGGAGAAAAGTAACAGATGCCAGAATGACAAAACGGCGTCCAAGTGTTAGATAAATTCGTTTCTTTTTTTTCAGCATAAAAATCTCCCTGTGTGAGACAAAATTAAACCGGATATTACAGAACACGTTGTTGTTTGAACGCAGAGCGCGAAGCAACTGCATTCATGAGCAAGTAGCAAAGCGGATTGCAAATGTCCACTTTACGCAGTTAAGCAAATCAAGTATAACAGAAAGTGGGAGAAAAAAGCTGAACAAAATAAAAGAAAAAAAATAAACACTCTGCACAAAAGCGGATAGAAATAAAAGGTGGGGCGCTTTACAAAGGCGCTTCATTCTGCTAAAATGGACAGCGTGTGGATGTCCTAAAAAGGGGCAGATACAGAATGATTCAGTCAGGCAAAAGCAAAGAATAGGAGATAAGGCCATGGGAAACAAAGTAACATTTGATTATTCCAAAGTATCCGGTTTTGTAAAAGACACGGAAGTTGAGTCAATGAAAAAAATCGTTGCAGCAGCGAAAGAAGAGCTGGTATCACGCAACGGAGCAGGCAATGATTTCCTCGGATGGATCGACCTTCCGACGGATTATGATAAAGAAGAGTTCGCAAGAATCAAAAAGGCAGCAGAGAAGATCAAGAGCGACAGCGAGGTACTGGTAGTAATCGGTATCGGTGGTTCTTATCTTGGAGCAAGAGCGGCAATTGAGTTCCTGCGTCATAACTTCTACAACATGGCTCCGAAGTCGGTACGCAAGACACCGGAAATTTATTTTGCAGGAAACAGCATCAGCAGCACCTACATCACACACCTGATGGATGTCATCGGCGACCGTGATTTCTCTGTCAATGTCATTTCCAAATCCGGTACGACAACCGAGCCGGCAATCGCATTCCGTATCTTCAAGGAGATGCTGGAGAAGAAATACGGCAAGGCAGAGGCTGCAAAGCGTATCTATGCGACAACGGACAAGGCAAGAGGAGCACTGAAGAAACTGGCAACCGAGGAAGGTTATGAGACTTTCGTTGTTCCGGATGATGTCGGAGGACGTTTCTCTGTTCTCACCGCAGTAGGACTTCTGCCGATCGCAGTCAGCGGAGCAGATATCGATAAACTGATGGAGGGCGCAGCTTCCGGAAGAAAGCACGCACTTGAGGATGCATTTGAGGAGAACGATGCACTGCAGTATGCGGCATTGCGCAACATTCTTCTGCGCAAGGGCAAGACCATCGAGGTGCTTGCAAACTACGAGCCGAGCCTGCACTACGTATCTGAGTGGTGGAAGCAGCTGTACGGCGAGAGCGAAGGAAAAGACCAGAAGGGTATCTTCCCGGCATCTGTTGATCTGACCACAGACCTTCATTCCATGGGACAGTTCATCCAGGACGGTAACCGCATCCTGTTTGAGACGGTTCTGAATGTAGAGGAGTCTCAGTGTGAGCTGACCGTAAATGAGGAGCCGGTAGATCTGGACGGCCTGAACTATCTGGCAGGCAAGACCGTTGATTTCGTAAATAAGAGCGCAATGAACGGAACAATCCTTGCACACACGGATGGAAATGTACCGAACCTGATGGTAAAGATCCCGAAGCAGGATGAGTTCTATCTTGGTCAGCTGTTCTACTTCTTCGAGTTTGCATGCGGCGTGAGCGGCTACACACTGGGTGTCAATCCGTTCAACCAGCCGGGCGTTGAGAGCTACAAGAAAAACATGTTTGCACTTCTTGGCAAGCCGGGCTATGAGAAAGAAAGAGAAGAACTTCTGAAGAGACTGTAAGAAAGTGTGGGTGCTGCGGGCGATGTCTGCGGCACCCATTTTGCTACTGCTTGGAGGCAGGTAAAATTTTGAGCACAGTTCGTGAAATGACTGTGTTCATGAGCAGGCAGTGAACGCGAATTGCGAATGCCCGTTTTACAGAATGCTTCTGAACAGCACAGAAAGGAAAAATAAATGAAGATCGTGATTCTGGAGGCGGAGAGCCTCGGCGAGGATATGAAGCTGGATCGCTTTTTTGAGATCGGGGAAGTGGCGATTTACGGAAAGACGACACTGGAGGAGCTGCCAGGGCGGATTGCGGAGGCGGACGCAGTGATCGTAAACAAGCTGCCGATGAATGAGGAGACGTTAAAAGACGCGCAGTATCTCAAATACATCGGGCTGACGGCAACCGGCACAAACAATATTGATTTTGATTATACGAATAAACGCGGCATCACGGTAACGAATGTAGCAGGGTATTCGACAGAGGTAGTTGCGCAGCACACATTTGCAATGACGTTATATCTGTTGGAGCACCTGCGCTATTACGACGATTACGTAAGATCCGGGGAATACGCAAACAGTGATTCGTTCTGTCATATGGAGCGCAAATTCAGCGAGCTTTCCGGGAAGACCTGGGGGATCATCGGCCTTGGTGCGATCGGCAAAAAAGTGGCGCAGATCGCAACAGCGTTCGGCTGTGAGGTTATCTATTATTCTGCATCGGGAAAGAAGCGCAGCGACGAGTACCGTCAGGTTGATCTGGACACACTGCTGAAGGGGTCGGACATTGTTTCCTGTCATGCGCCGCTGAATGAAAAAACGTATCATCTTATGGATGCGGAGGCGTTCGGAAAGATGAAAGAGACGGCGCTCTTTATCAACGTGGGACGCGGTCCGATCGTCAATGAAAAGGATCTGGCGAAGGCGCTGAAAAAAGGAAAAATTGCTGCTGCGGGACTCGATGTACTCGAGGAAGAACCAATGCGGAAAGACAATCCGCTGCGCAAGCTGGAGGTTGGCGACCGTCTTCTGATCACGCCGCATATCGCATGGGCGGCAGTCGAGGCGCGCACGCGTCTGCTGCATGAGGTGTACAAAAATCTGAAAGCTTTCCAGAATGGAGAGAAACGGAATGTCTGCACGCACTGAGTATGAAAAAAACAGCCGGACGGGGGGATGGCTGTCACGCACTGCTGCATTTTTTCAAAAGAGCGCTTCGGGCAATGGCACGGCGCCGGAGGATGGGGCAGCGGACGATACACGGCACCGCATTTTCCGATGGATTGGAGTAGTGACTATAATCCTGCTACTCATTTATTACTGTACACATCCGCTTCTGTATGCGGTAGACGACCGGAAAATTTTTATTTTGAAGAGTCAAAAGACGTATGCTGTAATGCTGCTTTGCGCTGCACTTCTGATCCTGACACTGATGCCTGTGCGGTTAAATGACAAATGGAACCGTATCCTGTCGTGGTGCTGGTTTGCAGCGGCTCCATTTGCTGTTTATTTTTCACTGCTGTATCTGAACGCGGCGAAATTCCATATCAATTTTTTTGCGCTGAATAAAATTGCGCTGCTGTTCACCTTTGTCTTTTTGTTTCTGCTGGAAACGCTCATGCTGATCGTGACAGGGAGCATTCGGTTTTCGACGGTGACGATGGCCGTATTGATTGCGGTGGTCGGGATCGCGAACCGTTTTGTGATCTCATTTCGCGGGATGGCACTTTCCGGCGCAGACCTGTTTTCCATTGGGACTGCGATGTCGGTGGCGGGTGGCTACACCTATAAAATAGACTGGTACATTTATATGGAAGTCGTGCTGACGTTTGCAATCTGTCTTGTGAGCCTGAAGTTGCACGGCGGCCGGGTGTTGAATCCGGTGATCAGACTTGCGGTGCTGCTGGTGTGGTGCATCATCGGCGGCAGTTATTATTACGTTTGCTGCAAAACAGATTTTCTTGAGGAACACGATATCCGCTCGACCGGATTTACGCACCAGCTGCGGTATAAAAATTATGACATGATCTTTACGACGCTGACGACGTGCTTTTATCTGTCGGTGGATAAGCCGGACGAGTATTCCGTCAGTAAAGTGGAGGAGATCGCGGAGCCGTATGTAAGCGGAGGGAATGCACCGGAGGAAGAAACGTCTGCGGCGACCGCGCAGAAAACACCAAACTTAATCGTCCTCATGAACGAATCCTTCGCCGACTACGAAAACATCGGCAAAGGTCTGGATCTTTCGGAAGATAACATGCCGTTCATTCACAGCCTGACGGAAAATACGATCAAAGGCTATGCGTATGCCTCGATCTTTGGCGGCAACACGCCGAACTCCGAGTACGAATTTCTGACCGGCAACACGATGGGCTTTCTGCCGGAATCATCGGTTGGATTTAATCTGTTTGTCCGGGGAAATCTTCCGTCGATCGCATCAGAACTGAAATTGGAGGGCTATACGACGCTTGCGATGCATCCGTACCGCGGCACGAATTACCGCAGAAACATCGTGTATCCGCAGATCGGATTTGATACGTTTTACACGAGGGATGATTTTAAAAATCAGTCGTATATTCGAAATTACATTTCGGATCAGACGCTGGCGGAGCGCATCGTTTCCGAGTTTGAGAAAAACAAGGAGACGGGAAAACCGTTCTTTTCCTGGAATGTGACCGTGCAGAACCACGGCGATTACTTTGCGAAAAACACAAAAAATCTGGATATGTCGATCAATGTGGAAAATCCGGAGGTTGACCAGACGCGGACGAAGATCTATGTCAATCTGATCCGCCAGTCGGATGCGATGTTTGAGTATCTTGTCGATACCTTCAGCAAAGAGGATGAGCCGGTCGTGATTGTGATGTTCGGCGATCACCAGGCAAATCTCGGGGATGATACGTATGAGTATCTGCTCGGTAAAAAGGACGAGGATCTCACGCTGGAGGAGCGGATGGAAAAATATAAGATTCCGTTTGTGATCTGGGCGAATTATGACATTCAGGAGGAGACGGTCGAGAAGACGAGTCTCAATTATCTCTACAGCATTCTGGCGGATCGTCTGGGCTTCCCGATGACGGGGTACCAGAAGTATCTGCTGGATTTGAGCGAAGAGATTCCGGTGCTCTGTGCGCAGGGCTACTGGACGGCGGATGGAAGCTTTTACGAACTGAAAGATCAGGAGTCACCGTATTACGACAAGATCAACGAGTATAACATTCTGGAGTACAATGATATTCTGGGAGGCAGCAGCCGGGATCTGGAATTTCTGGCGGACGTACTGCCAGAGGCGGGATAGGGCAGGAGCAGGCTGTAAAAACTATAAAAGGCGGGCCGGTGAAAAACGAAATTTTGTTTTTCACCGGCCTATACTTATTTATCGTGGAAATCTTTACCGCTCAATTCCCTTGCGCGCCCGCACCCCCTTATCAAACGGATGCTTCACCTTCCGAATTTCCGACACATAATCTGCGCATTCAATCAGTGCAGGGGAGGGATCCTGGCCGGTCAGGATGACCTCAAGGTGCTCCGGTTTGTTTTTCAGAAAATCAAGAAGTGCCGCTTCCTCAAGCAGCCCGTTGCGGACGCAGTAAACGGCCTCATCGAGAAACAGCACGTCAAATGCGCCATCTTTTACCATTTCAGCGATGTGCTGCAGCTGCGCGGCATAAAACCGGCGATGCTCCTCTTTTTCTTCCTCTGACATGCGGAAACTGAATTTTTCCTGTTCCAGTCCGGGAAGAAACGTGATATTTTCGATGTGTGCCATTGCGGTCCGTTCGCTGGTTGAATTATTTTTCATGAACTGGTAGATCAGGACGCGAAATCCGAATCCGGCTGCGCGTACGCACAGTCCCATGCCGCAGGTGGTTTTTCCCTTTCCGTTGCCGCAGTAAATATGGATCAGGCCAAGGTTTGATGAATCAGGCATAATGTAATCCTCCTGTTGTTGTGAAATATTATAAGGGCTCCCTTATGATTTTGCGAGTGGTGAAGTGGATTGCGAATATCCGCTTTGGTCAGGCGGGATTGCCCGCCACAGACTTTGCTTTTATCATACCACAATCTGATAGCTGCGACAAATCCAAAAAAAGAAAGCAATTCAGTTCTCTGAGAGGCTGCGGGGAGCGGACTGAGAATGTCCGCTTTATCACACTGAGAAATAGCCAGAAATAAATTTGGCAGAATCCACTCGATGTGTTATACTATACCAATCTATGGGCATGTAATCGTTACCCGATGAACTGACAGAAAAAGAGAGGAACAACACGTGAAGAAATTTCTGGACAGGATCAAAGATCAGACAAAAAATTTTGTTGAGGAAGTAAAAGAAAAAAATAAAGGAAACCGCACGGAGCTGATGCTGATGGGCGGTTTTGTGCTTGCGTTTCTGGCGCTGTCCGTGCCGGAGGCGGTAAAAGAGGCATCGAGTGGTCAGGTGCAGACGGACGGTGGTCAGGAGGAATCTGCGGAGGCTGTGGCAGGAGAAAGCTCTCACGGGGATGACAGTGATGCAGCGGCCGGGGATGCCGATGGCCAATCAGAAAATGCAGAAGATGATGATACTGGCCAGAAAGACGGCACTGATGAAAACAGCGGATCAGATCGTACCGGTGAAGGAAACGATTTGAGCCGGGAAGAAACCGATGGAGAAACGGACGGCCTGAGTGAAGGGAATAGTTCCGATCAAAATGGACGGTTCGGGAAAGATGGCACGGATTCTTCTGATAACCAGTCAGATGACGAGGCAAAATCCGACGGTGAAACATCTGCCGAAAACGAGACTGCGTCAGAAACCGAGTTGGGATCCGGCAGCGAAGCGCGGGAAACGGAAACAGAAACAGACACGGAGGCAGCCGGTTTGAACCCGGAAGCACTTGATAAAGAATGGAAGCATCTTCAGACGCAGTACGGTGAAAACTTCCTGTTTCCGATGGCAGCCGCGGCTGCAGATCCGGATGGGCTGCCGCTTCCGGAATTAAAATACACGATGCAGCTCCGTGGATATGATGCGGTACTCCAGTGGAAGCCGGAGAAGACGCTTCAGAATCTGAAACAGCAGCTGGAGGATCAGATCGCAGGGTATGACGGAGAATGGTCGGTATACTGTAAAAATCTGACCACGGAAGAATCATTTGTGATCCATGACAGTCCGATGAAATCGGCCAGCGTGATGAAGCTTTTTATCATGGGCACCGTATATACCGCATTTGAAAACGGCGAGCTTTCCCGCACGGATGAAATCGTGGAACTGCTTCACAATATGATCGTTTACAGCGACAACAGCGCGTCAAACGCACTTCTGGCAAAGCTTGGAAATGGAAATTATGCGGACGGTATTGCGAAGGTTGACGCATTTATTGACTCACATGGATTCAGCGATATGACGGTTGAATACAACGGTTTCAACGACCCGGCGACAAATACGAGTACGGATCATTTTAACCAGGTCGCGGCAAAGGACTGCGGCAAACTTCTTGAGGATATTTACCGCCGTACTTGGGTGAACCGTACCGTGAGCAATGAGATGGAGAGCCTCCTGCTTTCACAGGATACGCGCTACAAGATCCCGGCGGGACTGCCGGAAGGGGTGCTTTGCGGCAACAAGACCGGCGAGATGGATACGACGGAAAACGACGCGGCGATCATTTACGGAAAAGACTGTGATTACATTCTGGTTGTGCTCTCAAGTGACTGGGGCAGCAAGGATCAGGCAATTTCAAGGATCGCAGAGCTGTCGCGGATTACCTACCAGTATCTGAATCCGGAAACTGACGCGGCAGAATAGGAGGAAAGCATGTTTCGTTTGTGGGGAAAAATCTGGAAAGACAACCGTATGGAAAAAGACACCGTGTATGAGGAAGAGAGCGACGATACGAGAACGCACAAAATATTCCGTGGACTGGACGAAATCTGCCATGAATTTGACCTTGGCTGTCCGATCTGGCTGGAAAAAAATGTCAGTGAGTTCCGGCGGCACAGTAAGGTGCGGTTTTACCAGGACAGTTTCATTGAGGAGATTGAGTTTGATTATCTGGAGATACAGGTGATCGAGGAAGGGTGAAGAACTGCGAAGCGTGAAATATCACAGGAACCCTGGTTACAGGAAAATCCGGCAGGCAGTGAAATCGTATTGCGAAAGAAAAAGAAAGCCGCTGCCGTACAGAAGAGAAATAATCTGTGCGGCGGCGGCCTTTTCTATATGGCATAAGATCGAGGCGAGCTGCGAAAAATCCCCCGGAAATGAGGAGTGCCCCCGGCGTCTGGTACACCGGAGGCTATTATGAAAAAATTTATCAACATGTGTAATGAAAACCACTACATCGCTGGTCTTGGAATTTCTCTCAAGAACTAATTATACTATAACAATCATTTGTGAACAAAATATGAATAAAATGTAAACATATAGTAAAACTGCAATAAAAAAAGAAGAAAATTATATAAAAACTATAAAAAATGCACATGCACACTTGCTTTAAAATGGTAAAGCGCTGTGCGATTAGGATAAAAGAACTTTAGAGAAAAACAGGTTTCTTTTCGGCAGTATTTGTAGTAAAATAAACACGGATATAGGCTTCAAACGAGCCAGGCAAGTGTGCTGCTTTTACTCGAAGGCAAAAAGCAGCAGAAGAATTGTCTGACTCGGTTAAAAAATAAGAAAAGGAGAATTTTATTATGAGTAATATACCAACACCGCATATCACAGCAAAAGAGGGAGATTTCGCCAGAACCGTGCTGATGCCGGGCGATCCGCTCCGGGCAAAATATATCGCAGAGAATTTTCTGACAGATGCTGTACTGGTAAATAATGTCCGTGGCGTAAACGGCTACACCGGGATGTACAACGGCAAACGCGTATCTGTCATGGCCAGTGGAATGGGTATGCCATCCATGGGAATTTATTCCTATGAGCTGTTTAAATTTTATGATGTAGACAACATTATCCGAATCGGTACGGCCGGTTCCCTGCAGCCGGATCTGAAGATCCGTGATCTTGCAATTGCAATGGGCGCCTGCACGGATTCCAACTATGCGGCGCAGTATGAGCTTCCAGGGACCTTTGCACCGATCGCATCGTTTGATCTTCTGCGCAAGGCAGTTGACCAGGCAGAAAAAATGGGCAATGTCGGCTATAAAGTAGGAAATGTGGCAAGCTCTGATGTGTTCTACAGCGAGAGACCGACGATGGAAGCATGGCAGAAGATGGGAGTGCTGGCGGTAGAGATGGAGACAGCTGCCCTTTACATGAACGCAGCCCGCACCGGTAAAAATGCCCTGACGATCTGCACGATCTCTGACAGCCTCGTAACCGGTGAAGTCACAACCTCCGAAGAGCGCCAGACCAGCTTCGCAGACATGATGAAAGTAGCCCTGGAAATCGCATAAGGAAGGAATCTCATTTATTTTATAAAGAAATATGTACGGGAGCGTGACAATGGAAAACAAGGACAAATTCCTGGAAATTGAAGAAAAAAAAGATGAAGCAGGACTTGGAAATCCGGAGGAGCTGAAGCGCACGGTCTGCGTGATCGGCCACAAAAATCCGGATACTGATTCCATCTGCGCCGCAATTTCCTATGCGTATCTGAAAAACTCAAAGGAGAGAGGATTTCATTACGTGCCGGTGCGGGCAGGCCAGATCAGTGCGGAAACCCAGTATGTGCTGGAGCATTTTCAGGTGGAGCCGCCGGTATTTCTCGACAACATCGGGACACGTGTCAAAGACATGGCAATCCGGCAGGTGCCGGGTGTGCGGAGCAACATTTCTCTGAAAAATGCATGGAATCTCATGATGACGCAGAATGTGTTCACACTTCCGATTACAAACGAAGAAAATCAGCTGAAGGGGCTGATCACGGTCAACGATATTGCAAAGTCCTACATGGAAGAGTATGACAGTGCAATCGTGTCCGTGGCAAAGACACCATACCGCAATATTCTCGAGACGCTGGATGCGGAGATGGTCGTCGGAGATGAGGAGGGTTATTTTGATCAGGGAAAGGTTGTGATCGCGGCGGCCAACCCGGATGTCATGGAGAATTATATTGAAGAGCATGACATGGTCATCCTGGGCAATCGCTACGAATCACAGCTTTGTGCGATTGAAATGCAGGCAGGCTGTATCGTGGTGTGTCTCGGCGCACCGGTATCAAGAACGATCCAGCGGCTGGCACGTGACCGTAACTGCTCGATCATCGTGACACCGCTTGATACGTATGCTGTAGCGCGGCTGATCAACCAGAGCATGCCGGTTGATTTCTTTATGAGAAAAGAAAGCCTTCAGACATTCCGTCTGGGCGATTATACAGAGATTATCCGTGATGTCATGTCAAAGAAACGTTACCGCGACTTCCCGATCCTTGATCAGGCCGGCAAGTATGTGGGAATGATCTCCAGACGTAATCTTCTCGGTGTGCGCAAGCGAGGCCTGATCCTGGTTGACCACAATGAGGTATCGCAGGCGGTAGACAACGTGCTTGACGCAGAGATCATGGAGATTATCGACCATCACAGACTCGGTTCGCTGGAAACGATGTCGCCGGTTTATTTCCGCAATCAGCCGGTAGGCTGTACGTGTACGATCATCTATCAGGTGTATCAGGAGCAGGGAGTGGAGATCCCGCCGAAGATTGCCGGACTGATGTGCTCGGCGATCATTTCCGATACCCTGCTGTTCCGTTCTCCGACGTGCACGCCAATGGATATCAATGCAGCACAGAATCTGGCGCAGATCGCACAGATCGAGTGTGACAGCTATGCGCGCAGCATGTTTGCGGCGGGCAGCGATCTTGGAAGCCGGACACCGGAAGAAATTTTTTATCAGGATTTCAAAAAATTTGAATTTGGTGACTGGAATATCGGAATCGGCCAGATCACCTCGATGAGTATGGAAGAGCTGGAAACGATCAAACAGCGCCTGATGCCCTACATGGAAAAGGTATTTGCAGAGCATGATACGGATATGATGTTCTTCATGCTTACTGACATCATCGAGGAGTCGACGGAGCTTCTGTGCTACGGCAAGGGTGCGGATGAGCTGGTAGAAGAAGCCTTCCACCAGAAAGTGACGAACAACTGTGCACCGCTGCCTGGCGTCGTATCCCGTAAAAAGCAGCTTGTGCCGTCCTTTATGGCGGCGATCAACCGCATGAGTGAGGTGTAAAAGAAATGGCAAAAGAAATCTGGAGACCGGGCAATATGCTCTATCCGCTTCCGGCTGTGATGGTGAGCTGTCAGAAGCCGGAGGAAAAGCCGAATATCATCACTGTGGCGTGGACCGGTACGATCTGCAGCTCTCCTGCAATGGTATCGATCTCAGTTCGGCCGGAGCGATATTCCTACCATATAATAAAAGAAACGGGTGAGTTTGTAATCAATCTCACGACAGAAAAACTGGCGTACGCTACCGACTACTGCGGCGTGCGTTCCGGAAAAGATGTGGATAAGTTTAAGGAAATGCATTTGACACCAGGCAGATGCGAGGGTGTGAATGCACCGCTGATCGAGGAAAGCCCGGTGAATATCGGCTGCCGTGTGAAACAGGTACTTGAACTTGGTTCCCATCATATGTTTATCGCGGATGTGGTGTCGGTGGAAGTTGACGGCGCCTATATGGATCAAAAGGGCAAATTTGATCTGAACCGCGCGGGTCTGATGGTATATTCTCACGGAGAATACTTTGGGCTTGGCAAAAAGCTTGGAACGTTTGGTTACAGTGTAAGGCGGAAAAAGTAACAAATGTTGGGTAAAAATAACCAAAAAATGTCTAAATCTTTAATTTTTGTTTACAAACGGGCAGAATGTGTTATACTTTACAGATAGATTATTAGCTGAGAGTATGTCCGCAGAGGGGGCGGCTATTCACGGCGGAGTATAAAGAAACGATAGAGGTGTCCTATGGAACAGTATATTATCAGAGGCGGCAATCCGCTGGCAGGCGAAGTCGAGATCAGCGGTGCGAAAAATGCGGCGCTCGGTATTCTGGCAGCTGCAATAATGACGGATGATACGGTACTGATTGAAAATCTGCCGGACGTTCGAGATATCAACGTACTCCTTGAGGCGATGGAAAGCATTGGCGTCAGGGTAGAGCGGATTACAAGACATGCGGTTATGATGAACAGTGAGAATATCGGAGAGGTAAGCGTGGATTACGACTATATCAAGCGGATCCGTGCTTCCTATTATCTGATTGGTGCACTGCTTGGCAAATATAAAAAGGCGGAGGTGCCGCTTCCGGGCGGATGCAACATCGGCAGCCGGCCGATCGACCTCCACATCAAAGGCTTCCGTGCACTCGGAGCCAAAGTAGATATCCGAAACGGATTCATTGTGGCGCAGGCAGATCATCTGCGTGGCAGCCATATTTTCCTTGATACCGTTTCCGTCGGTGCGACGATCAATATCATGATGGCGGCATCGATGGCGGAGGGGTATACCATCATTGAGAACTGTGCGCGTGAACCGCATGTGGTTGATGTGGCAAACTTCTTAAACAGCATGGGAGCAAATATCAAGGGCGCAGGTACGGATGTGATTCGTATCCGCGGCGTACAGAAACTACACCGTACGGAATATTCCGTTATCCCGGATCAGATTGAGGCCGGTACGTTTATGTTTGCCGCTGCGGCGACAAAAGGCGATATTACCGTGAAAAATGTCATTCCGAAGCATCTTGAAGCGACGACGGCGAAGCTGCTTGAGATCGGCTGTGAGGTGGAAGAGTTTGACAATGCGGTTCGTGTGGTGGCATCCAAACGTCTTTGCAGCACGAATGTCAAGACGCTGCCGTATCCGGGTTATCCGACGGATATGCAGCCGCAGATCGGTGTGGCGCTGGCACTTGCAAAGGGGACCAGTATTGTAACGGAGAGTATTTTTGAAAATCGCTTTAAATATATGGACGAGCTGACCCGGATGGGCGCCGTGGTGCGTGTGGAAGGAAACACCGCGATCATCACCGGTGTGGAAAAGCTTTCCGGCGCAAGAGTGAGCGCTCCGGATCTGCGTGCAGGCGCGGCGCTTGTGATTGCAGGACTGGCGGCGGACGGTATCACGACGATCGACGATATTGTCTATATCCAGCGTGGATATGAACTGTTTGACGAGAAGCTGCGCAGCCTTGGGGCTGAGATCGAGATGGTACACAGTGAAAAAGAGGCACAGAAGTTTCGGCTTCGCTGCGGCTGAGGAGAAGCTGGGCAGCTGATTTCTATGTTATTTAATAAACTGTTCAGAGCCAGGCAAAATTTCATAAAACAGGCGGAAAATGCTTGCATTTTAACCGAATAAACTGCGAGGCAGTTATTCGGTTATGAGCAAGTAGCGAAAGCGGATTGCGAATATCTGCTTGATTCCTGTTTTTGAAATTTTATTTGGCGGATACGCCACACCGACGAAATGCGTAGCATTTTGGAGGTTGGCTCTGAACAGTTACGTTATTTATATATAGAAGAAACAGCTTTCAGGTGCGCAGAAACGCTGTACTTTGGCGGTATATTTAACAAAATAACGCAAGGATTTCCTCATCTGTAAGGCGTCGTGGGAAATTGCAGAAACAATCAAAACGGCAGGGCTGCTTTTTAAGCAGCCCTGTGTTGTAATAAATACCGATTCGGAGCCACATCACAGAGCGGTTTTGGCATTTTGCAGCAGCAGTTCAGTTATGAAGCGGACAGCAAAATGAACTGTGAATATCCGTGCTGATAAGATTTTGTCTGGTGCTGGATCGTTATATAAAAGGAATCAACAAGAGGAGGAGCATTATGATCAGACTGTACGACACAGGGGCATATCTGTTAAATGGCACAGAGCTTATCGAAGACAATGCGGATGCGGCGGCAAGACTGCATCAGGCGCTTGGCGCTCAGGTACCTTCCAAAGAGGAAGCGGCAAAGAATACGATCGCATATTCGATTCTCCGTGACCACAATACGTCCGGAAATATGGAAAAGCTGAAGGTAAAATTTGATAAGCTGACCTCACACGATATTACATTCGTCGGTATCATTCAGACGGCGCGCGCATCAGGCCTGGAGAAATTCCCGGTTCCGTATGTACTGACCAACTGTCACAATTCGCTTTGTGCAGTCGGCGGAACAATCAATGAAGATGATCATATGTTTGGCCTTAGCTGCGCGAAAAAGTATGGCGGCGTTTACGTTCCGCCTCATCAGGCAGTCATCCACCAGTTTGCAAGAGAGATGCTTGCGGGCGGCGGAAAAATGATCCTTGGTTCGGATTCTCATACCCGCTACGGTGCGCTTGGTACGATGGCGATGGGCGAAGGTGGACCGGAGCTGGTAAAACAGCTGCTTGGCCAGACGTATGATATCAACATGCCGGGTGTCGTAGCGATCTACCTGACCGGAAAGCCGATAAAGGGAGTCGGCCCGCAGGATATCGCGCTGGCGATCATCGGTGCAGTATTTGCAAACGGCTATGTTAACAATAAGGTGATGGAGTTTGTCGGACCGGGCGTTGCAAACTTAAGTGCAGATTTCCGTATCGGTGTGGACGTTATGACGACCGAGACGACCTGTCTGTCCTCAATCTGGAAAACGGATGATACGATCAAAGAATTTTATGAGATTCATGGAAGAAGTGAGGACTATCGCGAACTGAATCCGGGCGCTGTTGCTTACTATGATGGTGTGGTAACGGTTGACCTTGGTGCTGTCCGGCCGATGATCGCGATGCCGTTCCATCCGAGCAATACCTATACCATCGAGGAACTGAATGCAAATCTGATGGATATTCTTGATGATGTGGAGAAGCGTGCGAAAGTCAGTCTTGACGGCGCGGTAGATTTCACACTGAAAAATAAAGTAAGAAACGGGCGTTTGTACGTGGATCAGGGTATTATTGCAGGCTGCGCGGGCGGCGGCTACGAAAATATCTGTGATGCAGCAGATATTTTGCGCGGCAATTATATCGGAAATGATGAATTTACCCTGAGCATTTATCCGGCAAGTACACCGATCTATATGGAGCTGGCAAAAAATGGAAGAATGGCTGACCTGATCGAGAGCGGTGCGATCGTAAAGACCGCGTTCTGCGGACCGTGCTTCGGAGCAGGTGACACACCGGCAAACAACGCATTCAGTATCCGTCATTCGACGAGAAACTTCCCGAACCGCGAGGGCTCAAAGCTTCAGAGCGGACAGATCGCATCTGTGGCACTGATGGATGCGCGTTCCATCGCGGCAACTGCTGCAAACAAGGGTTACCTGACGGCAGCGACCGACATCGACGTCGATTTCACAAAGCCGAAGTACTTTTTTGACAGCGCAATTTATGCAAACCGCGTTTTCGACAGCAAAGGCGTGGCGGATCCGGGCGTGGAAATCAAGTTCGGTCCGAACATTAAGGACTGGCCGGCAATGTGTGCGCTGACGGACAATCTGGTGCTGAAAGTGGTCTCTGAGATCCACGATCCGGTTACGACGACCGACGAACTGATTCCGTCCGGAGAGACTTCTTCTTACCGTTCCAACCCGCTTGGACTTGCAGAGTTTACACTTTCAAGAAAAGATCCGGCGTATGTGGGACGCGCAAAGGAAGTACAGGCAGCAGAGAAGGCAAGAGAAGAGGGCCGCAGCATGGTGGAAGCGCTGTCAGAGCTTGAACCGGTGTTTAAAGCAGTGAAAGCATCTGGGGCAGGCGCAGGCGTAAGTGCGGAAAATACCGGCATCGGCAGCACGATTTTTGCAGTAAAACCGGGTGACGGCTCTGCGCGTGAGCAGGCAGCATCCTGCCAGAAGGTACTCGGTGGCTGGGCAAATATTGCAAACAGCTATGCGACAAAGCGGTATCGCTCGAACCTGATCAACTGGGGTATGCTCCCGTTCCTGATCGAGGAGGGCGAGCTTCCGTTTGTGAACGGAGACTACTTGTTCATCCCAAATATTCGCGCACAGGTAGAAAACGGTGCATCCGGGATTCCGGCTTATGTGGTAAAAGATGGCGGCCTTGTACCGTTTACCCTGAAGCTTGGCGAGATGACGGCAGAGGAGAGAAAGATCATTCTCGACGGCTGCCTGATCAATTATAACCGGGTGAAATAAGAGGAGAGATGCAGTCCATACGCAGAATGTCCGCTTCCCGGAAAATATCAACTGTGTTCATGAGCAAATAGCGAAGCGGATTGCGAATGCCCACTTTACACGATAGCGAAAAAGGCACCATGGCATCCCGGAAGACAGACATAAATCTGTTTTCTGAGATGCTATGGTGCTCTTTTATTGACGTTGTCGAATTTTCAGAAAAAATAGATACAGTCTAAATAAACTGATAAAACATAAAAATAGATACAATTAACAGCTAAAATAAAATATTAAAAATAAGATAGAAAAAATTTAAATAAAACATAAGAATAGTATTGACAAAATGAAAGAGTTCTGCTATGATACAAACAACAACAAACAAGAGTTGTTCCTATAGATTACAACTATAGACAGTAACAACCAAAGGAGAGGAGGTCGATTCCAGTGGATATAGTCTCACATCATTTTACAGCATGTGGCGAAGTAAATGTTTCCTGTAAAGAAGACCTCTATCAGAACTGATTCATAGTGATCGTAGTAAAACGATAATTGGAGAGAGGACGAATCACCTGGTAGAGCACATTTACTTGACAGATCGCCTGACTTGCTCCGGTAAATGATCCTCAGTGACTATTTCTCAATCTGCAGGATGCGATACGACGTTAGTTATCCATTCCTGAAACGCAAAACAGAAGAAAATTCACAGATAAAGTATCAAAATGCAGGACGATAAAATCCAAAGCAGAAGATACGAAGTTCGTTCACATCAGAAAAGGAAGACGAAAAAAGAAGACCGGAACCAAAAGAGGCCGCACGAGCGGTAGTTCCATAAGGGTTTTTCAGACAACGCTCTTACCACTGTATAAAAACACTCATGAGAATTTATGAAAAGAGCGTACAGATGACAGGATCGAAGAAGAAAATATAAGATCAGATCAAAAAGATGAGATCACACAGATGAGATCAGACAGGATCAGATCAAAGTACAAAATCAGTTATACGATCCAATACAAAAGGTGTGAGAGATATAGAGGACACAGGAAAGCAGACAGCGACGCGGAACAAAGAATCAGAGATTTCTTCAAAAAGATTCCGAAAACCACATGGTTTATAAAAGAAAAGTACGTGTAAAGAAACGATTTTATCTCTTTATAAACGAACCGACAGGAAAACAACCTCTCCAATGTAAATCGATGAAATAGCAAAATAAAAACCAAGTCAGAAAAATTAAATAAAAAAGACAGAAAACGGAGATGCGAAAAATCGCACCTCCGTTTTTTACATCTCTAATTTTTCCAGAAAAATCCTCATTTTTCTGGCAGGATGTTTTGACAAGGAAATACAGGTATGGTACACTGGAAGATGGTTATTTCTGCGTATTTTCAGGTGGTATAGATCGAAAAAATGCGATGGAATGCAGAAAGAAGAAGTTAAAATGCAAAAAGCAGAACCAGGCAAAGCGAATGTTCGCAGTCACGCAGGAGACTTGCTTAAAATAGACACAGACAGAGAGGCGGATTACCAATATCCGTCGGACAGATTGATAACGGGGTGGAAAAATTGGATAAATATGAATACAACCTCAAACTGGAGGAAATAGATAAACTTGTCGATCAGGGCGCTTATGAGGAGGCAGCCGACGTAGCAGATGCAGTGGACTGGCGAAGGGTAAGAAATGTAAGGACACTTTGTCTGATCAGTGAGATTTATGAGGCGGCCGGCCGTCTGGAAGACAGCAAACATATTTTGGAGCGCGCCTACAAAAAATCACCGGTCGGGAAAAATGTTCTATACCGATTGGTAGAGGTGACGACGGCACTGCATCAGTATGATGAGGCAATGGAATATTATTCGGATTATGTGCAGGTGGCGCCGCATGATGACAACAAGTATGTTTTGAAATATAAGATCTATCGCGGAAGAGGAAGCTCGATCGAAGACCAGATTGAGATTCTGGAGGAGTACCTTGGGCAGGAGTACACCGAGCGCTGGGCCTATGAACTGGCACAGCTCTACCGTCAGGCCGGACAGATGCAGAAATGTCTGGCTGCGTGTGATGATCTTGTCCTGTGGTTTCACAGTGGAAAATATGTGCAGAAGGCACTGGAACTGAAAAAGAAATATGCGGCGCTGACACCGAAGCAGCAGCAGATCTATGAGGAGTGTTTGCAGGAAGAAGCGCGTGAGAAGCAGATGAGCCAGCCGGAACCGGAGGCAGAAGATAATGTTGTCGTAAACGTGGATAATATCGAAGGAGATGTCATGGCTGAAAAGATCATGGCAGAAACCGAAAAAGAGATTGCGGAGCAGGTGACAGCGCGTAAGGCAGAGCTGGAGGAGCATCAGAAAAATCAGAACATTGCAGAACCGGAAATTTCTGCAACAAAAAAAGTTGATACAGATGATATCCGCAGGGCTTCTGCAGCCCTGGCGGCAGGAGTGCAGGCAGCGGTAAATGGCATGCAGGAGGAAATGAAAAGCGACGCGGATGAGCAGGATGCAGCTGATGCGCGGGTTCAGGACGCACAGCCAGGAACTGATATGGGAGTAGCAGCAGCTCATGAAAATGAAGGCCTGTCAGCACAGAAGGCTGTGTCTGCCGCAGGCGAGAAGGAGAAGATTGCAGAAAGCGCCGGGGATGTGAAACCAGTATCATCCGTAGAGGATGTGAATGCAGACAGCCAGAAGATGACAGCGGATGGTGCGGATACAGCAGCGAAGAATGCTCAGGGTGCAGCAGTGCGGCACAATAATCCGGAAGTATCCTCTGCAGCACAGCGCGTACCGCAGACACCGGAGCCTCCGATCTTTGACAAGGAAAAATTCCAGCGTGATATTGCGCGTGATATGCAGAAGATAGTCTCCAGCGTGGCGAGAAAGACGGAGATCCCGGATGAAGATCTTCCGGCATCTGTTGAGAGCCGGATTCAGATGACGCAGAAGGTGGAAGCACCGAAGGTACAGCCGCAGACGGCCGGGCGCCTTTCCATTGATGACATTCTGCTGTCAATGGGAGATAAAGGAAAAGAGATCGCAAAGAAAGCAGAACAGGCAAAGCAGGAAAAGGAAGAGCAGCTTCGCCAGGAACTCGCAGAAAAGGCGGAGCAGCTCCGTCAGGAACAGCGCATGAGAGATGAGGAGCTGGCAAAGGAAGCGCGCCAGGAAGAGGAACGGATCCAGGAGCAGAAGCGCCAGGAGGAAGCAAGACGTCAGGAGCAGCAGCGTCTCGAGGAGGAAGAAGAACGGCAGCGTGAGGAAGAAGAGCGCCGTGCTTCCATGCCGAAGACGACGATGGCGGATGTCGTGCAGGAAGAACTGACAGATGCACAAAGAGAAGCACTGCAGTATACAAGCAACCCGGAAAAACTGCTTCGCAACAGCAGGGCACTTCCGACGTATGAGGAAGAGGAGGCACCGGGCAGTACGATCCGGATGCCGGAGCGGGAAGAACTGATGGAAGCTGCACGCCAGGAACTGATGGAAGAGGAGAAGATCCGCCTTCCGAAAGAGCAGGCAGAGAAGAAGCTTTCGGGTGCAAAAGAAGAACAGAAACTGGTTCGCAGAGGCAGATTTGGCAGCCGCTATTCAGAGAAAGCAGCCGCAGCCCGAAATGAGGGCGAGGAGCTGGAGGAGCAGGAACTTTCGCTGACCTCCAAACCGGCACAGCAGGACGCACCGCAGCAGGTTCTGGAATCTTCTGCGATCCAAAATGACAGGGAAGCCGGACAGACAGATGCGGATGAGTATGCGGCGGAAGCACAGGCTAAGCAGGAAGCTGCAGCTGCGGCGGAGATGGCTGACGATAAAGCGGATGATCTGTATGGCGAGGATACCGGCTATGAAGACCTCGATATGGAATATGAAGCAGGCGAGGATGCGGATGACGCTTATCCGGAAGAAGACGGTTTTGAAGGACAGGATATTGACTGTGCGGCTGAAAGTGACAGCGTTTCAGAAGAGGAAGCGTATGCAAATGACGGCAATTACGAAGATGCCGGAGCGGATGAGACAGATAATGCTGCGGCATATGAAGAAGATTACGCAGAGAATGAGTATGATGACGCACCGTATGAAGACGGTGACTATCTGACGATTCCGGAGCATCTGCGCAGTCTGTTTGCTGGCTTTACGCAGATTCCGGAGCTGGAGGATCAGATTGCCAATGCAATCATTCAGGCAGAAGCCAAGGGAAGTGACCGTACTTCCAAGACAGGAAATATCCTCATTTTCGGTGCACATGGCTCTGGAAAGACGACACTTGCAATGAACCTTGCAAAGGCGATCGCACAGGACCGCGGCAGCCAGGTGGTCAAGATGGCGAAGATTTATGCGGCGGATCTTAATAAGAAGGATATTGCGTCGACCGTAGCCAGGATTGCAGGCGGCACGCTGATCATTGAGGAGGCCGGCGATCTGGATGACAATACGATCGAACAGCTGACGACAGCGATGGAGTTCCGCACGGACGGACTGATCGTAATTCTGGAGGATGAGCAGAAGTACGTGCATGAACTGCTGATGAGCCATCCACGTTTTACGATGAAGTATACGGCGCAGATCTACATTCCGCAGTATACGGCGCAGGAGCTGATTTATTTCGGACAGATCTACGCGAATGCACAGGATTATGTGATCGGTGAGGAAGGTCAGGATGCGCTTGCAGAAAAGATTTCGACAGCGGTGGAGAACGGCACGGAAGTGACAATCAAAGATGTGATCGAAATGGTCGGGAAGGCAATCCAGAGGTCAAACCGTTTTTTTCGAAAGATGAAGATGGGGAAACGGCGATACGATGAGAATGATTTTATCATCCTGTTTGGAAAAGATTTCGGCAGTGGGAAAAAGAATTGAGGATATAGCCTGAAAAACTGAAAATTTTGTGAAATAACCTGCAAAGAAATAAAAAATCGTTAAATATTCGAATTTTTTTGCACAAATACAGACGGATGTGCTATACTATAGGTGGAAAAGGCTACGCCGCAGGGGCGGTACGGAACGGATATGATTCGAAGGCAGATGAAATGAAATTTTATCTGCAGGGTGGATGCCGGATGCGGCTGGATACAGTCACGGTGTCCTTACGGATCATAAACGGATAAGATATGGCAGGAGGGGTTCTATATGCAGAAAAGTTTAATTATAACAATCGGACGACAGTTTGGAAGCGGCGGACATGAGATCGGGGAGAAGCTTGCAAAAAAACTTGGAATTAAATTTTATGATAAAGAGCTGATCAAGCTGATTGCAAAACAAAGCGGACTGTGTGAGAAAGTGCTGGAGAGCTACGATGAGAAGCCGACCAACAGCCTTCTGTATTCGATTGTGATGGATATTTATCCGTCTGTGATGTATACGGGACCGACAATTGACCAGCAGATCTATCAGGCGAACTACGATACGATCCGCAGGCTGGCGGACGGCGAGCCGTGTGTGATTGTCGGAAGATGCGCAGATTACATACTCCGCGATCACCCGGAGCTGGTAAGCGTATTTGTTCACGCAAATTCTGATTTCCGTGCGGCGCGTATCGCAGAGGAGTATAAGCTTCCGGATGCAAAAGTGCGTGACTTGCTTGTAAAGACGGATAAAAAGCGCGCAAACTATTACAATTTCCAGTCAGAGAAGCAGTGGGGTGCGGCATCAAGCTACAACCTCTGTATTGAGAGCAGCGAAGTCGGTATCGACGGAGCGGTGGATCTGATCATGGACTATATCAATTATAAGAAAAAAGCAAAAGGCTGATGAGAAAGACGAAAGGAAGCAGATAGAAAAATGCGGGCATACGAGAGATTTCTGGATTACGTAAAGGTGTATACGACAAGCGTGGAGGATCAGGAGCAGATCCCGTCGGCAGACCGGGAATTTGACCTGGCAAACCGCCTGGTCGATGAGCTGAAAGAACTTGGCGTGGAGGATGCGCGTGTGGACGCGAACTGTTATGTATATGGTACGATTCCGGCGACACCGGGCTGTGAGATGGCACCGGCGATCGGTTTTATCGCACACATGGATACGGCGCCTGATTTCAGCGGAGAAAATGTAAGACCGCAGATCATTGAAAATTACGACGGAGGAGAGGTTGTGCTTGGACACAGCGGCCGGGTGCTCTCACCGAAGCAGTTTTCGCATCTGCAGACCTTAAAAGGCCGGACACTGATCACGACGGACGGCACGACACTTCTCGGTGCAGATGACAAGGCCGGTGTTTCGGAAATTATGACGGCGGTGGAGCAGCTGCTTGGAAGCGATGCGCCGCACGGAAAGATCTGTATCGGATTCACACCGGATGAGGAGGTCGGAAGCGGCGCGGATCTGTTTGATGTGCAGGGATTTGGCGCGGACTATGCCTATACCGTGGACGGCGGCATTGAGACGGAGATTGTTTATGAGAACTTCAATGCAAGCGGTGCAAAATTCAAGATAAACGGTGTGAACATTCACCCGGGTGATGCGAAGGATAAAATGATAAACGCATCGATCGTGGCAATGGAAATCAATTCCATGCTTCCGAAGCTGGAATCTCCGGAGCATACCGAGATGTATGAGGGATTTTATCATTTGACTGGTATGTCTGGTAATGTCGAGCATGCCGAGCTGTCCTATATTGTCCGCGACCATGACAGTGCCTGCTTTGAGGCGAAGGAGAAAACACTTCGGCACATTGAAAAGGTGCTCAATGAAAAATATGGCAAAGGTACAGTAAAGCTGGAAATCCATGAGCAGTACCGCAATATGGCAGAAAAAATAAAACCGTGCATGCATTTGATCGATCATGCAAAGGAAGTCATGAAAGAACTGGGGTTGACACCGGATGTTTCACCGGTACGCGGCGGTACAGACGGCGCACGCCTTTCCTTTATGGGACTTCCGTGCCCGAATCTTGGCACGGGCGGTTATGCGTTCCATGGACCGTATGAGCATATCACGGTCGAGGGCATGGATCTTTCGGTGAAGATTATTCTTGGTATTATTGGAAAGTATGCAAAAGAAACGAAATAAATGAGTACAGTGATGCGTAAAAGGCAACAGAAACGCAGGCTGTGGAGCGGACTTTCAGGAACCGCTTTGCGTGAGTGATTGAGAGCAGGATGAACCGCCATATGGCGGGACATCCTGCTTATTTACGCTTATAAACACGTCCGGAAATGGATCACAAATATTTTTGCCTCATTTTTGATTTCAATGAAAAAATTTTTCATAAGCAGAAATATGGCGTTCAAAAGTGCGGCTTCATATAAATTTTGCCTTATTTTCGGCTTTTTTAAGAATACCGGAAGAAAAGCGGCGTTGAAATGCGCCTCGCAGTATGTTAAGATAATGAGATGATAAAAAATGCAGGAGGAATAAGAATGAATCTGCTGAGATATCGGGTCAGGACATTTTTCCGGTATAAGGATCTGATCGGTGCGCTGGTCAGCCGCGACCTGAAGCTGAAATATCGAAGAAGTTTTCTGGGGTACGTATGGAGTGTCTTGAATCCGCTGATGATCATGATTGTACTGACACTCGTATTTTCTAGTTTATTTCAGAAATCGATCGAAAATTTTCCGGTTTATCTTTTCACCGGCCGGATTCTGTATGATTTTATGAAGGCGAGCACGACGAACGCGCTCAAATCGGTGACGGTAAACGCACCGCTTTTGAAAAAAGTCTATATGCCAAAATACATCTTCACGGTATCGAAGGTGACGAGCTGCATGGTGGACATGGTGCTGTCGATGGGAGCGCTGATCATTGTAATGATCTTTACAAGAGCGCCGTTTTACCCGGAATTTCTGCTCTGCCCGATCGTGATCGTGCAGGTGTATCTGTTCTGCTGCGGGCTTGGATTTTTCCTTGCGCAGATGCATGTGTTTTTCCGTGACATCGAATACATTTACAGCGCAGTACTGACCGCATGGCTTTATCTGACGCCGATCATGTATCCGCTCGACGTACTTCCGGGCTATCTGCAGACGCTTGTAAAATATGGAAATCCGCTGTACTATTACGTGACTCAGTTCCGGGATCTCATTTATTATGGAAGATTTCCGGGTATGCGGGTATTTGCCGGCGGTTGGCTGATCGCATTTGCGATGCTTGCATTCGGAATCTGGAGCTTCCAGAGATCGAAGGACAAGTTTATTCTCTATATATAAACTGTTCAAAGCGAAGCCTTGAACAGTAACATAACATTCGCTTTACACAATGGAGGAATTTATGGACGATCACGATTATATAGTAGACGTGGATCATTTGTGGATAAGATTTAACCTCGCGAGCCAGAAGGTGGATAACCTTAAGGAGTACGCGATTAAGATGCTGAAGCATGAGCTGATGTTTCAGGAATTTTTTGCACTGCAGGACGTGTCCCTGAAAGTAAAAAAAGGAGAGGCATGGGGCCTGATCGGAACGAACGGTTCCGGCAAGTCGACGCTTTTGAAAACGATCAGCGGAATTTTGAAGCCGTATAAGGGGACGATCACGAAGCACGGAAGCATCGCGCCTCTGATCGAGCTTGGCGCCGGCTTTGACGGCAATCTGACCGCGCGGGAGAATATTTTCTTAAACGGCATGGTGCTCGGCCATTCCAGAAAATTTATGGAGGAGCATTTTGAGGAGATCGTCGACTTCGCGAATATCCGAAAGTTTCTCGATTCCCCGATCAAGAATTTTTCTTCCGGTATGAAAGCGCGGCTTGGATTTTCGGTGGCAACGGTGGTCAATCCGGATATCCTGGTCGTAGATGAAGTGCTGGAGGTTGGCGATTACAATTTCCGCCGCCGCTGCAATGAGCGGATGCGCCAGATGCTGGCGGGCGGGACAACGCTTTTATTCGTTTCCCATAATATTCAGACAGTAAAAGGACTTTGTGATCATGCGATCTGGCTGGACAAAGGTGTGATGCGCATGAGCGGAGAGTCAGGCCCGGTGTGCGATGCATATCTGGCGGAGCAGGAAGCAACGGCACATGCAAACAAAGAAAAGAAGAGAAAAAAGATGAGAGAAGAAGGAAAACAGTACGATTATCTGGTTGTCGGCGCCGGACTGTTCGGTGCGGTGTTTGCACATGAGATGGCGCTGGCAGGAAAGCGCTGCCTTGTGATCGACAAACGAAGCCACATTGGAGGAAATGTCTATACCGAGAATGTGGACGGCATTCAGGTGCACCGTTACGGCGCACACATTTTCCACACGAGCGACAAAGAGGTTTGGGATTACGTAAACAAGCTGACGGAGTTCAACAATTACATTAATTCTCCGGTAGCGGTGTACAAGGACGAGCTGTACAATCTTCCATTTAATATGAATACGTTCAGCCAGCTCTGGGGCATCCGCAGACCGCAGGAAGTAAAGGAAAAGATTGCGTCTCAGATCGCAGACCTGCACATCACAGAACCGAAAAATCTGGAGGAGCAGGCACTCTCCCTGGTTGGTCCGGATGTGTACGAAAAGCTGATCCGCGGCTACACGGAAAAGCAGTGGGGACGCGATTGTAAAGAACTGCCGGCGTTTATCATCAAGCGGCTGCCGCTGCGTTTCACGTATGACAACAATTATTTCAATGACCGGTATCAGGGCATTCCGATCGGCGGCTATACACAGATGGTGGAAAAGCTGCTGGAGGATATCGATGTGATGACTGATACGGATTTCTTTGAGTATCGCAAAGGGCATGCGGATCAGTTTAAGAAAGTTGTTTACACGGGCATGATTGATGAGTATTTTGATTATCAGTTCGGTCATCTGCAGTACCGTACGGTGCGTTTTGATACAGAACGCATCGAGGAAGAAAATTATCAGGGCAACGCGGTGGTCAATTATACACAGCGCGATGTGCCGTATACGCGTGTGATCGAGCACAAGCATTTTGCACCGGAAGAGGAGCGCAAAAATCCGAAGGATTACACGATCATTTCCAGAGAATATTCGGAAGAGTGGGGGCCGGGATCAGAGCCATATTACCCGGTTAATGACGAGAAAAACGGAGCGCTGTATGAGAAGTACCGCGAACTTGCCGAGAAAGAAGAAAATGTGATCTTTGGCGGAAGGCTTGGGCTGTACCGTTATTATGACATGGACAAGGTCATCCGCGCAGCGCTGGATGCATCGGAGAAGGAACTTGGCTGATGAGTGAAAAAAAGCAGATTACCGTCTGCATCTGTTACGACGGCGACGAGGAAAAACTGAATAAGACGATGGCGTCCTTCGGGGATTCTTACGCAGAGCGGGTGAAGACGGTGGTGCTGGAGCGCCGTGGGCAGGAAGGAAGCTGTGGCGAGAGTGTTAGTGCTGACAGGGGTGCCGCAGAAAACTCCAGTTATGGCATGGCAGGAAAAGGACCGGAGGATACATCCGAAACTGCGGCGAAGGAGAAAGCGGGAAAATGGGATTGCGGCATCGTGTGGTGCTGCGATGCCGCTATGGCGGCAGCACAGGTCACTACAGAGTTTGTTACCGTGATTTCTGCCGGGGAAACGTGGCATGGAAATGCGCTGGAGCAGGCCGTGCAGTATCTCTCGTCGGTGCAGGATGCGGCGGATGCGGTGCTGTGTGAGCATGTGACGCGCAAAACGCCGGCAAAAGACGGCGCATCTGCCGGTGGGAAAGTGGTTTCTCTTACAAAAGCGAAGGAGATCCTGCGTCTTCCGGGAAGTCTGCACGGAATTCTTTTTTGTACCGATGCGATTCGTGAAGAGCTGCCGGAGCTGATCGGAGAGGACGGCTGGGATGAGTTCTTGCTGTGTCAGGTACTTGGGCGAAAGCAGACGGTTGCATTTGCAAAAAATCTTTACTTTTATGCAGAATCTATCTTTCCGCATCTCGACGGATTTCGGCAGGAATGGCTGGACGGCGGCTGGTACACGCGCAGGCTGCAGCGGATCGAATCGCTTCTGGCGGCGGATGGTTCTCTTTTTTTGCAGGCACAGGCGCTTTCGGAGATCGAAATTTTTTTCAGCGCAAACGCCGGAAAGCAGAATAAAAATGTGCTGCAGGGAGACGGGCTGCGCACGTTTTTATCAGGCTGCGGCAGCTGTCTGCGGAAGATATCAGGAGAACTGCTTGTGGTCGATGAAAAGGCGCACCCGGAGCGGCGGATCTCCCACGGTCTCTGGAGCGCACTGGAGGATGTAAAATACGGGCAGCTTCCGGGGCTGAAACTTTCAGAACTTGATTTTTGCCCGTTTGTGACACTGGAACTTCTGGAATATGAAAATGGCAGGCTGTATCTTGATGCATCGGTGGATCGTTTTCTGATCAGACAGGAGCACATGGAACTTCGCATGAAGCAGGATGGAAAAACAGTTCCGCTTCATTTTACGAAACGGTTTGGCGGAGCCGGTTTTTTCGGAGAGAAGATCGGAGTGAAAGCACCGTTTGCAGCGGATCTGCCGGTGGAATTATCTGGCAGGGTGTCAGATCTGACCTTCTGGGCCTTTGATGGGACCAGGGAAGTGCGGCTGCCGATCATCACGCTTGACTATCAGTCGAAGGTGACAATGCAGCTGAAAAATTCGTACTGGTGTTTTGAAAATGATATGGTGACGCTGGAGCGGCAGATGGATTCTGGAGAAAGCCCTTTGAAAAGTCCTTTGAAAAGTCCAAAAACCAGTCCGGGAGGATGTCCCGGTCCGGAGAAAAACAGCGTTTTGGCGATCCGAATCTGCAGGGCAGGAAAAGCACAGCGCCTGCGCCGCGAGCTTGCCCTCTTAAAAGAGATCGCGACCGCGCCGTACGGATCAAAGAAAATGTTTGCCATGCGTGCCCTTTACTGGCTGACAAAACCCATATATGGCAGAAAAAATATCTGGCTGACGTTCGACAAGCTTTACAAGGGCGGCGACTGCGGCGAGTATTTTTATCGCTATATGAGGACGCGCAGAGGCGAAGTGGACCCGTACTATATCATCCGAAGTGATGTGCCGGACGGAAAACGCCTGGCGCAGGAGGGGCTGCATCCACTGTACTATCTGACATGGAGGCAGCGTCTGATTTACCTGCATGCTTCGATGATCTTTGCAACGCACAGCAGCGTACATGGATTTTGCGGATTCTCGAAGTGGGAAGTGCGGTTTGTACAGGATCTCTTAAAAGCGTCGAACACCTGCATTCAGCATGGGCTTTCGGTGCAGGATCTGACGTTGGATTCCAACCGGATCATCAATAACAACAAACGGTATTACTGTGCATCGCCGTGCGAGATTGAAAATCTTTCCGGACCGGAGTATGATTACGACCGGGAGGTGCTGCGGCTGACAGGGCTTGCCCGGTATGATGGCCTGGTGAACCGTGAGCAGAAGCAGATCCTGATCACGCCAACGTGGCGGGCCTACATTGCGATGCCGGCAGTGATGGGTTCCTCAAGACCGTACAATCCGGAATTTAAGCACACGGAATATTACCGTGTCTTCCAGCAGCTTCTGGAAAATGAGAAGCTGAAGGAGACGGCGAAGCGAACCGGCTATCGGATCATTTATCTGCTGCATCCGATTTTAAGTGCGCAGAAAGAGGACTTCAAAGTGAGCGGAAATGTAAAGATTCTCCCGGCAACGGAGATCAATTACGAGGAGATTCTGACGCAGTCGAGCCTGATGGTGACGGATTACTCCGGTGTACAGTTTGACTTTGCCTACATGCGCAAGCCGGTAGTTTATTTCCAGCCGCCCACACTGCCGCCGCATTTTTCAGACGGAGGTTTTTCCTATGAGGAGCAGGGGTTTGGCGAGATCTGCCAGAGCGTAGATGAGCTGGTAGAGGAACTGTGCAGTTATCTGGAATCCGGCTGTGCGCTGAAAGAAGCGTACCGTGTGCGTGAGGATGCATTTTTTGCTTTTGGGGATCACGAAAACTGCCGGAGAATTTTTGAAGATGCGCTGGAGTATCAGCGGACGCATCGGTGAAAATGACGCAGAGGGGACAGCGGACGTATGGAAGATAAGCATTCTCCGGCTTTGGGGGAATGGAACAGATCACGCTTTGCAGGATGGACAGGAAGGAGAAAATGCCCAATGTTTCGAATCAGACAGTGGATCAAGATGCTGCTGCAGAATGTACTGCTGCCCGTCGTTTACGGGTGGTACCGCAGAAAACCGGTACAGCCGGGGCGGATTCTGATGGCGGATGCGCATCACGATGAGATGCCGTTTTCCATGCGGCGCGTATGGGAGGAACTGAAAAAACGCGGGTATGAGCCGGAACTGTTTATTGCGAATTTTTCACACCTGTCATTCGGGGCGATGGCTGCATTTCTGATTCGGTTTATGAAAGCATATGCGCAGGCGGAATGTGTATTTATCTGCGATTATTTCCTTCCGGCCTCCTCATGCAAAAAGCGAAAGGAGACGAAGCTGATCCAGCTTTGGCATTCCTGTGGCCTGATGAAAAAGATCGCGTTTGATGCGGGGGACGATATCCCGAAAAATTATCATGGAGATATGTTCGGCAATTATACGTATCTGACGATGAGCGCACCGGTCTGTGTGCCAGTGCATGCGCGGGCACTGCACCTTGATAAAAGCCGGATCCGTGCGACGGGCATCAGCCGCACCGATTATTATTTTGATGCAGACTGGAATACGAAATGCCGTGAAAGATTTCTGGAGCAGTATCCGCAGGCACGTGGAAAAAAGATAGCCGTCTGGGCACCGACCTTCCGTGGAAATGCGGCGATGCCGTATCTTGTCGGAACGGAGGATGTGAAACGCGCCGCGCGTGAACTTGGCGATGCGTGGTTTGTTGTGATCAAGGCACATCCGCATATCGATGCGCACGGAAAGGTTTCCAACTGTGATCTTCCGACAGAGGAGCTGTTTTCCCTGGCAGATCTCCTGATCACGGATTATTCTTCGACGATGTTTGATTACCTGATCTACCGAAAACCGCTTGTCCTGTTTGCACCGGATCTGGCGGAATACGAGAAGAAGCGGGGATTTTACCTTGACTATCGGAAGATGCCGTTTCCGGTTGTGGAGGACGGCACACAGCTTGCGGAGACGATTCGCGGTGCGGCGCAGGAGTGGAAAAAGCACGAAAAGGAAATAGAGGATTTTATTTACCTGTATACCGGTTCCTGTGATGGAAACGCGACGGAGCGGATCCTGGAACTGGCGGGACTGGAAAGACAGATACAATAAAGCAAAAAGGATCCTGACAGTCTGACAGGCGGAATGATACGGAGAAAGAGAACAGGCATGATTTCCGGATCTTCTCATAGAATTTCACAGAGAGAATACGAGCGAAGGAGGGGAGATGGCATGGAAAACATTGCGATTATTTTTGCCGGAGGCAGCGGCGTGCGCATGGGAGCGGGGGTGCCGAAGCAGTTTCTGGAGATCAATGGAAAACCGATCCTGATTCACACACTGCAGCTGTTTCAGGAGCATGAAGAGATCGACTGTATTTATCTTGCAGTCAATGAGGAATACATCTGTTATACACAGCAGCTTTTAAAAGATTACCGGATCGACAAGGTGTCGGCGGTTGTACCGGGAGGCGAGACCGCGCAGGACTCCATTTACAATGCGCTGAAGAGGGCGGCAGCGGAGCATTCCGGAGACAGTGTCGTGCTGATCCATGATGGCGTGCGGCCGTTTGTGGAATACGAGGTTATCAGTGACAACATTGCGTCCGTCAAAAAGTATGGAAGTGCGATCACGTCGACGCTCTGCTATGAGACCATTCTGATCAGCCGTGACGGGGAGCAGGTGGAGACACTGCCGCTTAGAAAGGACAGCTATTCTGCACAGGCGCCGCAGAGCTTCTATCTGAAAGATATTCTGAGCGCACATGAGATTATCCGGGCTACGGAAAATGGGTATGAAAATATGGTCGATGCCTGCACGATCTACCGTGCGATCGGCCGTCAGCCGCATATGGTACAGGGCAATCGGGGCAACATCAAGGTGACGACGCCGGAAGATGTATATATGTTTCGGGCACTTTTGCAGTATAAAGAAAATGAGCAGGCATTTGGATTTGGCCTGACGAACCGGCTGGCGGCAAAGATGAACCGCTACCGGGGCAAGAAAGTGCAGGAAGAGAAAAAACAGGATGAGCAGGCGGGAGGGAAAAACATGAAACGCTGGACAGAGGATGAAGCGCTGCAGGAAGATCTGGAACGGATTACGCGCTCAGAACAGATCGACTGGGAGAAATTAAGGGGAAGCCGGATCGTGGTGACCGGAGCTACCGGTCTGATCGGCGGTATGCTGGTACGTGCGCTTGTGTGTGCGAGCGAACTGCGTGGATTGAATCTGAAAGTCGTGGCTGTGGTGCGCAGCAGAGAAAAGGCACAGAAACAGCTGGGCGAATTTATCAGTGCAGGACTGGAACTTGCTGTGCAGGATATCCAGAGACCGGTCAGTATTGACGGACCGGTGGATTACGTCATTCACGGGGCCGGCATGACTGCATCAAAGGATTTTGTGGATCATCCGGTGGAAACGATCATGACGGCACTTCAGGGCACAAAAAATCTCCTTGAGTTTGCACGCGAAAAACAGGTAAAGAGCATGGTTTATCTTTCCTCCATGGAGGTATACGGCGTGGTGGAGGATGCCAATTATATCGTGCGTGAAAAGGATTACGGTTACATAGATCCGCTTCAGGTGCGCAGCAGTTATTCTGAGAGTAAGCGGATGGCAGAGGGGCTGTGCGGTGCTTATGCGCATGAATATCAGGTTCCGGTAAAAACGGCGCGTCTGGCGCAGACGTTCGGCGCGGGTGTTCCGAAAAATGAAAACCGTGTCTTTGCGCAGTTTGCACGCAGCGTTATGCATGGAGAGGACATCGTGCTGCATACCGACGGAAGCAAGGCGCACTGCTATTGCTACACGACGGACGCGGTGCTTGGCCTTCTGACGATTCTCTTAAAAGGAGAAAACGGTGAGGCATACAATGTCTCCAACGAGGCTACCTACGGTACGATCCGGCAGATGGCAGAGATGCTGATCGAAAAGTATCCGTGGAGCGGCTCAAATCTGATCTTCGATATCCCGGAGGATGCGAACAGGTTTGGGTATGCGCCGACTTCGCGGATGCTGGTGTGCCCGGAAAAATTAAATGCACTTGGCTGGAAGGCAGAGGTATCACTGCCGGAGATGTTTGAACGGCTGATCCGCAGTATGCGGGCGCAGGAGGAGTAAGCGCAGGCCGGTGGCAAAGAAAAATATTTGCTGCAGCATTCGCTGTAAAAGGAATGAGCAGCAGTAAAAAGGAATGCCTTGAGTAAGACACAGGTTGTTAGGACAGAGCAGGAGTTCCGCAGCAAAGAAAAGAGGAATACCGGATGGAACAGAAAATCACACCGGAAATGATATGGAAAAATTTTGAGGGAAGCCGTATCGTGCTTGCCGGAGTCAGAAACAGTGACCGGGCACTTTTTGGAGAGAGCCTTGGAACGGTGGCAAGCCAGATGGGCGGAGCGGTCACAGTGTCAGACGGAGAGGAACAGATCCGTGAAGGCGATTATGTGCTGCTTTTTACACGGACTGCGGTGCCGGATCGAAAACGGAAGGCATCAGAGTGGACAACAAAGCCTGAAGACTGGAACATGGCGGCCGATGACTGGGAGGAAACGATGAAGCTTCTGGAAACGCTTCGGAGTCTGCCGGAGAAAAAGCCGGCCGGAGTGCTTCTTATTTCCGGAAATGAAGTCTATGGAAAAAGCTATGGATATCGCCAGGCGAAAAAGGAAGAAGATCTTGGCTATATCTGCCATACGAATGCAGCAGACGCAGCGGCGCAGTGCATGCGCATGGCAGAACAGTTTGCCTGCCGTCTGGCAGCGGAAAAAAATCTTCCGGTGCGGGTCGTGCGAATGGACGGAAACGCGGAGACAGAAGCGCTTCGCCGACTGCCGCTTCAGGCAATGCGTGTGCTGATGCTCGGCGCATCTGGAGAAATCTACAATATCTCAGGAAAGAAAGACGAACCGGCAGCGGAAAAGCCGAAAACGTCAGTGGATGGAAAAAAGCCGATTCGGATCGGAGATCCGAAGATTGTGTCATTTCAGGATCGGAAAGAGGAACGGGAGGACCGACAGGCAATGCTCGAACGGGAGCGGAGCGCTTCCGGTACCTGGCTGCGGGAAAATGACCCGGGGAACATCGAGGCGAAGGCACATGGACTGACGGATTATGAGATTGAAAACGGTGAGATCAGCACATCGCCGCTCTCACCGATGACAGTTGTGACCGATACGACGAAAGCAGAAAAGCTTGGAAAGTAAGGGATGCTATGTTACTGCGGGATTTTTTAAATGAATTTGAACTGGACTGGGCGCAGGCTGCTTACCGGTCCGGCCAGATCCCACTGAAAAAAATAAAAAAGAAAAAGATACTTCTGGTCGGAGAACAGGAGGCGCTCCAGGATGCGGCGGCGTGGTCCTTTATGGCATGGAATGATGAGGCAAAAGCAGGGATCCGTGTTGAGGAAGCCTTTTTAAACGCAGAGGGTGCTTTGGAAGTGCGCCATGTTTTTACGGAAGAAGGATTCCAGATAAAGGAAGCCGATGTGGTGATCCTGACGGGACTTTGCTGTGCGAAGGCGCCTGAAGGAGCGGATGCATCGTTTGCATATCTGAAATCATTTTCGGATGTGGTTGATGCACTCTGCGGGAATGCAGACCCGGAGATTTTGCTGCTTTCTGACGGGCGGGTCTATGGGCGGACGGCTCATGCATTTGCGGTTTCCGAGTACGAGGCCGGCGCAACGGATCCTTCAGACCCGGCTTTTGCGCAGCAGTATCTGCTGCAGGCGATGGAGAGTATTCTGATCACAAAATGCCGAACGCACCAAAAACCGTATCAGATCCTGCGCACCGGCTGGATTTATGGGCCATGCATTCCGATGATGGATCATGCAGCGGCTGCCCTTGCAAAGAAAACAGCACGCGGGGAAAAGATCGAGCTGCGACTTTCGGCAGAACGCGATTCCTACATCTGTATCCATGACGTGTTGACTGCGATCCAGTATGTGCTGACTGCGCTTCCGGAAAATAAGATCTTCAATGTAAAGGGAAGGAATTCGGACCGTTCCCCGGCTGAACTTGCGATGACGCTGTATCAGAATTTTCCAAAGCAGTGTCGGCTGGACCTGACGACGGAGACAGGAAAAAAGGCTTCAGACAAATGCAATGAGCAGAATGCGGCCACAGCGGAAATGCGAATCAGGGAAGATATGGCCGAAGCGAAAACAGAAGTGCAGGAGCGTTCATTCGTGCCGCCTGGCGTTCTTCTGAACACGCAGCTGATCGAGCACTACGGTTTTGAACCGTCGATCACGATGGAGGACGGACTGATCATTCTGGTGAAATGTCTGCAGCAGACCGGAGAGGTTTTCATTTTTGACAACACATACCTTGGAAAGCTTGAAAAAGTACAGAAGATTCTGCTCGGCTATCTTCTTGAGATCGACCGGATCTGTCGCCAGAACGACATTAAATATTTTCTGGCGGGCGGTACGCTGCTTGGTGCAATCCGCCATCACGGATTTATTCCCTGGGATGACGACGCGGATGTTATGATGCTGCGCGAGGATTACGACCGCTTCCGCAAGGTGGCGCAGCGGGAACTGCCGGATAATATTTTTGTGCAGCTGCCGACGACAGAAAAGGGAAATTACAACCCGTTTACGAAGCTGCGCATCAACGACACAATGTTTGCGACGGAGTTTACCGGACATTTTATGGACATGCACAATGGCATCTTTTTCGATGTGCTGTCGCATGACCGCACCGGAAATCATAAATGGTCACAGAAAATTCACCTGATAGTCACAATGCTGTCACGTTCTGTGGTGTTTAATAAGTGGGGAAATACAGATATCAAGAGCGGCGGCAATCATCCGCTGATCTGCAAATTTGTTGATAAGGCAAAGTATCTGATTCCGATGCGCTTTGCGCTTTGGGCGCAGAACCGCAGTCTGGAATTTTTCAGGGATCGCGGGACAGACTATCTCTATGACGGGATGGGCCGCAATTTAAAGCGCGGCGCATTTCCGAAGAAATGGCTGGATGAAGTGGTTTATGTGGATTTTGAGGGCTACCAGTTCCCGGTTCCAAAGGAATACGATAAATATCTGACGTATCTCTACGGAGATTACATGCAGATGATCCCGGTAAGCCACCGCAGAACCAGCCACAGTATCGTACTGACGGATCTTGGAGCCTACTCCGACTTCCGGATCGGTAAGGAAAAAGAGAAACAGGAAGGATAAAAACGATGTTATCCGTAGTTTTACCAGCTTACAACGAAGAAAAAATGATACAAAAGGCAGCCGATGCGATCGACCGGATCCTGAATGCAGAGAAGATCCCATATGAGATCGTTTTTGTAAACGATGGTTCGAAGGACCGCACGTGGGAGGAGATTGAACGTGCGGCCGAGCGCAACCCAAATGTGACGGGCGTCAATTTTTCCCGCAATTTCGGTAAGGAATCTGCGATGTATGCAGGGTTGGCAAGCGCTTCGGGCGATTGCTGTGCGGTGATGGACTGCGACCTGCAGCATCCGCCGGAGATACTGGTGGAGATGTACCGTCTGTGGGAGCAGGGGTATGAGGTAGTAGAGGGTGTCAAACACAGCCGCGGAAAAGAGAGTGCGCTGCATAAGGCAAGTGCCGGACTGTTTTATAAACTGATCTCAAGTGCAGTGAAGATCGATATGTCGCGGGCTTCAGATTTCAAACTCCTGGACCGCAAAGCGGTGAACGCGTTGCTTGATATGCCGGAGAGAAATGTATTTTTCCGGGCGCTCTCCTCATGGATCGGCTACCGGAAGACGACCGTGGAGTTTGATGTGCAGGAACGCACCGAGGGTGAATCGAAATGGTCGACGAAATCGCTGATCAAGTACGCCGTAAAAAATATTGTTTCGTTTTCGACGGTGCCGATGCAGTGTGTGACGGTGGCGGGCGTGTTTGTGTTCCTGCTGGCGATCGTGCTTGGCATTCAGTCACTGGTGCGGTATTTCAGCGGACATGCCGTGGAAGGCTTTACGACGGTAATCCTGCTGATCCTGATCATTGGCAGCATCATTATGATCAGCCTCGGTATTATTGGATACTATATCGCGAAGATTTATGAGGAAGTAAAAGGAAGGCCGCGTTATCTGATCTCCAGAAAGCTGGAGCGCCGGGCGGCTGGAAAAGAAAACACGGAACCTGCAGGACATGGAAAACCAGCCGATGACTGAGGCGAAATCAGTGTAGTAATCTGCGCAATACGGTACTATATGATCCCGTATCTTCATATACTTGAGAAGATAATGCAGCGGAGGCACCGCCATGAATGGAATCTGGGGCGGAATGCTCTTGGTGGGGATTATTTACGGAGTAATGACCGGGCGGACGGAAGCAGTCTCTGCCGCGGTGCTGGATTCTTCCCGTGACGCAGTGACGCTGTGCATTACCATGCTTGGCATCACCGGGCTGTGGATGGGACTGATGCAGATTGCGCAGGACGGAGGAGCAGTTTCAGTGATTTCGGCAAAAATGAAACCGCTGATCCGGTTTCTGTTTCCGGGAATCCCGGAGAATCATTCGGCATCCGGTGCGATCACCTTAAATTTTGCCGCGAATTTTCTCGGCCTTGGGTGGGCAGCGACTCCGGCAGGACTTCAGGCGATGAAGGAGCTGGAGGCGCTGCGGGAACAAAAAGGCGGGGAGGCCGGAACGGCGAGCGACGAAATGTGTGCATTTCTGATCCTGAATATTTCGTCGCTGCAGCTGATCCCGGTCACGGTAATTGCATACCGGAGCCAGTACCACAGCGCGGATCCGGCAGTTATCACGGGACCTGCGATCGCGGCGACAGCGGTAAGCACTGCGGCGGCTGTACTTTTTGTAAAATGGGCAGGCCGGAAAAAGAAAAAGACGTAAGAAAAAGGCTGCTCGGGATCAGAGGTTCCGGGCAGTTTTGACTTTAACGGGTACATCGTTATCGAAATAACTATACCACTCACTTGTCTGCGAATCCGATTGCACAGATGAAAAAGTCTCAGCGTAGCCCGCTACGCCTGCGTTTTTTCATCTGCACACTCAAATCCGCATTCTGCGCGATTGATATAGTTATTTACGAAACAATGTACCAGAAAGAACAGGAGGTATCATTATGAACACAAAAATCTGGGCGCACAGAGGCGCATCCGGTTATGCACCGGAAAACACACTGGAATCCTTTGAACTGGCAATTGAGCAGAAGGCGGATGGTATCGAGCTGGACGTACAGATGACGAAGGACGGTGAACTCGTCGTGATCCATGACGAGACGATTGACCGGACCGGAAACGGCACGGGCCGCGTGCAGGATCATACGTTAAAAGAGTTAAAAGCACTGAACTTCAACAAGACACATCCGGAGTATGCATCGGCGAAGATCCCGACGCTGCGTGAGGTCTATGAGCTCGTAAAGCCGTCTGGGATTACGGTGAATGTGGAGATGAAGACAGGCGTTTATTTTTATCCGGGCATCTGCGGCAAAGTGCTGGAGCTTGCCGAAGAAATGGGGATGAAGGAGCGGATCTGGTATTCCTCATTCAACCATTCTACGCTTGTGGCGCTGAAAAAACTGGATCCGGGCGTGAGGACGGGGATTCTTTATGCGGATGGCTGGCTGAATGTGCCGGAATATGCGTCACGCATTCAGGCGGAGGCACTGCATCCGGCCTATTACAATCTGCAGTATACGGGATTCCTCGCAGAAGCAAAACAGAGAGGACTGAAGCTGCATGTCTGGACCGTCAACGACAGTGATATGATGGAGTACCTTGCGAAAGAGGGCGTGGACGCGATCATTACAAATTATCCGGATCGGGCAAGAAGAGTGCTGACAGAACTTGATGTGTAGATGTAGTATACAGGGCAAATCAGAACATCTGTGAGTCAAAGCGGATATTCGCAATCCGCTTCGCTACTTGCTCATAACCGAGTAGCTGCTTCGCAGCTTATCAGGAGTGGCTTGTACCACTCCTGATACAAGCAAGTCCCTACCCACTGCTTATTGCTCCGCGCAATTGAAGCAGGGGACTTGCTTGACTCGGTTAAATGTACTCACGGGGTGCATGTTGATGAAATTTGTGTGCGTCTGGCAGAAAATCGGCCACAAAAGTGAGTGCAGGAAAGACTCCGAGAGTACATTCGAAAGAAAAGAGGGGATCAGAGATGAAACACGAAGGAGAATGGCTCCTTGGTGCGCTCGGCGCAGCCGGAGCTTATCTGCTGGCAATCATGCCGGAGCGAAAGCACCGGGCGGAGCGGATGAAAGGCATTTTTTATGCGCACCGCGGGCTGCATGATCTGGAGGCAGGTGTGCCGGAAAACAGTATGGCGGCGTTTGCGGCAGCGGTAGAAAAAGGGTACGGGATTGAACTGGATGTGCAGCTGACGAGAGATCAAATCCCGGTTGTGTTTCACGATTTTACATTAAAGCGGGTCTGCTCGGCGGAAGGGCGCGTAAAGGATTATACATTTGAGGAACTGCAGCAGTTTTCGATCGAGGGAACCAATCAGCGGATTCCAGAGTTTGCGGATGTACTTCAGCTTGTAAACGGTGCGGTGCCGCTTCTGATTGAACTGAAGTGTCTGGATCTTGGCTGTGAAATCTGCCGCCTGACGGATCAGGAACTGCAGGGATATCGCGGCAGTTATACCATCGAATCGTTCAGCCCGATGGCACTTCTGTGGTACCGCAGACACCGGCCGGAGGTTCCGCGCGGACAGCTGGCGATGAATTATCAGCGGCAAGAGGGGCATTATGGACCGGAACGTATGGCATCCCGCCATCTGCTCTACAACTTTTTCTCAAAGCCGGATTTTATTGCCTATGATATCCGGGATCGGAAGGCGCTATCCAAGACGATCTGCAGGAGCATTTTCGACTGCCCGTGTGCGGCCTGGACGGTGCGCTCTGCCGCTCAGCTTGAACAGGTGCGGCCATATTATGACTGCTTCATTTTTGAGGGTTTCTGCCCGTGATGAAAATCTGTTCAGAGGCACAGCGGCAAAATGCTGCGCATTTCACCGCTGTGGCGTATCCGCGAGATGGAATGATAACACATCGAAGAATTTCGTTTTGAAAATTGTTGTGGTGGGCAGAAGAATGCGGTATACTAAGTCTATGAAAACAGGAAAGTCAGTTACTTTGCGCCTGTGGGGCTTATGTAACGGCCGACCAGGACTTTCATCATAAAAAACGAAGGATGTGACGAACTATGAAGAGAATAGGACTTCTGACGAGCGGCGGAGACTGCCAGGCGCTCAATGCGACGATGCGCGGCGTGGTAAAGGGTCTTTCCGCAAACCTCACGGAGCTGGAGGTATACGGCTTTATGAATGGCTACAAAGGTCTGATCTATGGTGATTACAGACTTCTGACCTCCCGTGATTTTTCCGGTATTCTGACGAAGGGCGGTACGATCCTCGGATCTTCCAGGCAGCCGTTCAAGCTGATGCGTGAGCCGGATGAAAAAGGCCTCGATAAAGTAGAGGCAATGAAGCAGAATTATTACAAGCTCCGTCTGGACTGTCTTGTAATCCTCGGCGGAAATGGTACGCAGAAGACTGCGAATCTGCTGCGGGAGGAAGGGCTGAATATCATCCATCTTCCGAAGACGATCGACAATGATATCTATGGCACCGATATGACCTTTGGCTTTTACAGCGCGGTCAATATCGCGACTGAGGCGATCGACTGTATCCACACGACGGCGGCATCCCACAACCGTGTATTTATTGTGGAAGTCATGGGTCACAAAGTAGGCTGGCTGACGCTTTATTCTGGTATTGCAGGCGGCGCGGATATCATCCTGATTCCGGAGATCCCGTATGACATCAGGCGTGTTGTGGAGGCGATCGACCGCAGAACGAAAGCAGGCAAGGGCTTTACTGTCATTGCGGTTGCAGAAGGTGCGATCTCAAAAGAAGACGCAAAGCTCAGCAAAAAAGAATACCGCAAAAAAATTGAGGCGCAGAAATATCCGTCGGTCGCATATGAGCTTGCAGAGCAGATCAAGGCAGCCAACGGACCGGAGGTGCGTATTACGGTTCCGGGCCACACGCAGCGAGGCGGCAGCCCGTGCCCGTATGACCGTGTCCTTTCGACGAGAATCGGCGTGACAGCTGCGAAGATGATTCTTGATGAAGAGTACGGCTATATGGTCGGCATCGTAAACGGAAAAATGAAGAAGGTGCCGCTTGCGGAGGTTTCCGGGAAGCTGAAAATGGTATCTCCGAAGGATTCCATCATTCAGGAAGCAAAGCTGATGGGCATCAGTTTCGGTGACTGATGAAATTGGCATAGTCACCTGACGAAAATGAATGCAAAAAAAGCAGCTTTTTGGTCAGAACGAAAGGGCTTCAAATGAAGCCGGAAGAAGCTGCGGACGGACAGCCTGAGGCAGGATATCTGCACAGGCTGTCTTTTGTGTAAGGAAAAAGGATTAACAGGAGGAATTATGGGCTACACAGCGTTATACAGAAAATTTCGCCCGGATACGTTTGAGGATGTAAAGGGACAGGATCACATTGTAAAGACACTGAAAAATCAGATCCGTGCGGACCGTGCAGGGCACGCTTATCTGTTTTGCGGGACACGTGGCACCGGAAAAACGACGATTGCGAAGATCCTGGCGAAGGCGGTAAACTGCGAGCATCCGATTGACGGCAGCCCGTGCAATGAGTGTGCATCCTGCCGTGCGATTGCGGCCGGAGCATCAATGAATGTGATCGAGATCGACGCGGCATCCAACAACGGTGTGGAAAATATCCGCGAGATCCGCGAGGAAGTAGCCTATCCGCCGACGGAGGGAAAATATAAGGTTTATATCATCGACGAGGTGCATATGCTCTCTATCGGTGCGTTTAACGCACTGTTAAAAACGCTGGAGGAGCCGCCGTCGTATGTGATCTTTATTCTGGCGACGACAGAAGCGCACAAAATTCCGGTGACGATTCTGTCAAGATGCCAGCGCTACGATTTCCGGAGAATCAGCCAGGAGACAATTCTGAAAAGACTTCAGGACCTGATGGAACAGGAACACGTAGAGGCAGAGGAAAAGGCACTGCGCTACGTGGCGCGAAAGGGAGACGGCTCGATGCGTGACTCCTTAAGCCTGCTCGACCAGTGCATTGCATTTTATATGGGCGAGACACTGACGTATGACCGGGTACTCGATGTGCTTGGGGCGGTGGATACGGAGGTATTCAGCGAACTGCTCGATCATATTTTAAAGGATCGGATCACGGATTCGATCGCACTTCTGGACCGACTGATTCTGGACGGAAGAGATCTGACGCAGTTTGTCAGTGATTTTACATGGTATCTGCGCAATCTGATGCTGATCAAGGCATCAGATGACATGGAAGATATCCTGGATGTGTCGACAGAGAATCTGGCGCAGCTCAAAAAAGAGGCGGCAGTGATCCGCAGCGATTCACTGATGCGCTATATCCGCATTTTTTCTGAATTATCAGGAACAATCCGGTATGCAGTCAACAAGCGCGTGATGCTGGAAATGGCACTGATCAAGCTGTGCCGTCCGGAGGCGGAAAAAGATGAACTGTCGATCGCGGAGCGGCTGCGCAGGCTGGAAAAAAGGCTGGAAGATGGGGTGGTGATGGCAGCGCAAGGCGGCAGCGCAGGTTATCCGGAGAAGAACGCACCCTGTCCTGGTGCAGGCTTTGATGAAAATGGTTATCCGACTGGCGACGGCTACAATGGCGCTTACCCGTGGCCGGACGGCTTTGTCCCGGCAGGCAGCGCGGGGCAGGCAGGCGGTACGCCTTCGCCGGCAGCCAAAGCGGCACCGGAAGACCTGAAAAAGGTTCGTTCCATGTGGAAAAATATCATTGCGGAGACATCGCCTGCCTTTCGGATGGCACTTGCTTCCGCGCAGGTAAAATACAATGCAGGAGACGAAAATGATAATCGTCTTTTCGTCGTCTTTACCGATTTTCTGGCAGAGCGCTATACCAGGAATGCCGGACAGATGGCAGAGCGCAAGGCTGAGCTTGAGGGCATCATTACGGATAAGATCGGAAAACAGGTGGAAGTGAAGCTGATGCTGGAGGCAGATGAAGATATCCAGAAAAATAAGCTGGCGGAGATCGATCTGGACGAAAGAATCCGCGAATTTATTCATACAGATATAGAAATCGTAGACGAAAACTGATAGAATAGGAAAGCCGGAGCTGGCACAGACAGAAATCTGGAGACGGATTGCGGATAATGATAAGGCAATCGTGAAGCGTATGAGATCTTTTGTATGGTGTATGCCAAATGCCGGACAGAAACTGATAGAACAATAAAATAAATGGAGGAAATAAAAATGGCGAAACGCGGAGGTTTTCCGGGCGGCATGCCGGGCAATATGAATAATCTGATGAAGCAGGCACAGAAAATGCAGAAGCAGATGGAAGAGAATCAGAAAGAGTTGGAAGAGAAAGAATTCACAGCGGCAGCAGGCGGCGGTGCAGTGGAAGTAACTGTGACTGGCAAGCGTGAAGTGAAGCGTGTAAAGCTGTCAGAAGAGGTGGTTGACCCGGACGATATCGAGATGCTCGAAGACCTGATCGTGGCAGCGACAAACGAGGCGATGCGTCAGGCTGAGGAGGCAGCAGCATCTGTTATGTCGAAGCTGACCGGCGGCCTTGGCGGTCTTGGGGGATTCGGATTCTGATGGATTACTACGGAAGTCAGATGTCAAAGCTGATTGAGCAGCTCTCTTCTCTGCCGGGCATCGGCGGAAAATCTGCTCAGCGGCTGGCATTTCATATCATTCATATGCCGAAAGAACAGGTCAGGCAGCTGACATCAGCGATTACAGACGCACGCGAGAATATCCGCTACTGCAAAGAATGCTGTACGCTGACGGATCAGGAGATATGCCCGATCTGTGCGAATGCACAGCGGGATCATAAGACGATCATGGTTGTGGAAAATACGCGTGATCTTGCGGCGTATGAAAAGACAGGAAAGTATGAGGGCGTATATCACGTTCTTCATGGAGCAATCTCGCCGATGCTCGGGATCGGACCGGCGGATATTCGGCTGAAAGAGCTGATGCAGCGTCTGCAGGGAGATGTAAATGAAGTAATCATTGCCACGAACTCAAGCCTGGAAGGTGAGACGACGGCAATGTACATCAGCAAGCTGATCAAACCGACCGGCATCAAGGTCAGCCGGATCGCAAGCGGCGTTCCGGTCGGCGGCGATCTGGAGTATATTGACGAGGTGACGCTTCTGCGGGCGCTGGAGGGTCGGACGGCACTGTAAAATTGCTGAGTTTCATAACAGGCAGGAGAGAATGCATTCGCATACCTCTTCTGCCATTTTTATTACTGTGGAAAGGCGGGCTGTCTGAAGTGCGAGATAAGGATGCAGACTCTCTGAATTTGTAATTCCGGTAATCGAGATATCACCGGTGTGCGGCAGATGCTTGTGTACGCCGGAGCCGGGTTGCAGACCGTAAGGATGTAGGGAAAGTGCGCCGATTCTCGAACAGGGACCAAGCGAAGCATCGATCGCAAGAACCGGAGAATTCGGGTGATGTTTGCGGATAATGGAGGACTGCACGTCCAGATTTAAAGCATGGACGGGCTGCATCAGCGTGCCGTAGACCGGACAGGGACAGCCGTACCGAAGAAGAAAACTTCCGGTGATCGGACCAAGGCTGTCACCGATCAGCCGGTCCGTGCCGATACAGAGAATGACCGGCCGACCTGATTTTCTGGAAAAAGAAGTGCGGCAGCTGCCAAGCAGGAGCAGAAGCGAATCCGGACAGAGCGGGATCGACTCCTGTGCATGGTAAACATCTGTTTTAATATCAGATAATTCTGATTTCATATAAGGACTCCTTTTTATTTGATCTGAGTCAGGTAAGTTCCGCGCTTTGACCCGAGTCAGGGCAGCAAAGCGAATTATGGTTTCCTGCCGTGCCTGGATACATGTTACAGTGTATCCAGGGCAGCCAGGGTGTATGCGGTAAAAGAAAAATTGGAGCAGGAATTCAAAGTGCTGCGAAAAAAATTTTCTTTTTTGTCCATGAAATACTAAATTCTGCATACAGTGTATGGTAGAGTGAACGCAGAATCGTATAAGGAGAAAACCGCTTGTGGGAAGGCTGCTTATGAGTCCTTGCTGTGAACGGATCTCACCTTATGATCATGCAGCCGCGGAGGGGAATCTGAAAATGTTCACTTTCGCGGAAAATGGGAAAAGGAGTGAGCAGAGTATGGAAAAAGAGACAGCACTGCCGAAAAACATACGTCAGATCGGAGAAGTCAGAGGGGAGGAAAAAATCTGTCTGGAAGACTATGTGATGACATGTATCCATAAAAAGGAACAGCAGGAAAAAGAAGGGTATCTCGGGATTTTCTTTGGAGAACGCAGACGGGAGGCGGAAACAGAGTATGTGTTTATCCGGGGAATCCTGGAACTTTCCAAAACATGGGAGCCGGAATCCTTTGCGGAAAAACTGGAGAAACAGCGCACAAAATATTTTCCGGACTGGACGGTACAGGGCTGCTGTGTGATCGGGGTCTATGATATGGAGCGGATCCGAGAAGTGCGGACGCGGATTGAGGATGCAGGACATATCGTGTATCATCTGCAGGAGCAGGAGGAGACGCTGTACGCACAGCGAGATGGAACATACCACAAAATAAAAGGCTATTTTATTTTTTATGAGCAGAACCGAAAAATGCAGGCGTATCTTTCGGATGAGTTTAAGGAAGACCGGGTAGAAAAAGAAAGTTTTCCGGACAGAGCAATCAAAAGCTTCCGGGAGAAGGTACGGATCAAGAGCGAGAGAAAGAGCGGCAGCATGCTGAAGATGGCGAGCTCTTTTTTTGTTGTGACAGTACTTGCTGTAGCGGCAGTTACGGTCACAAAAATGGATGACCTGAAAAAAGTGCGCCAGACGCTGAATGCCTCCGACAACGCAGCAGAAAATGAAGCGCAGGATCATATTTATATGGATACGGCAGGCATGGGAGAAAACACAAATACACCTGCGGGAGATTCGTCGGGCGTGCAGAATACCGGCATGCCAGATTCCGAAAATTCCGGCGGCATGCCTGAAAGCACCGCCGTTTCAGGCGGGCAGAGCAGCGGGGAAAATACTGCCGGAGAAGAACAGAGCAGTGTGGAAAACACAGCGGCAACTGCCATTGCAGATGAGAGCGGGGCGGCTGCGGGAAGTATCGGTGCAGACAGAACGGAATCTGCATCAGATGCCGTCGCAGGCGGAAACATGACAGCCTCCAATGGGCTTGCTGCCGCACAAAGCAGCGTCTCTTCAACAGAAGATACCGGGGATGCAGAGGAATCCATAACTGCCAGGGATGACGGGCAGACTGCGGGTACGGCATCAGTACAAGGCGATGACACACTGCAGTCCGCATCTGCCCGGCCGCGCCGTACGCAGGCGACTTACACGATCCGTGAGGGTGACACACTGGCGGATATCTGCAGTAAATATTACGGAAGCTTCGACAAACTGGAGCTGATCTGCAGTGCAAACGGGATCACGGACGCGAACCTGATCCTGCCGGGCCAGGAGATCGTGCTGCCCTGACGCAGCAGCATGCTTCATAAGTGCCAGAAACAGCATCAGCAGGCAGGCCTGTGCTGCAGGCTGTCGGGATTTCAAATGCGATGCATGTTCTGATGGCTTGCACGCATGCCTACTTTCTGTTATAGTTATAGCACTTCTATGTGGATGTCGTTTTCTATAGCCATTTTACTGTTTGAACGCAGATAAGCATTCCATTGCTTTGGGTGCGCGGAGCCATGAACGGTGTCTGTATATGGGAACAGAAAGGATAAGTTTATGAATAAAAAGAAATGGGGAAAGACAGCGGCCGGCCTGAAAGAAAAGCTGCAGTTTTTACGGCTCGATGAAGATCTGGATGATGAGGATGATCTGGAGGTCGAGGAAGAAGAGATTGCGCCGGGGCGAACGCTGCAGGAGGAACTGAAAGATAAGCTTGCAAGAAAAAAGCGGAATCTTAAGCGGCTGAGGCTGGTGCTTTTTGGGGCTGCGGTAATTGCGGTATTCGGTTTCTGGCTGTACAATCAGCTTTATATTTTTAAAGATTATGTGATAAGCAGAAGCGAGGCGATCGAGGCAGCTTCCGGTACGAAATATATTTCCGCCGGTAAGCTGCTCTATCGCTATAATTCAGACGGGGTATCCTGTATTTCGCGAAGCAGCGATACAAAATGGAGCATTACGTACAATATGCAGGCACCGATTGCAGATATCTGTGATACGACAATGGCGATCGCCGAGCAGCAGGGAACGCAGATCTATATTATCAACGAAGATGGGCTGGTCGGAAATTTTGAGACGCAGTATCCGATTTTGAAAGTGCGCGTATCCACGCAGGGAATGGTGGCTGTTGTGCAGGAGCAGGACAACATCACGTGGATTAATCTATATCAGGCGGATGGAACCGTGGTGGCAAATGACAAGACGACGGTCAGTGAGACGGGTTACCCGATGGATGTAGACCTTTCCCCAAACGGGCAGAGGATGGCAGTGTCTTATCTGGGAATGAAAGAAGGAATTCTTGGCAGCAGCGTAGTATTTTACGATTTCGGCACGCTGGGGCAGAAAAAAGAAAACAATATCATCAGCAGTGTGGAATACCAGGATGCGATACTGCCGGAGCTTTATTTTGTGGACAATACGAGAGCTGTAGCTGTGGCGGACAATGGATTTTATGTGTTTGGAGGCGGGGAAGAACCTGCGCAGACGGCGGAAATTGACTTCACGGAAGAGATTATCGGAAGCTTCCATGATGACAGCCAGATCGGTTTTCTGTTCCTGAATGAAGACGGTGATCAGGAGTATCGCATGGAACTTTACAATTACAGCGGCAGGCGGAAAAAAACACGCAAGATTGATGCGACGTTTGACAATATCAAGATCGAAAACGGTCAGATCCTGATGTACAATGAAAAAGGGTTTGATGTATTCAGTGAGACGGGACGTCTGCGTTTTACGTCTGCATATGAAAAAGAAGTGGAAGAACTGTTCTACTTTGGCTCGTTCCGCACCTACCTCGTTGTCACAAAGGACAGCTTTGACTGGATTCGTGTCAAATAGGCAGCGAAGCGGGCTGTGTACAGGAGGACATCATGAACATAAACATACTTGAAATCGCGGTGGCCGCGGTGATTCTGCTCTTTGCAGCGGCTGGTTACCGGAAAGGATTCGTAAAGAAGCTTGCGGCGATGGTATCGCTGCTCGTTTCTGTGGTGCTCGTATCGGCACTTCTGCCGTGGATCACTGCTTTTCTGAAGGAAAACACGCCGGTTTATACGATGGTCGAGGAGCAATGCCGGACGGTCATGGAAAAGCAGATCGGTGAGGCAATGTTTTCAGGGGCAGAAAAAAGTACAGGAGAAAGCTCACAGGCAGACATCTACCGGAATATGGGCCGGGAAGAGATTAAGGCTCTGATGGAGGCAAACGGATACGACGGCAGTTTGCTCGATGCATTGAGCGATGAGCAGCTGGAGCAGTATAAAGAACAGTATATTCAGCAGTATTTTGGCAGTGACACAACGAACAGTGGGGAAAGCGAGAATTCAGGAGCTGTTCTTCTTGGAAATCTGACGAGGATCGAGCAGACAGAGCTGATTGAAAATCTTCCGATTCCGGAATTTCTGCAGGACATCCTGCTCGATTACAATAACGAAGAGGGGTATCAGGGGCTGGGAGTCAGCACGTTTCAGGACTACCTGATCGGCTTTATTGCGACCGGTATTTTGAATGTAGCGGCATTTCTGGCTTCCGTGCTTATTGTGCATCTGCTTTTATGGCTGTCGATTTCGGCACTCAGCATTCTGGCAAATCTGCCGGTGATTCGCGTGGTCAATCGTGTGGCCGGTCTGGCGCTCGGGCTTTTGCAGGCAATGCTGGTGCTCTGGCTTGCCTTCCTGATCCTGTCCCTGGTATCGGGTACCGGGATCGGAATGCAGCTGATGAAGATGGTGGAGAGCAGCACCTGGCTGAACTGGCTGTATCAGTCGAATTTGTTTTTGAAGATCGTGCTGCGTGCATCAGCGTTTTTCGGGTAGGAAGTGGTCATAAAGCGGACATTCGCAATCTACTCCGCTGCCTGTCCTTAAAACAAGATAAAGTTTTCTGGCATTTTATCTTGACAAAACAGAATCGTCGTGCTACACTTTAACACAACAAAGGAACAAACCGATGAGAAAGAGTAGTAAGTTTCATTTGTGAAGGCACAGAGAACTGCAGGTGGTGGGATTGCAGTACGGAGCAGGAAACTGAATGGACTTTTGAGGGCGGTCTGAACGAGATTGCAATATAAATCTCAAAGTAGGATATGCCGGGAACCGAACCCGTTATCAATCAGGAGTGTATGATAGTACACGCGAAAGTGGACGACTTGTCAAAATGAGTGGCACCGCGATAATAAGAAATTATTACCGTCTCAGAGAATTCTGAGGCGGTTTTTGTTTTACCAGGAAATACACCGGTTGATCCTTTGAAAAGAAGAAAAGTGAAAAAGGAGAACAAAACTATGAAAAAGAGAGTATTTGCAACCGTAACAGTATCCATGGCAGCAGCGGCAATGATTACAGGAAGCGCAATGGCAGCAGATTATAAAGTAGGCATTATCCAGTTCGTAGACGATGCATCCTTAAATCAGATCGAAGCCAATATCGAGGCAGAGCTGACAAAGAAATCCGAAGAGGGCGAAGACAATTATATTTTTGAAGGAAATGTATACAATGGACAGGCGGATTCCACGACACTGAACCAGATTGCAACACAGCTGATCTCCGATGGTGTAGATGTGATTATCCCGATTGCGACACCGGCAGCACAGATCGTACAGACGGCAACCGAAGACAATCAGATTCCGGTTGTATTTTCCGCAGTATCGGATCCGGTCGGAGCCGGGCTTGTAGAATCGATGGATGCACCGGGCGCAAATATCACAGGAACGAGCGATGCACTGAATACGAATGCAATCCTGGATCTGATGTTTGTGGCAAATCCGGATATTAAGTCCGTGGGACTTCTTTACAGCCAGTCAGAGGATTCTTCCAAGCAGCCGATCGCAGATGCGAAAGCATATCTTGAGGAAAAAGGCATCGATTACGTAGAAAAAACCGGAACAAACAACACCGAAGTGGCACAGGCAGCAGACGCCCTGATCGCAGCAGGCGTTGACGCAGTATTTACCCCGACTGACAACACGGTCATGACGGCAGAACTGGCAATTTATGAGAAGTTTATCGAGGCAGGCATCCCGCATTACTGTGGTGCAGATTCCTTTGCATTAAACGGAGCATTCTGCGGATATGGCGTTGACTATGCAAAGCTCGGTGTTGAGACCGCAGACATGGTTGTAGAGGTTTTGCAGGGTGCGGATCCGGCAGCAACACCAGTCAAAACGTTTGACAATGGTATTGCAACAGTCAACACAGAGACGGCAGAAGCGCTTGGCATTGACTACAGCGGATTTGCAGAGAAATGCACCGGCGTAGTAGAGACCGTTACGGCAGAGGAGTTTGAATAAGCGGATCGTCCCACGTTTAGAATGATAAGACGAAACATAGCGGCAAAGAACAGGAAGCAAGCCGCAAAGAAACATTTTCGAAGTGTCAGATTCCGTGAAAATACCGATTATAAGATTATAATTAAGATTATAAATTGAAGCAAAAAAGAGATAACCAGGCTGGGATTCCAGTCTGGCTATTTCTGTAGAAAAGGAGATTATATATGGCATCGTTGCTTTCCTTCCCGGTTATCATCAGCGCACTGGAACTGGGATGTATCTATGCCCTTGTGGCGCTCGCGCTGTTTTTGAGTTACTCAATCCTTAATATTGCAGATCTTTCGACGGACGGATGTTTTACCCTTGGCTGTGCGGTCGGTGCGCAGGTGGCGATCATGGGACATCCGATTCTTGCGCTGTTTGCGGCAATGGCAGCAGGCGTGTGTTCCGGCTACATTATGGCATTTCTGCAGACAAAACTCGGTGTGGAATCGATTCTGGCAGGAATTATCGTAAATACCGGACTTTACACCGTGAATCTTGCAGCGATGGGCTTCTCATCGAACCTTTCTTTATTTAAATGTGAAACAGTTTACAGTCTTGGAAAAGGACTGTTTGGAGCCACCTGGTATAAACTTGGAATCTCGGCGGTGATTGTTGTGATCGTATGTCTGCTGCTGAAATGGTTCCTCGGCACGCGTCTCGGGCTTTCAATCCGTGCAACCGGCGACAATGAGGACATGGTGCGTGCATCCAGTATCAATCCGGGCTTTACGGTTACGGTAGGCCTGTGCGTCTCGGGCGCGATGACCGCACTTTCCGGCTGCCTGATCGGACAGTATCAGAAATCCTGTGATATCAACCTTGGTACCGGTATGGTAACAATCGCACTTGCCAGCCTGATTATTGGAGAGACGCTGGTCGGCAAACGAACTGTCACACGGCGGATGATCGGAGCCGTACTTGGAAGCTGCCTGTATCGATTTGCGATTGCGATCGCGCTTCGCCTGCACGTGCCGGCAGAATGTCTGAAACTGGTATCATCCGTGATCGTCGCAGTGGCGATTGCAGCCCCATATATTAAGAGCAGGGCTGCATTTCAGAGAAAGAAAATGGCTGCGGCGAAGGGAGGAAATACGTCATGCTGAAGATGACCAATATCAGAAAAGTATTTAATGAAGGTACCGTAAATGAAAAGACGGCGCTGGATGGCGTAAGCCTGACTGTAAAAGACGGAGATTTCGTGACGATCATCGGAAGCAATGGTGCAGGAAAATCTACACTGTTTAATTGCATCGGCGGAAGCTTTTACCCGGATGAGGGAAGTATTTTTCTGGATAATCAGAATATTACCTATATGCCGGAACATAAGCGTGCAGTGGAGATCGGACGTCTGTTTCAGGATCCGATGAAGGGAACGGCGCCGCATATGACGATCGAAGAAAATCTTGCGCTGGCCTACCTGCGTGTTTCAAAAAAGAAATCTGTATTTTCACGTGTCAGCAATGCGGACCGGGAAATGTTTCGTGAGCGTCTTTCACTTTTGAACATGGGTCTGGAAGACCGGATGAAACAGCCGGTTGGACTGCTCTCAGGCGGGCAGCGACAGGCGCTGACACTTCTGATGGCGACACTCGTCATGCCGAAAATCCTTCTGCTGGATGAGCATACCGCAGCGCTGGATCCAGCGACGGCGGAAAAAGTACTTGCATTGACGAAAAAAACCGTGGAAGAAAATCATCTGGCCTGCCTGATGATCACACACAACATGCATTCCGCTCTCGAAATGGGAAACCGGACCCTGATGATGGACTCCGGAAAAATCGTTCTTGATATCAGTGGAGAGGAGCGTGCCGGTCTTACCGTAGATGGCCTACTTGAAAAATTCAGTGCCGGAGCTGGAAAAGAGCTGGATAATGACCGGATTCTGTTTTCGAAGGTGGAGTGACAGAGGACGGGAAACTCAATAAGATCAGCAGAAAGAGTCTGGAGGAGAGAAGCCTTACGGTTTCTGGCATTTGAGAATTCCATAAAAAAGAGTTTTTTGAGACGGCCGGGGCCGTCTCATTTTTTACCGGGTGGGACAGGCGGCAAAGAGGTGCGAATCTTCGCTTTGCTTTCCAGAAGGGAGAAAGCTTTGCAGTTGACAAAAAATCTTCTCACAAAAGCAAGCACAAAAAGATTCCGAGAGTACATAAAAAGAAAGAAAAACTTTTGAGCAGAAATAAAAAATAAAAAAAGTTTTAAAAATCTGTTGACAAAATAAAAAACAGATGATAGTATATAACTCGCTGTTGAAGCAGTTCAAAAAACTGCAAAATAGAAAAATAAAAAAGTTGAAAAAAGTTGTTGACAAACTGAAAAAGCTGTGATATGATATCAGAGTTGCTCCGGTAGAGAGACAACAGAGAAACAACTTAAGAACCTTGATAACTGAACAGTGAAACAACCTTGAAAATTCTTAAAAAGTTTTATTTTTAAGGAACTGACCTTTAAAAACAGTAAAAAGGGAATGAATAGCCAAGTAGTTATTCTGACCGAATCAAACACATTTTATCAGAGAGTTTGATCCTGGCTCAGGATGAACGCTGGCGGCGTGCTT
>ERZ827108.197-NODE-197-length-101030-cov-4.725457_pt1 | contig 101030 bp, 79 predicted proteins | sample MGYA00519921_ERZ827108 | MGnify/ENA primary metagenome ERZ827108 (study PRJEB31778, sample SAMEA3449258) | human gut metagenome | biome: human gut; feature: human-associated habitat; material: faeces | place: United Kingdom | collected 2010/2012 ... | reverse complement strand
CTTTGTGATTCGTGCAGGATTCAAACCTGCAACCTTCTGATCCGTAGTCAGATGCTCTATTCAATTGAGCTAACGAACCATGCTATCGTTCCCGAATTGCGTTGCAAAATTACTGCTTTTTCTTGGATTATGCAAATAATTTCGACAGAAATTTTTCAATTAATTGTTTAAAAAGATTCGCAGGTCGGTCTTCGGCAGGTTATCATTCTTAATTATCAGGAAGTTGTATGTGGATAGGCAAAATCATCTCTTCGATGGGCTTACTGTTCAGTGAGGTTGCAGGGCTTGCCTATTCTTATGCTTATGCTTACGAAAGAATCATCCAGAAGCAGAGGAAGAGGAAAGCCGCGGGGAATGCCAGGAGGGCAGAGTCGATGCGGTCCAGGATTCCTCCGTGGCCCGGGATGAGGTTTCCGCTGTCCTTGATATGCAGCGTGCGCTTTATCATTGATTCAACCAGATCTCCGTATGTGCCGAATACCGTTATCGTGGCGGCCAGTCCGAGCCAGACCCAGACGTTGGCTTCAGGAATTCCGAAGAAGTGGGAGCCGTAGAAATAGAATAGTGCAGCGAATCCCATATTGAACACAAAACCTCCGATGGAGCCCTCCCAGGACTTCTTGGGGGAGATACGTTCAAACAGCCTGTGCCTTCCCAACATGGATCCAACCAGATACGCGCCTGTGTCGTTGATCCACAGGAACAGGAATACCGCCAGAATCAGTTCCGGCTGCCACAGGTCGGCGATAAGCGCCATCAGGAACATGGGCATCGCGATCCATGCCTGAACCAATATTGATTGGGCCAGATCGCGGACAGGATTGTCTTCACGAATATTAAGCTGCTCGATGAATCGTATCAATATCGTCAGCAGCCAGAAGAACCCTAAGAAGGGCCATTCCGGAGTGAAGCACAGTAACAGGCATGCCGCGATGTCGGTAATCAGCGTTATGCCGTACCGAGACCGTGAATCATGCGAGATCTTGGCAAATTCGATGCAGGCCATAGATGAGAGCAGAGCCGCGAGCAAGGACACACCAAACGTACCCCACCATATGGCGAGAACTATGACCAGGCAATAAACCAGTCCTGAAACCGTGCGTATCAATAATTTGCGATAATCCATCTTGCAAAAATATAAAAGGTGCCGGATCGAAAAGCAATCCGGGATGTTTGTCTAAAGTAAAACGTCTAAAACAACAATTTAATTTTAAACGAATACAATATTGGGTATATTGGTACGGCCACGGGGAGCAATCCCCATGGCCATCGATAAGACATCAGATGTTCTCGGATATCACCGGATTCTCCTGTACGGGTTCCTTTCTGCCGCCTTCCTTGATGAAGGCAACGCAGATGGAGCCGATTACCAGCGAGATGCCTGCGATCATCATCATCAGGTACTCGGGAGCCAGCTGGCCCGGGGTGCTGAGCAGAGTGAGGATCCAGCCACCCACAAGCGCCGCTATGATCTGGGGGATACAGATGGTGCAGTTGAACAGACCCAGGTATGTGCCGATATTGCCGGAATGCAATGAGTTGGTAAGTATCGTGAACGGCCATGCAAGCATGGCTGCCCAGGCGCAACCGATCAGAATGAATGCAACGGCCAGCAGATACTGGTTGGTGATGAACGCAGTCATTATGAATCCGACGGCACCCAGCAGCAGGCTGAGCGTGTAGGAGAACTTGCGGTTCCGGAACATGGGCAGCAGTACGGCCCACACGACTGAGCCGAGAGCCTGGATGGCGTAAAGGACCCCTACCCAGTTTCCGGCCTCGTTGTATTCGTTGCTCGATGCATCCAGAACAGTCCGTGTGATGTACTGACAGTCGGCACCCATGGGAATCTGCACGGATTGAGCGTCACCCATGTCAAGCGTGCCGTCGGGCAGACGGTTCACGATATCCGCTGTGGTCAGCTTGAAAGACTCGCTGCCATTGGCTTCCAGAAAGTCACCGGCTTTTTTACCATGGTCAATGATTATGGTACTGTCATTGGCGATAAGATATTTCCCTGTGTATTCGGAACCGTCGGCAACAATACCCTGATAACTCTGAGTCTCAGGTGTGTCGAAGGCGTTGTGAGCGACAGTATTGGTGGTGTATGTCCACATGAACAGGAATGCGAACCAGCAGAAGAACTGTACCAGCCCGACAGTCCAGAACGTTGAAGGCGCGTTACGCAGGAGGGTGAATAGATTGGCTTTCTTCTCCTTCTTCTCCTTCTTCTCGGCGTTCTCCACGATGCCGTTGTATTCATTGTAGACTTTAGGAGGCCATTCCTTGATCTTTATAAGTGAGTAGATGACGCAGCCCATCAGAACGGCGGCGCCGATGTAGAACGACCAGATTACCGTCTGTGGAACCTGTCCCGCGGGAGCGGTGTTCTGTAATCCGAACCATACCAGTACGAAGGGCAGAATGAATCCAACGATGGAACCGGCGTTGCACAGGAAGGATTGAATTGAGTATGCCTTGCCCTTCTGCTTCTCGTTCACCATATCTCCGACAAGCATCTTGAACGGCTGCATGGCCATGTTGATGGAGGTGTCGAGCAGCATCAAAGCCACGAGTCCGAAAAGGATGGCGCTCTGTACGGTGAACTGGAATGAGCCGGCGTTGGGGAGCAGGCACATCACGATAACTGCGATCGTGGCTCCCAGAATCAGGTAGGGGAGACGCCGCCCGAATCGGTTCCAGGTTCGGTCGGAGAACATACCGACCAACGGTTGGACAATCAGGCCCATCAGCGGGGGCAGGATCCAGAAGTAACTCAAGTCGTGCGGGTCGGCGCCGATGGTGGTGAATATTCGGGATACATTGGCACTCTGAAGTGCGTAAGCGATCTGGACCCCGAAGAATCCGAAAGACAGATTCCACAGTTTCCAGAAACTTAAATCGGGTTTTTGTTTCATAAGATTTATAAGGTTGTTGGTTATTGTCAAATCAGACACATTCAGCCTGACGGTAAAGCCATGCTATTTCCTCAGGCCACAGGTCAGGGTCTGGCGTCTCCAGAATCAGGGGGATGTTGTCGAAACGGGTATCCTGCATCAGGCGGGTGAAGAACTCACGTCCCAGCGAGCCGCAACCTATGCATGCATGGCGGTCTATGCGCGAGCCGAGGGTACGCATGTTGTCGTTGATATGCATGGCGCGGAGGTACTTGAATCCGATAATGTCGTCGAATTCCCGCCATGTGGCCTCATATCCCTGGGGGGTAGCCAGGTCGTAGCCTGCGGAGTGGGTGTGGCAGGTATCGATACAGACGCCGACGCGTGATTTGTCTTCGATCTTGTCGATGATATGGGCCAGATGCTCGAAGCGCCAGCCCATATTGGAACCTTGTCCTGCTGTAGACTCCAGTACCGCGGCTACTCCTTCGGTATTGTCGAGAGTAATGTTGATGCTTTCTGCTATGCGGTCCAGGCACTCTTCTTCGGATATCGCCTTAAGATGCGAGCCTGGGTGAAAATTCAGCATCGTCAGCCCCAGCATCTGCGCACGCTCCATCTCCTCAAGAAAGGACTTGCGGGACATCGCAAGTTTGGCTGCATCGGGACTTCCTAAGTTGATGAGGAAATTGTCGTGGGGGAGTATGTGGTCGGGAGTGAAGCCACCCGACTCGCAGTTTGATCTGAAGGAATCTATAATCTCGGGAGTAGGCTTCTTGGACGCCCAGCGGTTGCTGGATCCTGTAAAGAAGGCGAAAGCCCTGGCTCCGATACGGGAGGCTTCGAGCGGAGCGTTCTGGACTCCACCCTGCACGCTAACATGTGCTCCGATGTATTTCATTAATTAAGGGTAAGTTATTAATTAAGGGGTACATTATGACATGTACGTCAAAACTGTAACATTGTTACTTCCTACAAAGTTAATTATTTTTTTTGAATTAATGAGAAGTATTTGTAATTTTGTACATATGAAGTTGTCAAGAACCAAATATGCACTGTACGGAAATCTACAGAGCGTGAAGATGCGAAGACGTCATGGACTGTTCACGGCCGAGGGACTGAAATCGGTCTCAGACATATCGCGTCATTTCCGACTGGAGGCGTTGATACTTGGACCTGACGGTGAGGTAGGGCCGGAACTACGGGCCGAGGCCCCGAATATCTACGAGGCGACTCCATCGGAAATGAAGGGAATGTCTGGATTCACCACTCCTTCATCGGTGATGGGTGTGTTCCATATTCCCGATGCCGAGGAGCCGGAAGTGAACAATGACAAACTTTACCTGATGCTTGATGGAGTTCGTGATCCGGGGAATCTGGGCACCATAATCCGCACATGCCATTGGTTCGGCATCTATGATGTATTCGCATCCTACGATACGGTGGACTGCTATAATCCGAAAGTGGTGCAGGCCACGATGGGGTCGCTCGGAGCTGTCCGTGTGCATTACTGTGACCTTGAGGCGTTGATTCGTCAGCACAGGAAGATGCCCGTGTATGGAACATTGCTGCAAGGCAGCGATATATTTAAGACTTCATTGACCTCCAACGGCTTTGTAGTGATGGGTAACGAAGGTGTAGGTATAAGCCCGTCGATTCGTGACATGATTACCGTGGGACTGAATATTCCTCCGGCCAACAGCAATCACGGAGAATCCCTGAATGTGTCGATCGCCACGGCCATAGTCCTGGCTCAGTTTCAGCAAAGACTGGCCTGATTGATGTCCGGAAGGGAATGCCGGACACCATAGATGGTACCCCTGATATCCTTGCCGTCCCTATTTCCTTGTCTGCCCTGATACGCAAGGAGGATAGAAAGCATCCTGTATGTGATCCAGTCTATATGATTCCCGTGTGCCTGTCAGTGCTATGATATCGAATCGCCAGTAATAATCATGATTAAGGTTGCTGAGATAGATATCGGCTCCGGCAATCATCCTGTTTCTTTTCCTTGTGTCGACGGCCTCGACGGCATCCTGATCGTTGCCGCTTCGTGCCTTTACTTCCACAAAGACCATCACGTTCCCTTTCTGGGCGATTATGTCTATCTCGATATTCCTGAGTCTCAGATTCCGTTCACGCACCACATATCCTAACGTGCGAAGATACTCTGCCGCTTTTTGTTCAGCAAAGGCGCCCCACATTCGGTTGGAGGCGCCTTGCTCTTGCTTGTCGGTCATCGGTCTTAGATTGCCTTGAACGACATGTCCAGGGACTTCACGCTGTGCGTCAGCGCGCCGACCGAGATGAAATCCACTCCGGCCTCGCCGTAGGAACGCAAGGTCTTCAGCGTGATGCCACCCGATGATTCCGTCTCCATCGTGCCGTTGACAAGTTTCACGGCTTCTTTGGTCAGTTCCGGCGTGAAGTTGTCGAACATGATGCGGTCCACTCCTCCATGAGCCATGACGCGTCTGATATCGTCAAGACTGCGTACCTCGACTTCGATCTTCAGGTCCTTTCCGTTATCCTTGCAGTACTCGCGGGCACGGTCTATGGCCTTCTCGATGCCACCGGCAAAGTCGATATGGTTGTCCTTGATCAGGATCATGTCGAAAAGACCGATCCGGTGGTTCTTGCCGCCGCCCATTGCTACGGCATCCTTCTCCATGATGCGCATGCCGGGGGTGGTCTTTCGGGTGTCCAGAACCTTGGTATGCAGTCCTTCCAGTTCCTTCTGGTACCTGGCGGTCATGGTCGCCACACCGCTCATGCGCTGCATGATGTTCAGCATGGTGCGCTCGGCGATCAGCAGCGAGCGTACAGGGCCCTCGGCTATGAATGCGATGTCGCCCTTGCGGACAGGAGTCCCGTCCGTGATGAACACCTGCATCTTGATTGTCGGGTCTACCTTGCTCAGGACCTTTTCAGCCATGGCTACGCCTGCCAATACACCGTCTTCCTTGATTATCAGTTGGGAACTTCCCATCTCATCGGCCGGAATAGTGGAGAGTGTGGTATGGTCGCCGTCCCCGATATCCTCGGCGAAGGCAAGGTCCAGAAGGTCGTCGATCAGTTCTTCGCGTGTCTTCATTTGGTATGTAATGATGTTGAGTTTACTTCTTGATGCCGTCACGTTCCAGCAACGCATCAGTGGTGGGTTTCTTGCCGCGGAACTCCACATAGAGGCTCATAGGATCCACAGTGTCTCCGCTCTGGAGCATCTTCAGGAATCTGTCGGCGGTCTTGCGGTCGAACACTCCATTTTCCCTGAAAGCGGCGAAAGCGTCGGCATCAAGGGACTCGGCCCATTTGTATCCATAATATCCAGCTGCGTAACCGCCTGCGAAAATGTGGGAGAAACAGGGAGATATCATGCCGTTTCCTACGGCAGGGAAGATTCGGACAGGATCAATAGCCTTCTCCTCGAAGTCTTTGACTGATGCAGATGCGCGCAGAGGTTCCTCGATGGTGTGGTATGCCATGTCGAGGTAGCCGAAGCCAAGCTGGCGCATGGTCTGGTAGCCGGCACCGAACTGAGAGGACGATATCAGTTTCTCGATCAGTTCCTTGGGCATCTTTTTGCCGGTCTTGTAATGTTTGGCGAATGTGTCCAGGAATTCCTTGCGTGTCAGGTAATTCTCGTTGAATTGGGAGAACAGCTCAACGAAATCGTGGTCCACGTTGGTACCGGCCAGGGAGTTGTAGGTCGCCTGGCTGGAGAGACCGTGCAGGGCATGCCCGAACTCATGCAGGAAAGTCTCTACCTCGTCTGTATTCAGCAGGACTGGATCATTGCCGACAGGTTTGGAGAAATTGCACACAATCGAGATGAGGGGCAGGATGCGGTTGCCGTTGTCATCCTTGGATTCGGAACGGAATTCGGTCATCCAGGCGCCCGGACGCTTTGTCTCACGGTAGAAGAAATCGGTGTACAGGACGCCGAGCAGTTTCTTGTCACGGTCATAGACTTCAAAAGCCTTTACATCCGGATGATATACATCGATATCCTTGTTCTCCTTGAACGTATATCCGTAGAGTTTGGTTGCCAGGCCGAGAACGCCCTTGATGGTATTGTTAAGCTCAAAGTATGGCTTCATGTCTTCCTCATTGAATGCGTAGCGTTCGTTTTTCAGACGGTCGTACCAGTATGAGTAATCCCATGGCTGCAGCACGAAGTCAGCACCTTCGGTCTTACGGGCGTAGTCCTGCAGTTCGGATATTTCACGGCGCATGGCGTCTGTGTAGTTCCTGTTGAGGTCCTCCAGGAATTCATTGACGGTCTCAGGCGTTTTTGCCATGGTGTGCTGCAGTTGGTATTCGGCGAAGTTCTTCTTGCCCATCAGCCGGGCTATCTCCAGACGGATGTTGGCGATATCCTTAAGGATCTGGGTGTTGTCGTAGGGCCCCGCGATGTTGGTAGTGTTGTTGAGGTTGTACAGACGCTTGCGCAGGTCGCGGTTGCTGCTGTAAGTCATGAATGGAGAATAACTGGGGCGGTAGATTGTCACCAGATACAGGGAGCCGTCATCTGGTTTGTTATCAGCCTTGAGAGCGTCGGCGGCAGCGGCACGGTAGGCGGCTTTGATCGATTCCGGAATACCATCGAGCTGGTCGGCAGTGAGCCACATGCGACGGCTTGGATCCTTCATCTCGTTTGTGACGTTCTGCGAGAATTTTACGTTCAGGTCCGAGAGTTCGGCCTGAAGCTGACGGAACCTCTCACGGTCTGCACCCTGCAGATTGGCTCCGGAAGTAACGAAACTGTCGTAGGTCTTGTCGATCAGGCGACGGTCTTCGGGTGTCAGCGACTCATCCTTTGCGGCCAGGTCGTGAACCTGCTTGACACGGTTCCACAGACCCTCGTTCAGCATGATGTCCGTCTCATGCTTTGACAGCACGGGAGTGACGCGGGTGTAGGCGTCCATTATTGCCTGGGTGCCGTCGGCTGACTCAATGTTGCTGAGAGCCAGGATTGATCGTGTCAACACCTGACCGCTGCGGTCCAGGGCCACTATGGTGTTCTCGAAGGTGGGAACGCTGCGCTGGTTTACGATCGCGTCTATTTCCTGGTTCTGAAGCCTGATGCCTTCCAGAACCGCCTCCTCCATGTCGGCTGCCGTAAGGCGGGAGAATGGCATGGTGCCATATAGTGTTGTGGTGCCGGTGATCAGAGGATTGTTGCCACCGGCGTCGGCTGTGCTTGCGAATGCCATGATTGTTAAGGCTGTAAAAATTATTGTCTTTTTCATGTGATGAAGGTTATCTTAAAAATTGATGCCTATCTGCAGTTTGGCCAAGACAATGGACCTGGCGTCGATTCCGGTCTCGGCCTCATGATTCTTGTTGAAGTAGCGCGAGGCTGCGGAAAGAATGATGTAGGATTTGGCGTGGCGCGACTGGGTCAGATTGATGCCGCAACCCAATGCTGCCACCAGGTCGCCGTGCATCTTGGAACCGGGGATACGGTTGAAGGAGTAGCCGGCCTGCGCGTTCAGGAAGAACAGCGAGGGCTTTTTACGGAACGACGTTCGGATCACGGCGTAGACAGGGATGAAGTTGATGCCGGAGGAGATTCCCCGGTGGAACCCGGCACCCACGCCTATCAATTTGAACAGCGCGCTCTTGTATCCGATGTTCACATCCACATCGAAGGTGGACATGTTTCGGGCAGTCAGGTCAATCGAGGATCCGAATTCGGCACCCCATGTGAAGTGCGACAAGGCCAGGTCAAGGGAACTGCCTGGAAACAGACTTTCGGTGACGCGCTCGGGCTCGTTGATGGTCACCAACGCTCCGGAGTCGAAGAACTGCTCCGTCCTGGCCATGCTGTCCGTCGTTTCCGATTTCTGAGTGAGCCCGGATGCCGACTTCACCTGGATCTTTATGGTTTTGCCCAGGGCTTGACTGCCTCCTGAAGAAAGCAACAAGCCCATGACAAGGAATATAAACAATGGTATATTCTTTGACATAGGCTAAGGATTAAGTTGTTGTTTGTGTCTTATTCTCCGAGGTAGGATTTGAGAAGTTTGCTCTTCTGACCCTTCAGGCGACGGATGGCCTTCTCCTTGATCTGGCGGACACGTTCGCGGGTCAGGTCAAACTTGGCTCCGATTTCCTCAAGCGTCATCTCCTGACATCCGATGCCGAAGAACATCTTCAGGATCTCGCGTTCGCGGTCGTAAAGTTGCTTCAACGCGCGGTCCACCTCCTTGGACAGGGACTCCTTGTTGAGGTCGGCGTCAGCCATCGGGCTGTCATCGTTTGCCAGTACATCCAGCAGGGAGTTGTCCTCACCCTCGACGAAAGGAGCGTCAACCGAGATGGGACGTCCGGAGACCTGTATGGCGTCGGAGATCTTGTCGACCGACATATCCAGACGTTCGGCGAGTTCCTCTGTGGACGGGCGCCGTTCGTTCTCCTGCTCGAATCGAGCCATTTCCTTGGTGATCTTGTTCAGCGAGCCTACCTGGTTCAGAGGGAGACGCACTATACGTGACTGCTCGGCCAATGCCTGGAGGATGGACTGGCGTATCCACCAGACTGCATAGGAGATGAATTTGAATCCCCGGGTCTCATCGAATTTCTGTGCCGCGCGGATCAGTCCGAGATTTCCCTCGTTGATCAAGTCGGGAAGGCTCAGACCTTGGTTCTGGTATTGCTTTGCGACCGAAACAACGAACCGAAGATTGGCCTTGATCAACTTCTCCAGAGCTGCCTGGTCTCCCTTCTTGATGCGCTGGGCCAGTTCCACTTCCTCGCTTACGGAAATCAGTTCCTCTCGGCCGATTTCCTGCAGATACTTGTCGAGCGACGCACTCTCGCGATTGGTGATTGACTTTGTTATCTTGAGTTGTCTCATATTCTATTTCAGAAAAATCTCTTCTTTCCTTGTATTGACAATTTAACCAACAGTTAAATGGAGGTCTACACCGCCTTGATTCCCGGCCATTTGTGATTAACCCTATCTTGTATAACAAAGAAATTAATGTTTTATTTGAAAAATGTGAATTTTTTTTGAAAAATCAGGTCATAATCTTGAATATCAATTCCTGCAGGAGGTCATATTCATTGCCGAACGAGTTGACGCCCTTGTTTTTGGAATCAAATTCCCTGAGATAGTGGATCGCGTTGACTGCCTTGACCGGGGGATAGGCACGCATGGCGTCCTTGAGTTCGTTCAGGAAGTAAGGACTCTTCTTGTCCAGGACAGTCATCAGTGAATTATCGTCCTTGGATGGAAGGAAATGCGCTATGGTGATCTTGCAGAAATAGTTGAAGATCATGGCTGCGGTCACGATCGTGGGGTTCGGCCTGGGATTGCGGCGGAAATATCTGATGATCTGGCAGCACTTGGGATAATCCCTGCGGCATATGGCGCGCAGCAGCTCATAGTTGGTGAAATCCTTGGACACGCCGACGTTTTTCTCAACGTCGGCGGCTGTGATCCGCCCCGATCCGTTCTTGATCTGTATCAGTTTGGAAAGCTCGCCGAACAGTTTGCTGAGTGGAGTGCCTATGTATTCCCTCAGCATCTCCACAGCCTTGTCGTCTATGCCGATCCGGTGTTGCTGGCAGTAATCCTTAATATAGGGAGCCAGTTGGTAGTCCCGGGGAGATTCCGACTTGAACACTACGGCGTCCGCCTTGTTGGCAGCCTTCTGGATCTCGGCGGCCGCGGCTGTTTTCTCGCCGGTGTAGGTTATCACCAACGTCGTGGAGTAGTTGGGATGGCTGATGTAAGGCACGAATTTGTCCAGATCGGACTTGGCGTTCTGCAGTCCCTGGGCTTCCTTGAGGATGACTAATTTGCGTTCGGCCATGACCGGGAACTGCTGGGCGCAGTTGATTACAGTCTCGGCGTTGGTGTCGTTGCCGTAATACAGGTTGTAGTTGAAATCCCTGTCAGCGGGATTGATTGCATGCTTTTCCAGTTCATCGACTATCATATCGATGAAGTAGGTCTCGGTGCCTATCAATATGTAGACCGGCTGGAGTTTGCCGGCACGAATGTCGGTGATAAGTTTGCGATGGTCGGTGACTGCGGGCATGACTGTGACTGTGTCGGAATTAAGTTTTTTCTTTAAACATCCGTGAATTGCGTCCTGTCAGATACAGGAACGCAGCCGTCGCGGCTAAGGAAATCAGGAATATCCATGGGAATCCAGACTCGTTGATGAAGAACGAATCGATGTCATTGTTTATTATTCCATGGGCCGAAAGCCATGTGGTGAACACGACGACGGAGTTGTTGAGCCCATGCAGCAGCGCGGATGCCGGTAAGGAGCCGGTGCGGTAATATACGTAGCCGAACATGGCGCCAAGCAGGAGGCGGGGGAGGAACCCGAAGAACTGCATATGGACCGCGCTGAAGATGAACGCAGCGATCCATACGGCGGCGACAGGCCTGATTCCCGACCGGACCATTAGATTCTGTAGGCCCGCGCGGAAGAACATCTCCTCCACGCATCCGGTGAAAAGCCCTACGATCAATATGTTCACTATCAGTCCCCATACGGATTGCACTGACAGTATGGCGTCTGTTGTATCGGCTCCGGCGGTCTCCCATTTGCGTAGGGTCTGTTCCAATCCTGACATCGATGCCGGGAAATCCATATGCTCGTTCCAGAATACAGTCTGGCACATACCGGGATACGCTAACAGATACAAGGCTATGATCCATATCCAGTATCGCGAGGACACGTGTTGGCGAAGTCCGATTTCAGAGGCCGGGTCGCGCGACGTCAACATCCATGTCAGCAGCGTAGGCATCGTGAACGCCAGTATTCCCTGGATGACTGACAGTGTGAGAACTCTTGTCCGTTCCGTGAGTCCGAGGTTTTCAAGGACCCCGGTGCAGATGCCTGTGAAAATGAACATCACCACGAAGGAAAGCATGAATACTCCCCATCGTGATGATGTCGGCAGGATTACTTGTCCTGACTTCATTATCGAGTCTTGGTCTTTGTCTTGATTAATTCAGGTCGGTGAGGTGCAGTTCATGCAGGATGATCTCTGCTGCCTTGTCGAGGCCCTCTACGTCCTTGCCTCCGGCCTGGGCGAAGAATGGCTGACCCCCACCGCCACCCTTGATGGCCTTGGCCGCCTCGCGCACGATCTTGCCTGCGTTGTAGCCCTGCCCTACCATGTCGTCGCTCAACGCCACAGTGATCATAGGCTTGCCATTCACAACGTTCAGTCCGATGAACACAGTCTGTTCCGGACACTCCTTACGGACTGTAAACGCTATGTTCTTGACTACCTCGGCCATGCGTATTCCTGGCAGGATCACGACCGAGACACCGTTCATGATCTTGGCGTTCTTGATCAGGTCCTTTGTCAGGGCGTTGGTGCGGTCTTCCATGAACTTGTTGAGTTGCTTATGGAGGTCGGTATTTTCCTCGATGGTCTTTTTGATCGTGGCGCGCAGGTCGCCTGCGTTGCTGAAGAGGCCCTTCAGGTCTAACATCAGGTCCTGCAGTTCGTCCAGGAATCTCTCAACTGCCTGACCGGTCACGGCCTCAATACGGCGGATGCCGGCTGCGATGGAACTTTCGGAGATGATGCGTACCATGCCGATGTTTCCCGTGTTGGCGACATGTGTTCCGCCGCACAGCTCGATGCTGGAGCCGAACTTCACGACGCGAACCTTGTCGCCGTATTTCTCGCCGAACAGGGCCATGGCTCCCATGCGGCGTGCCTCGGCTATGGGAAGTTCACGGCACTCCTCAAGCGGTGTGGCCATGCGGATACGTTCGTTGACAATATGCTCAACCTTGCGCAGTTCTTCGGGAGTTACCTTTTGGAAATGCGAGAAGTCGAAACGCAGTCCCTCGGGTGATACCAGCGAGCCTTTCTGCTCCACATGCGTACCCAGCACCTCACGCAACGCCTCGTGTAGAAGGTGTGTGGCCGAGTGGTTGGCCGATGTCTTGGCGCGTGCCTCGGCATCGATCCTGGCGGTGAACTCGGCGTTCACGTCGGTCGGCAGTTTCTTTGCGAGGTGAACCGCTGTGTTGTTCTCCTTCTTGGTGTCGAAGATCTCAACCGTCTCGCCGTCGGGAGCGATCAGCCAGCCTCTGTCGCCGACCTGTCCACCCATCTCGCCGTAGAATGGGGTCTGCTCCAGCATAATCTGGTAGTATTCCTTGTTCTTCTGCTTTACCTTGCGGTAGCGCAGGATGCGGGTCTTGACTTCCGTGTTGTCATATCCAACAAATTCCTCATTCCCGGGATTAATCTCGACCCAGTCGGAATTCTCGACGGAGGCGGCGTTGCGTGCGCGCTCCTTCTGCTTCTGCATCTCGGCCTGGAATCCCTCGATATCCACTTCCATGTTCTGCTCGCGCAGAATCAGTTCGGTCAGGTCAAGAGGGAATCCGTATGTATCGTAGAGAGTGAAGGCATCGGTGCCGCTCACCATGTTCTTCCCCTCCTTGCGGGTCTTGTCCATGATGGAATCCAGCAGTTTGATGCCGTTGTCGAGCGTACGGAGGAATGACTCCTCCTCCTCGCGGATCACTCGCTTGATCAGGTCGGCCTGTGCAGGCAGTTCAGGATAAGCCTCGCCCATCTCGGAGATAAGGGTATCCACAAGTTTGTAGAGGGTCGGCTCCTTCTGGTCCAGGAAAGTGTAGACGTAACGGACCGCGCGGCGCAGGATCCGGCGGATCACATAACCGGCCTTGGCGTTGCCTGGCAACTGGTTGTCGGCTATCGAGAAAGCGATGGTGCGAACATGGTCGGCAGCCACGCGCATGGCCACGTCGACTTTCTCGTCAACGCCGTATTTCTTGCCGCTCAGTTCCGAGATGCGGTAGATCAGGGGGGTGAAGATGTCTGTATCGTAGTTTGACTTCTTGCCCTGCAAGGCCATGCAGAGACGCTCGAATCCCATACCGGTGTCGATCACCTTGGCGGGGAGGGGTTCCAGATGGCCGTCAGCCTTGCGGTTGTACTGCATGAACACCAGGTTCCAGATCTCGATCACAAGGGGATTGTCTTTGTTTACGAGCTCTGCGCCGTCGATTTTGGCACGCTCCTCGTCATCGCGCAGGTCGATGTGGATCTCGGAGCAAGGACCGCAGGGACCGGTGTCTCCCATTTCCCAGAAATTGTCGTGACGGTTGCCGTTGATGATATGTGAGGCGGGAAGATGCTGTTCCCATATGGCCGCGGCCTCGTCGTCGCGTTCCAGACCTTCGGGCGCATATCCTTCGAAAACAGTGGCGTACAGACGCTTGGGGTCGAGTTTCAGGACATCCACAAGATATTCCCATGCGAAATCGATGGCCTCCTTCTTGAAATAGTCGCCGAACGACCAGTTGCCCAGCATCTCGAACATGGTGTGGTGATAGGTGTCATGACCCACTTCCTCCAGGTCATTGTGTTTTCCGGATACACGAAGGCATTTCTGCGAGTCGGCCATCCGGCGGCTCTCGGGCACCCTGTTGCCCAGGATGATATCCTTGAACTGGTTCATGCCGGCATTGGTGAACATCAGCGTGGGGTCGTCCTTCAGGACCATGGGGGCCGAGGGAACAATCTTATGTCCGCGCTCGCGGTAGAACTGCTTGAACGATTCTCTTATTTCCTTTGCAGTAAGCATCTTTATTTGTATTGGCTTCAAATTGAATTGCAAAATTAGCAAAAATTCACTACTTTTGCAACTCGACAAGGCTTAAGGAACGTGAGTAACCAGCAATATTACAGATATAATCCGGAAACTGACAATTTCGAGCGGGTTTTTCCGACGCTTCGGCGACGGATGGCCAGCGCGGGCCGCTATCTGTTGATATCCTCGGTGATCGGCGTAGGCCTGTTTCTGATGTTCTATTATATGTTCGATACACCCGGCGAGCGGAGGCTCCGGAAGGAGAACGCCACGCTGAAACAGCAGTATGACATCCTGAACCGCCGTGTCGACAATGCACAAGGGGTGTTGACCAAAATCCAGAATAGAGACGATAAACTGTATCGCGTCATGCTCCAGATGGAGCCGGTAAACGATATGTACCGATATGCCGGGCTGAACAACGACAAGCGTTACAGGGAACTGAACAGCGTGTCGGACGGAGGCTTGATCAAGTTCATGACCCAGAAGGTGGATATGCTGGAGCGTCAGATATACGCGCAATCATTGTCGTTCGATCAATTGAAGGAGACTGCGCAGTCGCAGAAAGGGAAACTGGACCATATTCCTTCCATATTGCCGGTTTCGCCCAAAAGCACGATGCTGTCGGGCGGTTACGGAATGCGACGAGATCCCGTGACGGGTATCGCCAAGTTCCATGCCGGCATAGATTACTCGGGTGCCATCGGAACTCCGGTATATGCAACTGCCGACGGCAAGGTTACTACGGCCGAGCGCAAGAACATCCACGGAAACATCATCGAGATTGACCATGGCTATAATTACCAGACGCGCTATATGCATATGTCGCAGATGACTGTAACGCCGGGCCAGCGTGTGGAGAAAGGTCAGGAGATAGGCCGGATAGGGTCTACAGGCAAATCCACGGCTCCGCATCTACATTACGAGGTACGTTTCCGTGGCGAGGCGCAGAACCCGGTGAACTATGGCTTCACTGACTTAAACCCGGAGGAATATGCCGAATTCGTGTCGGCGGCCGAGAATGCCGGAGATATAATGGATTGATACGTTATGGACAACGAGATCTTCGATAAAAAATACTATAAGATACGGGACGTGTCGGCCATGCTTGATGTCCCCACATCGACTTTGCGTTACTGGGAGTCGGAATTCCCGGAATGTGCCCCTAGGCGCAGTTCCACCAACCAGCGTTACTACACTCCCGAGAATATAGAGAGTTTCCGGATCATCCATTATCTGCTGAAAGTGAAGGGACTGCGTATGGATGCGGCCAAAGAGCAGTTCCGTTCCAACAAGGAGAATATATCCAAGCGAATGGAAGTGATAGACTTGCTGACGAGCACGCGTAACGACTTGCAGAAGATGCTGGATGCCTTGAAAAAACGACGCTGATCAGATTGGGACGATCCTCACAGGTTGGAATTGTAATATTCTACCTGTCCTGTCACATTCCGGCCAATGAAAGGAGGCAATGTGTAAACGGTGTCGGATGACGGGATCTCGATTTCCGCCACTCTCAGTCCGTCAGTGCCGGCAAAACAGTCCACTTCCCATGTGAAGCCTTCGAAAGGCACTATATAGCGTGTCTTGTCAATGATCCTCCCTTCACACAATGTAAGCAGCTGGCGGGCGTCCTCGGCTGGAATCTCATATTCGAACTCCAGACGGGTGTCGCCGTCATTCTTTCCTTTGACAGTCAGGAATCCACGGTTGTCAAGAAGACGTATGCGGACCACGCGCTCAGGAACGCGTGACAGATAACCCTGCACAATATGGTGCATGCCTATGGACATATTCCGGAAGGAATCGTCTATGACCAGATATTTATGTTCGATTTCGTGTGCCATGGCCTGGAGTGTTAAATGAACTTAAATGAACGGTGGTTTGTTTGTTAACGTTGAGAACGCCCCAGAATTGCGCCGAAACTTAAATCCGGGCAATATCTTTTGTTAAATGCGTTAAAATATTATGACCTTTGCACGAGCACTAATAACCCACCTGTTGGCGGCGATTACAGCCATCTGTCCGGTTATGGCTGCCAATACCGCATCCAGACAGATCGTTACTGGAATAGTGGCTGACTCCGAGACAGGCAAGCCGCTGCCATATGTGACGGTGAGGGGAGGGAAGAAGAGAATCCAGACTGTCACGGACAGTCTCGGTGTGTTCAGGTTGACGATGCCTCGGGGCAATTCATTGGAAGTCAGTTCGGAAGGCTATGATCCGGTCAGAATCAAGGGGCCGTTCGGTAACGATACCGTACATATAGAACTTACGCCATCGGTGACGGAACTTGAGGAGTTCGTGGTGAAGTACAGGAAGCAGAAGTATCAGAAGCGCAACCCTGCATCGGCGTTGATGGAACGTATACGTTCGTTCCATGACAGCGTGGCTCCGGAACAGAAGGATGGCTACAATTTCGATTCATACGAGAAGATACTGATAGGGGTCGCTGATGTGCGAGGCGATGAGAAAGGATTGTGGGCTGTGCCTGTGGGCGATAAGAAATCACTGGTAGGGTTGATCGACACGTTGCCTTGGACTGGACGCAAGGTGCTGAACCTGTCGATCAAGGAGAAAAGCTCCGTGAACATATATGATGACGGGAAGAAGGTAGAGATCGTGACAGGAACCAATTTCGACGGCATCGACAAGAAGTTCAGTGCTGACTACACGGCGGTTTTCCTGTCGGATGTGATGAGGGAGGTGGATCTGTATGAGAACGACATCCATATGATGCGCAACGCATTCGTGAGTCCGTTGTCCAGTCAGGGAATAAATTTCTATCGTTATGAGCTGCAGGACACTGTCATGATCGGCAAGGACCGTTGCGTGGAACTGTCGTTCGCCCCGGCAAATCCGGAAATGACGGGATTCAACGGGACGCTATATGTCCCTGTTGACGATTCGGTCAAATATGTACGCCGTGCCATGATGCGGGTGCCGAAGGCCGCCAACATCAACTTTATAAAGAACATGATCCTAAGCCAGAACTACAGGCTTGACTCATTGGGTAAGGTCCATAAGGTCCTTGACGATATGTATGTGGATTTCCAGATAATGTCCGGGACGCCTGTGCTGTCCATGCGGCGTGAGACGCGACGTCAGAATTTCGGATATGACGGACGTCCAGGATATGAGCAATATGTCTCGGCTATCGGAAACTCGTTTACCGTCGATGGCGCTGACAAGGTTGGGGATTCATACTGGGCCGCCAACCGGCAGATTCCGCTGACTCGCGCGGAGGCGTTGCTGGTCGGGAGCAACTCTGTGTTCCGTAAGGACAAGTTCTTCTATTGGACTGAGACGTTGCTCAATATATTGACACGGAATTTCGTGCCGACGGGCAGTGAGGACAGCAACAAGTTCGATATAGGGCCTATCAATACTTTGCTCAGCTATACCAGGACCACCGGATGGCGTATGCAGCTGGGCGGCATGACCACGGCCAAACTGTTCCCTCATCTGTTCTTCCGCGGGTATGCTGCCTGGAGTTTCGGCGACCATAAATGGAAAGGGGCGCTGGAAGGAGAGTATTCGTTCCAGAAACGCAAGCATCATGCCCTGGAATTTCCGATGAACAACATCAAGGCAGGATTCAGTTATGACACGAACCAGATAGGAATAGGCCATTCTCCTTTCGGTTCCGCCACATTCCTGGGCTCATGGCGGCGAACCGTCAACGAATACATCAACTATGCCGAGGAGGCTTATGTGGAGTACACCAAGGAGTGGAGAAACAACCTGTCGGTCAATTTCGGATTCCGGTACACAAGACAACTGGAGTCCAATTCGGTCAAGTTCGTTAATGGTTTCGGACAAAGTTTCGACCACATAGGCCAAGGTATGTTCTCCGCAGCCATAAGATGGGCCCCGAACGAGAAATTCATCCAGACTTTGCAGATGCGGAAACTGATCAACCGAGATGCCTGGATCCTGACATTGAGGTTGCTGTACAGTCCTAAGAAACTGTTGGGGGGTAGATTCAACGTATTCAAGACGGAATTGGGTATGACCAAGACGTTATGGCTTTCGGCCTACGGATACATCGAACTGTCGGCGAACGCATCGAAGATATGGACTCAGGTTCCGTTTACAGAACTGTACTGGCAGGATGCCAACACGTCGTACCTATACGGTCCGCGGTCGTTCTCGTTGCTGAATCCTATGGAATTCGCGATGGACGAGTATTTCAACTGGAGCGCCACCTACTTCATGAACGGCCTTATATTCAACCGGATTCCATATGTGCGCAAGGCCCGCATCCGCGAGGTGATCGGATTCAAGGGATTCTTCGGACATCTGTCCCGCATGAACGATCCGAGACACGCCAAGAATGTATTCGCTTTTCCCGATCCCACAGCCACGCCTATGGGCAGCACTCCTTATATGGAATGTTCCGTGGGTCTGGAAAACATTTTCCGCATATTCAGCATTCATTATACATGGAGGCTCACCTATCGCGACAGGCCCGGCATAGTCCGGGGAGGCTTAAGATGGGGACTTCATTTCAATTTTTGAAGTATTAACAGCAAAATAAGTTAATTTAACATACAGTTTTAACCGTATTAACTTAATAAATATTATTTTTGCAGTCAGAAAACGAGAAAAGCGTCCATCCGGGCGCAATGAAGATATAGAAATATGGAAGAAACAGTGAACATCAGGGAGTTGAATGACCTGATAGCCTCCAAGAGCAGTTTTGTAAGCATGATCCGCACGGGCATGGACCGCAGGATCGTAGGCCAGGAGCATCTGGTGGACTCATTGCTGATAGCATTGCTATGCAATGGCCACATATTGCTTGAAGGTGTTCCGGGACTTGCCAAGACCTTGGCGATCAAGACACTGGCAAGCCTGGTGAATGCCAAGTACAGCCGTATACAGTTCACTCCCGACCTGTTGCCGGCCGATGTGCTGGGAACGCAGATATACAGTGTGAAGAAAGAGACGTTCGAGGTGAAGAAGGGGCCGATCTTCGCCAACTTCGTGCTGGCCGACGAGATCAACCGAGCTCCGGCCAAGGTTCAGAGCGCGTTGCTTGAGGCCATGCAGGAGCGTCAGGTAACCATCGGTGAGGAGACGTTCAAACTGCCGGACCCCTTCCTGGTCATGGCCACCCAGAACCCCATCGAGCAGGAGGGTACCTATCCGTTGCCCGAGGCGCAGGTGGACCGTTTCCTGCTGAAGGTGGTGATAGGATATCCCAAGCCTGAGGAGGAGAAGCGGATCATCCGTCAGAACATCCGCGGGACCCTTGACCCCGTCCGTCCGGTCATCGACCCCTCCGAGATTCTTGAGGTACAGAAGATAGTTGAGAAGATATATATCGACGAGAAGATCGAGAACTACATTGTCGATATCGTGTTCGCTACCCGCGTCCCCGTCAAGTACGGTCTGAACGACCTGCAGAGCCTCGTCTCGTTCGGTGCGTCGCCCCGTGCGTCGATTTCCCTGGCGCTGGCATCGCGTGCTTACGCGTTCCTGCAGGGTCGCGGATATGTGATTCCTGAGGATGTACGCGCTGTATGCCACGATGTGATGCGTCACCGAATCGGTCTGACTTATGAGGCCGAGGCAAACAACATTACTTCCGACGACATCATTACCGATATCCTCGATAAGGTTGCCGTTCCCTAACATTCCGGAATTGTGGATGCAAATGAATTGCTGAAAAAGGTCCGCAAAATCGAGATCAAGACACGCGGATTGAGCCAGAACATATTCGCCGGCGAGTATCATAGCGCCTTCAAGGGGCGGGGCGTGATATTCTCGGAGGTGCGCGAGTATGTTCCCGGCGACGACGTGCGCGATATCGACTGGAATGTTACGGCACGTCATAACAAACCCTTCGTCAAGGTCTACGAGGAGGAACGAGAGATGACGGTCATGCTGTTGGTGGATGTGAGCGGCAGCCGTAAGTTCGGAGCGGTCGGCGAGCAGAAGATGGAGAAGATGGCCGAGATCGCGGCTACACTTGCATTCTCGTCGATCCAGAACAACGACAAGGTCGGCATGATCCTGTTCAGCGACAAGGTGGAGAAATTCATCCCGCCGAAGAAGGGACGGAAGCACATACTGCTGATAATCCGTGAGATCATCAATTTCGTTCCTGAGAATGAAGGTACTGATATCGATGAGGCGTTGCGGTTCCTGACTAATGCCATCAAGAAGCGTACCACGGCATTTCTGATATCCGATCTGATCGATTCGCATGACTATTCCAAGAGTCTGACTATTGCGAACCGCAAGCACGATCTGGCCACCATACAGGTCTACGACCGCCGTGACGCCGAGATGCCTGACGTGGGATTGGTCAAGATGCGCGACCTTGAGACCGGTCAGATCGCATGGATTGACACCGGAAGCAAGAATGTGCGCAAGATGTACGCCAAGGCATGGTACGACCGCCAGCAGCAGATCTCTGCGGTCATGGCCAAGAGCGGAGTGGATATGACTTCGGTTACTTCCGACGAGGACTTCGTCAAGGCTCTGTTGGGAATGTTCCGGCGTCGTTCAATCGCAAGATGATTTATGAAGAGATTATTACATATCGCATTGATCACGGTGATGCTGGTGTTCGGCGTCACCCGGCTTGACGCGGCGCCTGTGGTTAAGGCGACTCTCGACAGCACCACCATGGTTATGGGCAGGATGCGAGTACTCCAGCTTATGGTGGAGGAACCCAAGAATGCCAAAGGCCATTTTCCCTTGTTCCGGCAACTGCAGGAACGGGGTTATGCCGCGGTGTGCGGCGATAGCGTGGAACTTCGCGCTCCTGCCAAGATCGATACCGTAGACTTAGGCTCGCAGCGCCGTATCCTGTTTGCCGTGCCGGTACAGAGTTTCGACTCGGGTGCCTATGAGCTCCCGGCTATAGAATATGTGGTGGGGAAGGACACGGCGCGGTCCAACGTGGTTAATCTGAAAGTGGTGCCTGTGTCGGTTGGGGCCGAGGATCCGATCGACGATTATGCAGGCGCTTCCGATCCCGAGGATCCGTCGTTCTGGGACTGGGTGCCCGACTGGGTGCTGGATTTCTGGTGGCTCCTGATACTGGTGTTGCTGGCGGTCGGTCTGTTCATCTATGGAATGCGCAGATACCGTAAGCAGGGCTCGCTGCTGCCAAAAAAGCCGGAACCTACTCCCTACGAGGAGGCTATGCGGCGGTTGCGTGACCTGAAAGGCCAGAAACTGTGGGAGCAGAACCTGGAGAAGGAATATTATACCGAATTGACCGATATATTGCGCCGTTACCTGTACCGCAGATTCGGTATCAATGCGGCGGAGATGACGTCGCGTCAGATATTGGCGGCCCTCTCGAAGAATCCGGAGACCAAGGACAAGCGGCCGTATTTCCGCAAGATCCTTGACATGGCCGATTTCGTGAAGTTCGCCAAGGTGCGCCCGTTGCCCGACGACAATGTTGCAAGTTACGATGACGCCGTGCGGTTCGTTGAGGAAACCAAGCCTGTTCCTAAGCCAGAGGAAGCGGAGACCGCCGAGACGGGGGGCAAGAAGCCTGGCAAAGGCAGGAAATCCAAGAAGAAGAAAGGAGGTGCGCGATGATGCTTCATCCAATGATGCTGCTGCTGTTCCTGCTGTATGTGCCGTTGATTGCATGGTATGTGTGGAAATGGAGAGGTGGTGACCCCTCGGTGGGAGTGTCGACCCTGTCTGTGTTCCATGGCAGGCGTGCCACCTTCAAGGTATTACTGATGCATGCGTGTTTCGCATTGCAGTTGGTTGCGTTGGGAGGTCTGATCGTGGCGCTGGCGCGCCCTCAGAAGCACGACAGCCTGCACTCGCAGAATGTTGAAGGAACGGATATAGTGCTTGCTCTTGACATATCAAGTTCAATGCTGGCCAATGACTTGAAACCCACGCGGTTCGAAGCGGCAAAGAGTGTGGCCACCCAGTTCGTGGGCCAGCGTACCAACGACAATATCGGTCTGGTGGTGTTTTCGGGCGAGTCATTGTCGCTGATGCCACTGACTTCGGACAAGGCCGCGTTGGTCAACGCCATACAGGGAGTCAAGGTCGGAGACCTGAATGACGGTACGGCCATAGGTGACGGAATTGCCAGCGCCATCAACCGTATAACCTCCGGACAGGCAAAGTCCAAGAGCATAATCCTGCTGACGGACGGCACGAGCAACGCCGGTGACGTGGCGCCTTCAACCGCGGCTCAGATCGCCAAAGAGAAAGGAATCAAGATCTACACGATCGGAGTCGGTACCAACGGTTCCATTCAGATAACGGATCCATACGGTTTCTCCACCACTACGATGGAGACAAAGATCGACGAGGGTGCGTTGAAGAACATCGCCCAGATCACGAACGGCAAGTTTTTCCGTGCCACCGACTCCAGGATGCTTCGTGAGGTGTTCGCGGAGATCGACGCTCTGGAGAAGACCAAGCTGAATGTAAACACATATACGCAGACCGAGGAGGCGTTCATGCCGTGGCTATGGCTCAGTCTCGTGGCCTACGGATTGTTCCTGTTGTTGCGCTACACGGTGTTGCGCCGAATCCCGTAAACGGTTATACCTATGTTTAGTTTTGCATATCCCAAAGTTCTGTATCTGCTGGTGCTGGTGCCGCTGTATATCGGACTGTACATATTGGCAAGGTACGCGCGGCGCAAGAATCTGCGACGCTTCGGACGCCTTGCGTCGCTCAGGCCATTGATGCCGGAAGTCTCGGACTACAAGGCGCCTTTGAAGATCTGCGTACAGACGGCGGCTTTGAGTCTTCTGATTATAGCCATGGCACGTCCATGGGGCGGCATCAAGAACCAGAAAATATCCAAGGAAGGAATCGAGGTCATTATCGCCGTCGATGCCTCGAACTCGATGCTGGCGTCGGCTACAGGCGAGGATGGCGGCACTTCCAGGATGCGTACCGCAAAGTTTACTCTGGAAAAACTGATCAACCGATTGGACAACGACCGTGTCGGCCTGATCGTATATGCCAACAATGCCTACACCTTGATACCCGTGACCAATGATTATGTATCGGCCAAGATGTTCCTGAACAGTATCGATCCGACGCAGATCAAGGACCAGGGCACAAACATGACGGCTGCGATCGACATGGCCTTGAATTCATTCTCCGACAACAAGAGTGTAGGAAAGGCATTGATCCTTATAACCGATGCCGAGGAACTTGAGGATAAGGAAAGCGTGATGCATGCAGCCGCGGAAGCCGGACGGAAAGGAATACAGGTTGATGTGGTCGGGGTGGGCTCGTCAACGGCTGTGACCGTCCCTGAAGCCGACGGCAGCCTGATGATTGACCTAGAGACCGGTCAGCCGGTTCGGACGGCGTTGAACGAGGATCTTGCCGCCGAGATCGCCAAGAACGCCAGGGGTATATATGTGAATGCATCGAACCGGGACGCATTGAGCGAACTTGACCGTCAACTGGACACATTGAAGAAGGCGTCGCTGGAGGCAAGCGTATATTCACAGCACGATGAACTCTTCTGGATATTCGCTCTGTTAGCCTTGGCTTTGATGGTGGCCGATGTATTCCTGCTGGAACGCAAGATCGCTTGGCTGGACAAGATCACTTTCTTCAAGAAGGAGACATCCAGATGATGTCCACCGGATGTTAATCAGAAAGGATAGACTATGAGAAGTAGATTATTGTATATAATGATATTGTTGTTGACCCTGGGGACCGGTGTTCCGGCTGCCCAGGCGTCGACCCGTGCCGAGCGGCGTCTGGTGACCAAGGGCAACAAACTTTACACCGACAGGAAGTATGTCGAGGCCGCGAGTGTCTATGAGGAGGCTTTGAAGGAGAATCCGCAGTCCACATCGGCCAGATACAACCTGGGGCTGGCGCAGCTGCGTCAGGTCAAGAACCCGAAGGACACCACTCCGGCCAATGTACAGATGTTGGACAGCGTGCGTAAGAATTTCTCGGAAGTCGCCGGCCGTGCCAAGGAAAGACCGGGCCTGGCTGCCAAGGCCAACTATAACCTGGGTAATCTGGAATTCAATACCGAGCAGTATCAGAAGGCAATCGAATACTACAAGCAGGCGCTGCGGATAGATGCCGGCGACGAGCATGCGCGCAAGAACCTGAGAATTGCCCAGAAGAAACTGCAGCAGCAGAACCAGAGCAAGGACCAGAACCAGCAGCAACAGAATCAGGATCAGAAGCAAGACCAGAAACAGGACCAGCAGAAAGATCAGCAGCAGAACCAAAACCAGGACAAGCAGCAACAGCAGCCGCAGGAACAGAAGATCAACGAGCAGACTGCCGAGCGGATACTGCAGGCCATGGACAACAAGGAGAACCAGACACGCGCACGTGTCAACAGGGCCAACAAGGGAGAGAAGGCCGTAGGCCAAGGACGTGCCAACAAGCGCTGGTAACCACTATAAAGAAGAGAGTCTATGAGAAAACTGAAGTCCATATTGTTGTTTGCGTCGATTCTGCTTGCGTTCGGGACTATGAAGGCCCAGAAAGCGGAGAGTTTCGACAAAAGCCAGATTAGACTTAGCTGGAACCATGATAAGGAAAGCCTGTATTATCATGAGCCGGCCGTGCTGACTTTGTATCTTTGGACTCCAGGATATGAGATACGCGGTGTGCAGCAAAGCAAGAGTCCGGAACTGGACAAGGGTAAATTCAGTTATCTGCAACGTGCCGATTTCAATCCGGAACCAAGGATAGTCAATCAGGATGGACAGACATGGTATGTCTATCCGGTTGACAGTTATGCCGTGGCACTGGACAAGAAAGGAAAATACAATCTGAAGGGAGGCCGATACATAGTCGACGTGGCTGTGCCCAAACTCTACAACGATCCTTTCTGGGGACGTATGCAGACCATTGACATCGAGCGCGTGGAAGTCCCGGTCGGGCCTGTGCAGCTCACGGTCAAGGATCTTCCGGCCACAGACGCGGATTCGGAGTTCTCGGGAGCCGTCGGCGACTTCAAGGTGTCAGTGGACGTGCCGCCGGGCGACATATATCTGAACGAAGAGGCGATTGCGATAGTGACTGTCTCCGGGAACGGCTGGCTCAACAGCGGTACGCTGCCTGAATACCATGACGCCTTCGGGAACGGCACCAAACTGAAATCATTCTCCGAGAACCGCCGTCAGTACATCAAGGATGGGCAGCTGGTGTCGGAACTTCAGATGGAATGTACATTCATACCCACTTCAAAGGACAATGCGGTGATCGGTCCGATATGGATCGAGATATTCAACCCTACAACCGGCAAGTACGAAATCGTGAAATCAAAGCCGGTTCAGGTCAAGGTCTCGTCGATAGCGGAAAAGGCACCCATACTTGATATCTGACGAACATATGCTAAGGAAAAGATATTTGACAGTCGTGCTCATGGTGCTGTTCGGAGTGTTGCTCGGGATGGCAGGAGAGGTGCGGCTTAAGGTAATACCCGGCACCGGCAAGCGGTCCATAGAGACCGGTGATCTGTTCTACATCACGATCGAGGTTGTGAATCTTGACGGATCGCCTTCCAAGCCCTCATCAGTGCCCGGTGCCACTGTAAACTATTTTGCCCGTACCGGATCGTCCATGCGTACCACAATCATCAACGGACACGGCACGACGGAGCAATCATATACATGGACAATGACTCTGCGGGCCAAGAGCGAGGGGAGTTACAGTTTCGGCCCGGTAACTGTAGGAGGCGTCAAAAGCAACGTCGTGAAGTACAATATCGGTAAACCGATGCCTGCACAGGATCCTGTGACGCATCGACCAGATAACCGAGGAGCGGCGCAATCCGCCGAGGATGACGACAAGCCGAGATATATAGGACATGGCGACCAGAATCTGTTTTTGAGAGCCAACGTCACGAAGACTTCGGCCTATGAGCAGGAGGCTTTGGTATATACCGTGAAACTGTACACAAACTATGATGCGGTAAAGTTCATAGGAGCTACAGCCGCCCCGAAGTTCAACGGTTTCGTAATCGAGGAATCCAAGGACATCTCGCAGCAGTTGAGTTACGAGACTTATGACGGCAAGACATATGCCACAGCGATCATAGCGCGCTACATCATCTTCCCGCAGATGACCGGCAAACTTAAGGTTAGCGGCAATACATACACCATATCGGTGGACCGACGTGAGTATTTCCACGACCCGTTCTTTGGCGGAATGGCCTACAGCCAGCCTCTGCAACTGAATGTCACTCCGAATGACCTTGTAATTGATGTGAAGCCATTGCCTCAACCCCGACCAAATGATTTCAGCGGAGGAGTCGGCAGGTTCCAGATCACCTCACAACTGAAGGGGACGGAGTTCAGGACAAACCAGACCGCGTCCATCGTATATACAGTGACCGGAACCGGCAACCTGAAATATATCCAGATGGCCGACCTTGCTGCACTGTATCCGCCGCAACTGGAAATCTATACACCGACCACCACTCAGAATGTCAACGTGGGTGCGAACAATACGTCCGGAAACGTTACATTCGATTATTCATTCATGCCCACGGAGGAAGGAACCTTCTCCATTCCGGAAGTCAACCTGGTCTACTTCAATCCGGAGACAGGACAGTATGAGAAATCGACCGCCAAGGGATACAGCATAACGGTGGGCAAAGGTCAAGGGTCATCGAAATCCCAGGCGCGCAAGCGCCAGCGATTCGATCCGGAACTGCAGAAAGTCAACATCGACAGACTGCACCGCAAGCATGACCCGATAGTCTACAAGGGATATTACTGGCTGTGGTTCATCATTCCTACGGTTCTGCTGCTGGGCAGTGTGGCAGGATGGTGGCGCTACAATTCGCTGCACAAGGATATGACGGCTCTGAACATGCGTCGCGCCAACAAGATCGCGAGACGCCGGTTGCGCCGCGCAGCCGCGGCGATGAAGAAGAAGAACCGCGACTTGTTCTACGATGAACTGCTCACGGCACTATGGGGATACCTGGGCGATAAACTGAAGATGCCGACATCCGAGTTGCTCCGCGACAATATCCGTCAGAATCTGGATGCCGAGGGAATTCCGGCAAACGTGACAGACAGGCTTATCAACCTGGTGGACGAGGCTGAGTTCGCCAAGTATTCATCGGCCGGCGGTGACCAGAGCATGGAACGTGATTACAGGGAGGCCATTGCCTCCATCAATGAATTGGAGGATGCATTTAGAAACGCAAGTCATGACTAACAGGATATTCTACATAATCATGCTTCTTGTGTCAGGAGTGCTGACTATGCATGCAGGACCACTGGAAGAAGCAACGAAAGCATATCAGGCCGGCGATAACGCGAAGGCCCTGGAGTTTTATCAACAGTTGGAGAAGGAACACGGCACGTCGTCGGCGTTGCTGTTCAACATGGGACAGGCATATACACGTTCCGGGCGATTAGGACAGGCCATGCTGTGTTATCGGCGTGCGCTGATTCAGAATCCATCAAATCGTGAAGCCCGTGAGAACATAAAGTACGTGGAAAGCCGCGTGCAGGACGCCAATCAGGCTGAGTTGAGGGATAAGAAGGCCTCGGTAGTACCGGAGGATCCATCGTTCTTTATGAGTGTAAAGCAATATATCACCCAGCGGCATTCGTCCAACACCTGGGCGTTCTGGAGCGGACTGACGTTCGTGCTGTTCTGCATATGCGTGGCGTTGTACATATTCGTCGACACAGTTCTGGTGCGCAAGATCGGGTTCTTCGGCGCTGGATCGATGCTGGGGCTGTCGATTCTGTTCCTGATATTCGCCTTCATGGGGGCCAGGGCCGTGAAAAGCCATGACGAGGGTGTGATAACTGAATACAAGGTGGACTTGCGTACAGATCCGTCGACATCGGCCAAACCGACAGCCTCCCCGTTGACTCAAGGCACAGTCCTTCAGATTCTGGACACCGAAGTGGATAAGGAGGGGCGGCCAGAATGGTACAAAGTGCGCCTCAACAGCCAGTTTATAGGATGGATTCGGAATGATTCTTTTGAACCCATTTGATAATCAGGTATATATATATTCAGGTGCAAAATATATGTTTTTAAACATAAGAAATATTTCAAAAATGTTGTCTCATGTTTTTGTTAAAAGAAAAAAAATATATAATTTAGCACTGCGAGAGTGAGTATCCCGGCCATAGGCCCAAGGAACCACCAAAACTGTAAACTAACACTCAATATACACGACCATGAGCAAGACAATCACATTCAATGAGCTTCGTCGTATCAAGGACAGTCTCCCCGACGGCTCCACCCATCGTATCGCAGACGCGCTGAACGTAACAGTACAGACCGTACGCAATTACTTCGGAGGCGTCAACTACGAGTTTGGCAAGAATGCCGCGCTGCACATCGAGCCGGGGCCTGACGGAGGACTTGTCGTACTTGATGACACCACGATCTATGACATGGCCATCAAGATCCTTGAGGAGCAGAAGCAATAATGGATGCCACACGTTCGGGAATGAGCAGTCACCTGCTCATTCCCTTCGATTTTTCCGACTCGTCAATGCTGGCCGTAAGGGTCGGCTTTCATTTTGCCCGGCTAATGAAGGTGACGCCGGTGATTCTTCATGTCTATCCCGCCGTCTGGTATGGTGAAACCATGTCAGGGGATTACTTTGGCTCTTTTGACGAAACGGATGACTTGATACAGGAAGCCATTGAGGAACGGGACATCCGTAAGGTGGCCGAAAGGAGGTTCCGGAAGTTCCGGAGCAAGGTCAACGATATGCAGAAAGATGGCGAACTGCCCGATGTAAGGTATTCCTCGCTACTTCTGGAAGGAGTGGCCGAGGACCAGATACTGGAATATTGCCGCGAGAACAATCCGAGGCTTGTGGTGATGTCCACACGCGGCATCAACAAGAAGGAGGAGGAACTGATAGGAAGTGTCACGGCCGAGGTGCTGGATTCCTGTCGTGTCCCGGTGTTCACGATTCCTGACAATTACCCTGAGGACAACCGTAAGCAGTTGTCCCGATTCCTGATGTTCTGTACTCTGGAACAGTACGACATACTGGGTCTGGAGAACATGATGAAGACATTCGAGATGCCTAAGGCCGACATCTGGCTCATGCCGATAACCCACCGAAACATGGAAGACGCCAGGGAGAAACTCGAGGCCCTTTACGAACGGCTGTCAGATGCATGGCCGAACATCAGGTTTCACCAGGCGTTGCTTCAGGAGACCAAGGTCAACAGCCAGATAGATGAGTTTATCAAACAGAACGACATCGAGCTTGTGATCGCGCCGAACAGGAAGGCGGGAATCTTCACCCGACTCTTCCGCCCGTCGGTAGCCCATCAATGTCTGTTCGCCCTGGATATACCGATGCTTGCGCTCCCGGTGGCCAAGGATTGATCCGAATGACAGATCCTGTTGTATTGCTATAACGATATGATGTAGATGATATATCCGAAAGATTTTGAAACTAAAATAGGATTTGACGGCATCCGGCGGGACTTGACCGACCTGTGCGGATCGCGATTGGGAAAAGACTGTGTCGCAGACATGGCCTTTTCCGACAATTATAGCCATGTGCGTCATGAGCTGGAATGTGTGGCCCAGATGATGTACATCATCAACTCGTCGGTTCCATACGCTGTTCCGTCGGCTCATGACGTGACTCCCTACCTGACTGAAATCAAGGCATCCGGTTCATTCATGACTTCGGAAAGGCTTTACAGGCTGTACCAGATATTGGTTTCCTTCAACGAGGTCCGCGCGTTCTACTGCCAGACGAAGAGTGAAGGTGATGGAGGCGATGAACGGCTGTATCCGGCACTGGCACAGGAACTGTCGGAGATTCAGGCGTTCCCGTCACTGATATCCACCATCTCGGATGCGGTGAATAAGTTCGGGGAACTGAAGGATACGGCCTCTCCGGCATTGTATGACATCCGTCAGCAGATCAAGCGTTCGGCAGGATCGATGCAACGTCTGATGCGCTCTGTGCTGGATCGTGCCGTCAAGGCAGGACTGATCGACAAGGATGTAACGCCGTCTATCCGCGACGGACGGATGGTGATACCGGTGAATGCCGGAAACAAGCGTGAGATAAACGGTATCGTCCATGACGAGAGCGCCACGGGCAAGACGGTGTTCATCGAGCCGGCGGAAGTGGTTGAGGCGGGCAACCGTATGCGTGAGCTGGAAATGGAGGAAAAGCATGAGGAAAACAGGATACTGATAGCAATAGCATCGGAGATACGTCCGCATATCGAGGATATCGAGACGTCCTGCCTGCTGTTGGGTAGACTTGATTTCATCATGGCCAAGGCCAAGTTCGGAATCGATACGGATGCACGTATGCCGCATTTGATTGATAAACCGGAACTGGAGTGGTACCACGCGGTTCATCCGGGATTGCTGCTTTCGCTCCGGGCCGTCAACAAAGAGGTTGTCCCGTTGACCATAACCTTGAACCAGAAAAACCGGATTCTCGTCATATCGGGTCCGAATGCCGGCGGCAAGTCAGTTACGCTCAAGACCGTGGCCATCGTGCAATATATGATGCAGTGCGGAATGATGCCTACGCTTTACGAGAACTCGCATATGGGGATGTTCCAGACGCTGATGATCGACATCGGAGACGAACAGTCCATGGAGAACGAGTTGAGCACCTATTCCTCGCATCTGAGCAATATGCGGTTCTTCCTGCAGCATTGCAACGGCAGGACATTGTTCCTGGCAGATGAGATGGGCTCGGGTACGGAACCTCAGATAGGGGGCGCCATGGCTCAGGCCATACTCGACAAGATGGGACGGTCGGGGGCCTATGGAGTGGTCACTACCCACTACCAGAACCTAAAGACATTCGCTGAGAATACCGAAGGATTCGTGAACGGGGCGATGATGTACGACCGTCAGCATCTTCAGCCCTTGTTCAAGCTGGAGATGGGAAATCCGGGAAGTTCGTTCGCTCTTGACATAGCGCATAAGATGGGACTGCCGCAGGACGTGATCGCCATGGCTAAGGAGATAGTGGGCAGCGATTATGTAAATATAGACAAGTATCTGTCCGAGATAGCGCGCGATCGCCGGTACTGGAGTTCCAAGCGGCAGAACATCAAGGAGAAGGAATCCAGACTTGACGCGATTCTTGAGAAATACGAGGAACAGGCTGGAGACCTGAAGGCACAGCGTCGCGCTATTCTTGATGAGGCGCGCAAGGAGGCCAGGGAGATAGTGGAGGGACTGAACGCCAGGATTGAGCGGACCATCCTGGATATCCGCAACGCGCAGGCCGAGAAGGAGAAGACCAAGGCCATGCGCGCGGACCTGAAAGATTTTGTCAACGAGACGCTCAATCCGGAGGAGTCGGACAAGGATAAGTTACCCGGCAATCTGAAGCCTCTGAAGCGTAAGAAACTGAGGAAGCCCCAGCAGACGGTCCCTGAACCGAAACCGGAGCCGAAGAAGGAGCTTGCAATCGGTGACTATGTAACGATGGAGGGCAACAGCACTCCGGGCGAGATTCTGTCCATCAGCGGCAAAAAGGCGGAAGTGGCTTTCGGGGCGTTGCGCACGTTCGTGGAACTGTCTCGACTGAAACCGAGTCGCAAGCCGAGGCCCTCGGCTCTGTCCGGCGTTATGAGCGTAGGCGCGTCAACGTTTGCCGACAGTCGTAACCGACAGTTGAACTTCAAGCGCGAGATAGACGTGCGCGGAATGCGTGCCGACGAGGCATTGCAAGCCGTGATGTATTTCATCGATGACGCCATACAGTTCCAGGCTGACAAGGTGCGGATACTGCACGGGACAGGTCATGGCATCCTGAAGACGCTGATACGCCAGCAGCTCAAGGTCAATCCGGCGGTGGAACGCTTCGAGGACGAGGATGTAAGGTTCGGAGGTGCCGGTATAACCGTTGTCACGTTTGCCCGTTAGATTAGGCTTGCCGGGCTTCCGTAGCCTGTGTGGATTGCTTATGGACTTTCGCGGCAAAGAATCGGTTCAGGATGACTGCGATCGCGCCGTCGCCGGTGACATTGCATGCCGTGCCGAATGAGTCCATCGCGATGTAGAGGGCAATCATCAGGGCAATCATCTGCTGGTCGAACCCGAGAATTGAGGACAGGATTCCCAATGATGCCATGATCGAACCGCCGGGGATACCAGGGGCGGCCACTATGGTCACACCAAGCATGGCGCAGAAATGAATGAATAGAGACATGTCATGCGGCTGTCCATGCATGATGAGCAACGCCAGTGCGCAGGCCGTGATCTTCAGCGCAGAGCCGGACATGTGAATTGTTGCGCACAATGGCACCACGAATCCGGCGATATCCTCGTTGACTCCCATCTTGATGGTCTGTCGCAAGGTGACCGGAATGGTGGCCGCCGAGCTTTGAGTGCCGAGTGCCGTGAAATACGCCGGCATCATCGTGCCTAACATCTTGAATGGATTCTTCCTGTTGAAACATGCCGCGATGCAGTACTGCAGCAGGAGGATGAAGATATGCAGGATGAATATCACCACTATGATCTTGATGAAGGTCTTGAGGATAATGCCTACCTGCCCCTCGATGGTCATGTTCATGAAGATGCCGAAAATGTAGAAAGGCAGCAGCGGCAGGATAGCCACGCGGATGGTCTTGGCAACGATGTCACGGAATTCGGTGGCAACGTTGCGCAACGTGTTTCCGGTGGAGAACGCTATGCCGAGTCCAAGCATGAAGGAGAGTACCAAAGCCGTCATGACGGGCATCAAGGCCGGTATGTCGATATTGAAGTAGGGACTGATGCCTTTGCCGGATTCTACCTGCGCCAACCCAATCTCATCGCCTATAAGCCAGGGGAATGTGAGTTCGCCTGTGAAGTACGACAACATTCCGGCGAAGAAAGTGGCGAAGTACGCCAGCAGTGCGGTGGCCACCAGAAGTTTGCCGGCCTTGGAGCCGACATCGGCAATGGCGGGAGTCACGAAACCGACTATGATCAATGGTATCATGAATCCCAGGAACTGGGAAAAGACACCGTTAAACGATGCGAACAGTCGTGCGAACCATATCGGCGCCACGAATCCAGTTGCGATTCCCAAGGGGATGGCTATGAGTATCCATCCCAATAATCCCAGTTTAATCTTTTGTCTCATTGCCTGTCCTGATTCAAGTTTTAAGGTTAATGATTAAGGTTTATGATTATTTATCGTTAGATTGTGCGCGATATTGTGGGATTTTTAGTAAATTTGCAAATTGTTAGGATTTTGTGACAAAGAAATAACTCAACATAGTATTAGCATTATGAAGATAGCAGTTGCCGGAACCGGATATGTTGGACTGAGCCTGGCCACTCTGCTGGCTCAGCACAATCAGGTGACGGCCGTGGATGTGATTCCGGAGAAAGTGGAATTGATAAATCAACGCAAGTCGCCGATTCAAGATGAATATATCGAGAAATATCTTGCAGAGAAGGATCTGGACCTGACGGCCACCCTTGACGGAGCCGCGGCATACAGGAACGCTGACTTTGTCGTTATAGCCGCTCCGACTAATTATGATCCCGTCAAGAACCATTTCGACACACATTGCATAGAGGATGTGATCGACCTGGTGCTGAGCGTGAATCCGGATGCTGTGATGGTGATCAAATCGACTATTCCTGTTGGCTATTGCCGTTCGCTGTACCAGCGATATGCAGACCGGGGCGTAAAGCATTTCAACCTGTTGTTCTTTCCCGAGTTCCTGCGTGAAAGCAAGGCACTGTACGACAACCTGTATCCCTCGCGCATCATAGCCGGCATTCCCAAACTTATGGAAGGTCCGGAATATGTCTCCGAGAATGAGGCCATACAGAAAGTCACGGATATCGGGAAACTGACCGAGGCGGCGCATACGTTCGCTGGATTGCTGCAGCAGGGAGCCATCGAACAGGATATCCCGACCTTATATATGGGCATCAAGGAAGCCGAGGCAGTGAAACTGTTTGCAAACACCTATCTGGCGCTGCGCGTCAGCTATTTCAACGAACTCGACACCTATGCCGAGGTGAAGGGCCTGGATTCAAAGTCGATCATCGACGGAATCGGTCTGGATCCCCGTATCGGCACTCATTACAACAACCCGAGCTTCGGTTACGGCGGCTATTGTCTGCCCAAGGACTCCAAGCAGCTGCTGGCCAATTACGCCGATGTCCCGCAGAACATGATGTCGGCAATTGTGGAAAGCAACCGTACGCGCAAGGACTTTATAGCCGACCAGGTGCTTCATATGGCAGGCTATTACGCTCAGAACGCTGTCTATAACCAGAGCAAGGAGCAGTCTTGCGTGGTCGGCGTATTCCGTCTGACCATGAAGTCAAACAGCGACAATTTCCGCCAGTCATCCATCCAGGGCGTCATGAAACGCATCAAGGCCAAGGGAGCAAAGGTGATTGTCTATGAGCCGACATTGGAGGATGGTTCCACATTCTTCGGATCCGAGGTCGTGAATGACCTTGACAGATTCAAGAGCGAGTCCAAGGCAATCATCGCCAACCGTTATGACTCTATCCTGGATGATGTGGTCGACAAGGTATACACTCGCGACATATTCAAGCGCGATTGATACGTCTGAGAGCCAATTAAACAGGGCGACATCCGGATCCGGATGTCGCCCTGCTGTTTGTACTGGAATTCTGACACTGCCTCGGTACGGATAAAAGAGATAGTGAAGTCTTTCAGAACTTGATGAATCCGACTTTGGCGATGGTGATGCCTACGCCAAAACTCTTGCCGATAAGGTTGCCGTTGTCGAAGCCGATGCTCAGGGAACCTTCCCATCCTTTCAGGCTGCCGGGGTGATAGTTGACTTCGCCAAGCATGCTGAAATCGTGCTTTACATGAACTGTGGGGCCGCTGTAGGTACCCCAGCTGTTGATTCCTGACATCCGGAGTTTCCAGTCTACCTGCGGCGACGGTTCACCTCTCAGACCTAAATTCCATGCGCGGATGCGGGTGTTGCGCATTGCGTTTACATGGTCGGAATTGTAGACGGGGGAGATGAACATCGGGTTCCCGATTACCATACCGTAGTTGCTCCATGTCTGATACATGAAGTGCGAATAGTAACCGTCGACGCCTGATACCTGATACGGAATGTTCTGGTTGTGGTCGAAGTAGACCGGACCCGCCTGGTCGCGCGAGGTGATGTATTCAGCAACGATTTCCGACACATAGGGATTCTTGGGAAGTTTTCCCTCAATACCCCAGTAGCCGTCCCGCCAGGGATAGTCGAAGAACATCATGGAGTGATCCTCGAACTGATGCTGGTAATACAGTTTGACACTCCATCCTGCCGGAGCATACCATCCGAGTGCAAAACTCCAGTTGCCAAGGAAATTGCCCTGAACATTGGTCTGCTCGCCCATCCATGTGGAACTGTCGCCGTGCAGCGGCACCATGCCCTTAATCCATGCCCTGAAGTTTGTGGGGAACTTAGTCTTCTCGCGTACGCCGTTCTTCTCGGGACTGTAATATGTACCGCCGAACTGGGAGTCCATCTTCATGCCGAATTCACCTACCAATGGGAACTGACGGGCGTCGCCGCCTCGGAAATAAATGGCACGGGTGGCGTAGAGGATATTGAGGACATAGGGTGATTGCGGGGAGGCCCATTTCTTCAGCCATGAACTGTCGGTGAACATTCCGTAGCCAAGGTATCCCTTGACGGCAAACCATCCGTTGCAGCCCCAGAAATCGGCGTAATCGAATATGCCGACGCGTAATTGGGGAATGGGCCGGGCATTGCGTGACACAGTCAGGCCTCCTGAAGCCAGGTCGGAGGTTATCATATCCTCAGCCATCTCTTTCTGGCCGATCATGGCGTCGAGGCAGCGGTATTTAACCTCAGCGTAAATCTGCTGGGGGATGAACGCGCGCTCGAAGTTCAACGCAGCGCCCAGGTCAACGCCGGCTCCCCATGAGAACCGCCTGCTGCGGTCCATGTCGTGGAAGATGCCTGCGCGTATCCAGGCATTGTTTTTCTTCAATCCCGAAAAGCCGTAATGGTCGTTTACCATCCAGAAAGGGGTATGTTCCCCGGTGGAAAAGGTACCTCCGATCTCGGCGCGGTACCGCAGGGAATCGTTATATTCACGTGCCGTTGCCGTTGCCGTTATGCCGAATGCAGACAGGATGAGGGCTGTTGTAAGCAATTTCTTCATCTTAAATTCAATTTACACCTGCAAAGTTAACAAAAATTATCAAATGTCAGTTTGTATGCCGAGAACTTTTCATAATAAAGGCCCTCGGCATGGCGTTTTTAGAAAGATGAAAAGAATACCGGCATCCATCCTGTTGTGCTTTGTCATGGCCATGCCGATGCTCGCGGACAATGTCCGTATCAGCGGAAAGGTCATTGATGGCGAAGACAAGCCTGTGGAATTCGCTACCGTGCGCGTAGCGGGATCCGCAATCGGCACGAACACCAATCTTAACGGAGACTATACATTGCAGATAGCAGCCAAAGACACTATCGAAATGGTGTACAGCTGTGTGGGTTTCAAGACCGTGCATCATAAGCTGGTGAACCCAAAAGGGGACTTGACGTTGAACGTACGTCTTTATCCCATGGATGTCGACTTGAAGGAGTTCGAGGTGATTGGCTTCCGCAACAACATCAACGGTATGCAGACCTTTGACACCGAGAGTTTCAAACTGTCGCCCGATGTGTCAGGGGGAAGTGTCGAGGCGATGATTACCACTATGCCCGGCGTGAACAGCAGCAACGAGATGTCGTCGCAGTATTCCGTGCGTGGAGGTTCATTCGACGAGAACTCGGTGTATATCAACGGTATGGAGGTCTACCGTCCTCAACTGATACGTTCGGGCCAGCAGGAGGGACTCAGCATCATCAACCCCGACCTGGTCGGAAACCTAAAGTTCTCGTCTGGAGGATTCCCCGCCAGATATGCAGACAAGATGTCATCTGCGCTCGACATAACCTACCGGGAGCCTGAGGCGTTGGAGGCGTCGGTCTCCGCCAGCCTGATGGGTGGCAGCGTTTCGTTCGGACAGAATTCCAATAAGTTCTCGCAGATCCACGGCATCCGTTACAAGAAGAACAACTCCCTGCTTGCCACCCAGGACACAAAGGGCGAATATGACCCTTCCTATTTCGACTATCAGACCAACATGACCTTTAAGCCCAATGACCATTGGAACGTCAATTTCTTAGGCAATATATCGTTGAACCATTTCAACTTCACGCCTCATAACCGCGAGACTACTTTCGGAACCTCTTCGAACGTGAAGAGTTTCAGGGTATATTTCGATGGTTCGGAGAAGGATAAGTTCGAGACTTACCTCGGTGCGTTGAATGTCACCTACCGCCACAACAAGGCCACAAGTTTCCAGTTTGGTGTGGGAGGCTTCCTGTCCAACGAAATGGTAGGTTACGACATATCCGGAGAGTACTGGCTTGACCAGGCGGGAACCGGCGGCCCTGAAGGAGTCGGCGGTGAATTAGGTGTCGGTAAATACATGGAGCATTCCCGCAACCGTCTGAAATCCTCGGTGATCTCAGCCCATTTCAAGGGTCAGACCCGTTACCGTGCCAACAACTTCTCGTTCGGTGCAGAATATCAGCGGCAGAACTTCCGAGACCGCACCAAGGAATGGGAGTGGCGTGATTCCGCCGGTTATTCACTGCCTCACAGGCCAGATGCCCTGCATCTGATCTACAACCTTGCGTCCAAAAACGATGTCTGCATCAACCGGTTCTCGGCATATCTGGAGGATGCGATCTATATCACCACCAGTGCGTCGTATCTGACGCTGAACGCAGGAGTGCGTCTGTCGTATAATGACTTCAACAAGGAATTCCTGGCTTCGCCGCGTGTCAACCTCAGTATCAGTCCGATGAATATGACCAGCTGGATTTTCAGAATAGGCGCCGGTATGTATTACCAGAGCCCTTTCTATAAGGAATACCGTGAGACGGTCACTGACCCGTTGGGCAACAGCTCCATCACGCTTAACCGCGACATAAAGTCTCCTCTTAGTATTCAGGGAATATTCGGTGCGGATTACACTTTCCGCGCCATGAACCGTCCGTTCAAACTGACTGGTGAGGTTTACTACAAGAATCTGTCAAGGCTAATAAGTTACGAATATGACAATCTTAAGGTGGTTTATTCCGGAAAGAATGACTCCAAGGGCTACACCATGGGGATGGATCTGAAACTATATGGCCAGTTTGTCGAGGGTTCGGACTCCTGGCTCAGTTTCTCACTTATGAAGACCCAGCAGACGCTTGATGGCAAGAAAGTTCCCCTTCCGACTGACCAACGGTATGCCGTCTCATTATATTTCACGGATTACCTGCCTCGGTTTCCGCGACTGAAGTTCAGTCTGCGCGGTGTGGTTTCGGATGGTCTGACAATGACACCTCCCCATACCAAGCGCTCAGTGACTTATTTCCGCGCTCCTGCCTACAAGCGTCTGGACATTGGAGTCAGCTGGCAGTTCTTCGGTGCGCCGGACCAGAAGCCCAACAAGGTCTTCAAGAGCCTGGTGCTGGCACTGGACGTTTTCAACCTGCTCGACATAACGAACGTCAGCAGCTATTACTGGGTGACCGATGTAAACAATATCCAGTATGCTGTGCCGAACTACCTGACGCGCCGTCAGTTCAACGTGCGTCTCTCCATGCAGTTCTGAGAATAAGAAAACCCCGGCATCACTGTCGGGGTTCCTTCCTGTATGAAAAACTCTAAATAATTATTTATCTGCCGCCGGCTGTCGAGCGGTCGGCGTTTGCATCCACATTGATCAGTTTCTGGGCTCCACGTTCCTGGCGTCCCCATTGCAGGTTGTAGGCTATGGAGATGTAGGGCATTCTCATGTTGAGGCGCATATGCTGTTCGTTGCGGTTCCATTTGCTCAGCGACTTGCTGCCTTGGTCGTACCTGCCGAACGGCATTATGATTCCAGCCCCGAACTGCCATGATTTCCAGTTATAGCTGAGGTCGATTATGTTCACGTCCTCGCCCCATGATATCTTCTCGCCCCATAGGTCGCGCTGAGCGCGTACGTATTGTCCTGAGAGTACGAATCCCCAGTGCGTCACCTGAATCTCGGCATTGCCGCTCCATGCGTTGCTGTGAAGGTCGTAGCCCGTGCCGCGCATACGTTCCATTCGGTATTGTATGTATCCGCTCAATGTTATCCAGTCAGGAATGATTTCGATCTGGGGTGCCAGGAAGAAGGAAAGGTTCTGTAGGCCGCGGCTGTTCTCGTATGTTGTGATCAGTTTGTCATCCTGCCAGAAGAGCAAGGGAGTGATTGCGTTGGGTGAGGTGAACGCTCGGATTCCAAACAGGCCGTTGACGCGGGGCAGGTTGAATCCATAGCGGAACGTCAGCATATAGGAATTGGCAGTCTTGATGTCCTGGTTGCCTACACGCCATTGGAAGCCGTCCAGCTGCTGCGGCACTACATTGGTCTCCGCCAGCGAGGGTGTTGACTGCCAGGACGTGAAATTTATGCGGAAGTTATGATTCTGGTTCAATGTATATGTGATCGTGGCCTGCGGACGCGGACTCCATGTGTGCGTGCCGCGATTGGATTCCTTGAAGAGGAAGTCGGTGTACTGTACGCCCATGCCGGCTGTGGCTGTCCATTTACCTAAACGATGGAAATATTCGGCAAACAGGTAAGCCTTGTCCTGACGCTGGTGGAAGATTTCACCCTTAAGATTGTCATATTGCGAGCGGTTGCGGTTGGCGGTATAGGATGCTCCGGCTGTGAGCCGTCCGTTCTTCCAGTTCTTGATATAGTTCGCCTCCATGGCATAAGCCTGGTTGCGGTCCTTGATGGATGTGTGTATGTCGGTCAGAAAGCCGGTGGTGCCAGGGAGTTGCTCAAGATAGTCAGAGAATGACCTCCCGAAATAGAAGGAACTGTTGAAATTGACAATCAGCATCTGTTTCCGGGACAGATTTTGTTGCCAGTACAGAGATAGAGCCGGGGTTCCTCCCTTGTTGCCGTGGACATCGGTCAAAAGAATGTCGTCTGCTCCGTTGCTGAGCGATAATAACCCTTTATACAGCCATTTGTCTGTGATGTTCTGGTCCAGCCTGAGTTCTGCCATGAAGACGGTGGTATCAGGCTTTATGTAGTTGTAGGATGCCCAAGCGTAGGATTGGGTGTTGTCGAGATAACCGCCTCGCGATGTCTCGTCACGTGTCAGTGAGGCGCCGTCGGGATATGTGAAGGTCTCGGTGTATTCGCGGTGGGTCTTGATCTTGTTTGTCAGTTTGAAATTTCCGCCGACTTCCCATTGGGATTTACCGGTATTGAATTTTGCATCGGCCATATAGAAGCCCCAGGCCTCGTTCAGGGCCGGACGGCCCGTGGCCATCAGCGAGCCTCCGGCAGTCGGATTTGTCACTATGAAATTCAGCACATAGGTCGCACCTCCGTAGCGCAGTTCGGGATTGTCGATCCATTCAACTCGCTTGATGGTCTCGGGCAGAAGTGTGCGGACTTGGTTGATACTTGATTCACGTCCATTGATGCGGATCTGTACAGATTGTCCTGAGGCCTGGATCGTGCCGAGGGCATCATTGACGCTCAGTGTGGGAATCATCAGGTTGTTCAGAAGCTGGAGACCGTTCTTGGAATTGTCTATCGAACTCTTGGACGGATGATAGACGTCCATGTCAGCCTTACGGATAACCTTAGGTGCCTCGATGACGATTTCCTGCAGTTCATTCGTTACGGTGTCTGCTGAATAGGAATCTGTTGCTTCAGTCTGTGCCGTCGCTCCGAAAGCGCAGACTGCGATTGCGATATTGGTAATTGTCGTTCTCATAGTTTGAGGTTGTTGTTTCAGGGATGCAAAATTACATCACATTCATAAGAAAGACGTCAACAAATGTTGAAATGTGACAGCGGCCCCCAAATTTTGTCTAATTTTTATACATCTACCAATTGATGAGGCATAACTATTTTTTATAGTTAAGAAAGGTTAAAACATTGTGGATGCCATTGGAACTACAAAAATAGTTGTTAACTTTGCGGTGCTAAACTATAAAAGTAGTTACAACGAGTCGTTATGAAGAGGAAACAGGAAGATAAACTGACTCCCAAGGAGGAGGAACTGATGCGGTTGCTGTGGGAGAATGGCCCGATAGCGATCAGCGGACTTGTGGAGTTGTATCCGGAACCTAAGCCACATTTCAATACGGTGTCTACGGTGATGCGCCGTCTGGAAGGCAAGGGATTCGTCGGCCATGAGGAGGTCGCAGGTACATTCCATTACTTCGCAAAGGTAGAAAAGGAATATTTCAGAAGCCGGAGTTTAGGTAATTTCATCAAGAACTATTTCGGAGGCAGTTACTATGGAGCCGTTTCTTCATTGGTTGCTGAGGATAAGATATCGGCCGACGAATTGAAGGAGTTGCTTAAACTCATAGAGCATCAAGGGAAAGAATGAATAATAATGGCTAGACACATTGAGTCGAAAGGGAAATCAGAATGGGAGAATTTCTATCATATTCCATAGTTGGCGGATTCCTGATGCTTGCGTTGTATCTGGCGTACCGGCTGTTTTTGGCAACGGACAACCAGCATGGTTTCAACCGAGGAGTCCTTTTGGCGATATATACTGCATCTTTCATAGCATATCCAATCTTGCAGTCATTGGAGAATCTGAAAGTTGGTAATGCTTCTCAGACAATCGTCATAGATGGTCTGGAGGTGACGAATGTCGCTGCTGTCGATTCCAATCCTGCATGGGGAACGATTCTGATTTGGACGTTCATTGCCGGAATGGTTGTCGTTACGGTAAGGACCATCATAACGTGGATACGCTTGATTGGCGTGATACACGCAGGCCATAAGATTGAGCAAGCCGGATATACGTTGGTCGTGACTGATGATGAACGATATGCGCCATTCAGTTGGATTCGGTATGTCGTGATCAGTCAGAAAGACTTTGAAAATGGAGGTTCGGCGATAACGGCGCATGAGATGAGGCATATATCCTGTCATCATTGGGTAGACCTGTTGGTCGCTCAGGCGGTATGCATCGTGAATTGGTTCAATCCTGCCGCATGGCTGATGCGCGATGAATTGATGCTCGTTCATGAATACCAGGCGGACATGGCCGTCATTGACCAGGGCCACGACACGCAGGAATATCAGATGTTGTTGATAAAGAAAGCTGTTGGCGCCAGATTCCCGTCTTTGGCCAACAGCCTGAATCATAGTAAACTTAAAAAACGTATCACCATGATGTACAAAACAAAAAGTGGTGCGGGGCGAAAATGGAAAGCCCTCGCGCTTGTGCCGATGCTCGCGTTGGCATTGTGTCTGACTGATGTCCCGGCCGTACGGGCCGCTGTGTCGACGCTCGGCACTTTCAAGGTTTCCGACGGCAAAGTTAGTGAAAATCCGTCACAGGACAAAACTCTTGTCCAGTATTTCAAGGTCGTAAACATCAATAACAACGATGGAAAGACAACTGTGGTCATCAATGGCGAGGGGTTGGGTAATAACCTGACCGTCTCAGGAGGAACCTTCACTACCGAAGGCAAAACATATACAGCCAAGTCGTTGGATTGCTCTATGACTGATGGCAAGGCAACCATCACCGTTACATTCCCGTTCCTGACGGTATTCGACAATGTCCGCATGACCTTGAATATAAATGGGGGGGGAATACCGTTCAATCTTGAGAACTTCTTCAACAACGCAAACCCTGTGGTTTCACAGAAGCATTCGGAACATCCCGAAAGCCTAGACAAAGTAGTTGTTGTAGGTAGCGGCACAATAAGAAAGCCTGCTGCCGTAGAGGAGCCGGCTAAACAGGTGTCCGAGCCAAGGTCGGAGGTATCTGCTGCCGGATTGGAAGGAGTGACTGTATATCTAGACGGTAAAGAGATAAGTATGGCAAAGTTACAGGAGATTAATCCGGGTCAGATCGCCTCGATCGCTGTCGACAAGAAAGACAACATCATCCGGGTCACCAGCAAGAAAGCCGTAGAAGAATCCCAGAAATAATAAAGAGTCATTCATATCATAAGGAGATGCGGCTGTGAGGCCGCATCTCCTTTTCGCATTGTCAAGGTTGTTCCTTACTGTTATGGGTTATAAGGAAGAATTCTAAATGAGGAGGGGAGATTCTACAATTTGCGCAAATCGTTAGTTTCGGTATATTTTGCTGTTTTTGGGGGTTAAGGTTTTGCGGGAACGTAAATTATTTGTAATTTTGGGAAAAAGAACACAATCATGGCACAGAAACCTTCGATTCCTAAGGGAACACGCGACTTCTCGGCATTGGAGATGGCTCGCAGAAACTATATTTTCGACACAATCCGTCGACAGTTCAAACTGTTCGGCTACAAGCAGATAGAAACTCCCGCCATGGAGAACCTGTCAACTCTGATGGGCAAGTATGGCGAGGAAGGTGACAAACTGTTGTTCAAGATACTGAATTCAGGCGATTGGCTTCGCGATGTAAGCGATGAGGAACTTCTTGGCCACAACGTGGTGAAACTCACCAATAAAGTCTGCGAGAAGGGACTCCGCTACGACCTGACAGTGCCGTTCGCACGCTTTGTGGTCCAGCACCGAAATGACCTTCAGATGCCCTTCAAGCGTTACCAGATACAGCCTGTATGGCGTGCCGACCGTCCACAGAAGGGGCGCTACCGCGAGTTCTATCAGTGCGATGCCGATGTGGTTGGCTCCGACTCGCTCAACAACGAGATCGAACTCCTGTCGTTGATTGACGCCGTATTCGTAGACCTCGGCGTGAATATCATAGTCAAGGTGAACAACCGCAAGATTCTGGCCGGAATCGCTGAGACAGTAGGTCATAGCGACAAACTGGTGGAAATCACCGTCGCTATAGACAAGATCGATAAGATCGGACTGGAGAACGTCAATGAAGAACTGCGGGCCAACGGCATAACGGAGCAGGCCATCGAGATCCTGCAGCCCATCCTGACCATGAGCGGCACAAACGCTGAGAAACTTGATCTGATCGAAGGAATACTTAAGGATTCCGAGACAGGAATGCTGGGTGTCAAGGAGATGCGTGAGGTTATCGGCGGCATTGAGGATTTGGGTCACAAGTGCGATGTGGAAGTGGACCTATCGCTGGCACGGGGCCTGAACTATTACACCGGCACCATCATCGAGGTCAAGGCTGCCGACGTTCAGATAGGATCAATAACCGGCGGAGGACGTTACGACAACCTGACAGGCGTATTCGGCATGCCGGGCCTGTCCGGAGTGGGAATAAGCTTTGGCGCGGACCGCATCTACGATGTGATTAACCAACTGAACCTGTATCCCAAGGAGATAGAGTCCAGCATCAAGGTGATGTTCATAAACTTCGGCGAGCGTGAGGCGCGTCAGGCGTTGAAATATGTCAAGGCGTTGCGTCTGGCCGGAATACCCTCACAGGTATATCCCGATGCAGCCAAGATGAAGAAACAGATGTCCACCGCCGACGCCGAAAAAGTGCCGTTCGTGGCTTTCGTGGGCGAGCAGGAACTTATCGATGGCAACATCATGCTGAAGGACATGGCTTCCGGCGAACAGGACAAGGTGACGATAGATGAACTTATAGCGAGACTGAGCGATGGGAACAATAACTAAAAGGGAATTCGACATCCGTCAGCCCTATTTCCCGGAGCAGACGGATTTCGATGACTTCTATTTCAAGGTATCCAACCTGATCGAGGACGGCATAGCCAAGACTGAATTGGGGCAGGGAATGACCTCGCTGATGCGCTCTCACCTGGCGCTGATGTTTGTCGGATACCTGCAGGATGTGGTGAACGACGCCGGCGTATGGCGTTCGTTCGTTGACGCAAACCGCAAGCTGTACGGCTATGCGGTACCGTTCCATGAATTGGGTCAGGACTACATAGACTATGAGTTGAACCGTGAGGACATCCGGTTCCTGGCCTGGTACGGAGTGGCGATGATGGATGTGAACAGGAGGGCGCTGTATCCCCTTGATCCAGCGCTGCTGGATATGGCGGACAAGGTGTACGACTTCCTGAACAAAGTGTATGAGGATGCTCCGATGGAGGTGAAGTATGACATAGTCCGCGGCTTGTCGCTGACTGACCCCGCCGATCAGGAGGATGTATTCCATCTGGCGCACTGGTTGTTCAACAACTGCTGGCTGATGACTCCGGCATATGCGCTGACGTTGAACCTCATGGTCAACTCGCCTGAGGTAAGGGCTGATTCCGAAGGAATAACGCTGAACAAGATGATGGATGCGGCGGTATCCGAGGATCCTACGGGTCCGCTGGCATTGTTTACTCCCGAATGGATATATCTGCTCATAAACCGTGAGCTTCCGGAGACGGCGCTACCTCATAAAGATGAGACTCCGGCGGAGCCGCATCCCTACTATGCTAAGTTCACGGCGGCTACAGGTGGCAAGCGTATAGTTTACTTCAAGACATACGGTGAACTGAACCGTTTCTTTATCGAAAAACTCGGTTGGGAGGAAGGACAGGAGCATCTGGTACAGATGAAGAACGAGCAGGATTTCGTATTGCTGGTGAATCCAGCCAAGGGCATGCTCCTGGCCAAGAATGTGGCCAAGTGCATAGCGGATCCGGAAAATCCCCTCTACGACAAGGCATATGCCCGCATCATGGCCATTGAACTGCTGGCTGTACGCGGAAAGTGTCCAGCCGACCTGCTGAGTTACATTGAGGAGAACGACTGGCTTCCGGACGCTCAGTTTCCCGGCAGCGGCGACACAGAACTGGTGCGCAGACATTGGGATTTCATAGCCCGCTGTTATCTGCAGGAGTTCTACCGTGGCGACTGACGCATTTAAGTCGTTAATGCCGGGTGATGTCTTAAACCTTTTGACGCATCAAACGTCTATATATTAAATTAGAAGTTTATAAAAACCTGAAAGCGATGAAAAAACTATTAATGGCACTCGGCGTTATGGCCATGTCTCTTACCGTTGCTCAGGCTCAGTACGATGACATATACTACAATCCGAAGAACGACAGCGACGCGACCCGGACGACGAAGCAGAAGAAGCAGAAGAAATCCAACTACATAGCGGATTTCAGCAATATGGATGTCGACGCCTACAACCGTGCAGGTGACACATACTACGCCACCCCCGTGGACACCATCGGCAGCAGGGTGGGAGAGGATCAGGATTTTGTGTACACCCAGCAGATCCAGAAGTATTACAATCCCACGATCGTGATCGACAATGCCGACTTGCTGGCCGACGTATTGAACAATTCTTACGGCAATGTCGAGGTTGTGATCAACAACAACGGCATACCGATGTTCTCGCCTTACTATAGTTCGGTATTCTATGACTATCCTTTCTACAGCAACCGTTTCTGGGGACCTTCCTGGAGCTGGAGCTGGGGACCGAGCTGGGCTTGGGGACCCTCCTGGAACTGGGGCTGGAACTGGGGGCCAAGCTGGGCCTGGGGACCGTCATGGAACTGGGGATGGGGACCGAGCTGGGGCTGGGGTCCCGGATGGAGGCCAGGACCGGTATGGGGCGGAGGATGGCACAGGCCATTCTATGCCGACTATCGCCCCGGGGCGCATCGTCCGGTAGCACCGAGACCAGGCTGGAGTTATGACCGTCCTGGCGGGAACTATAACGGAGGTCATAATGTCGGTCGTCCCGGCGGCAACCGCGCTCCCTCAAGCGGCGGCATGGCATCCGGCGGAACATACAGCCGTCAGTATTCCGGCAACCGACGCGGATACAACGACGGCAGTGCATCTGCGCCGGGGAATATCCGGAACGGCAATGCAGCCGCAAACCGTACATACCGTACACAGGGCGGACATCGTCAGACAACCTCTGGATCGACGACTACATCCACTCCCAACAGGCGTTATAGCACCCAGACGCAGCGTGCCACGACGTCTACCCAGCGTGCCACGACATCGACCTTCAACCAGAACCGCAACAACGGCAACAACAGGAGTTACAATTCCAACCGTAACAACAACTCTTACAACCGGAACACGTACAACAGCGGCTCGTACAACAGCAGCCGCAGTTCGGGCGGCAGTTACGGAGGCGGAAGCCGTGGAGGCGGCGGGAGTCGCGCCGGTGGCGGACACAGAAGATAATTGATTTAATCACATTCACTCATCCGAACATTGAAACGTACGGATGAGTTACTTATAAGAAGGGTATCTCCACGGCCCGATAACTGTCGTGAAGAGCAAAACGATAGATATAGATTATGAAGAAATATATAATCATGGCCTTGGCCGCGTTGCCGGTTGCCGTATATGCGCAGAGTCCGGTGGATGCTTACCAGATATCGCAGAATGACCTGAAGGGCACGGCGCGTTTCATGTCGATGGGCGGTGCGTTCGGTGCCCTCGGAGGAGACCTGTCCACATTGTCGCAGAATCCTGCCGGAATAGGCGTGTACCGCAGCAATGAGCTCGGTGTCAGCGTAGACCTGGATGTGCAGTCCGCCACCACCAACTATATGGGTCTGGAATACAACAAGAAGAACACCAAATTCTATCTGAACAACATAGGCGGTGTAGCCGCCATCAGACTCAACAACAAGTTCCTGCCGAATTTCAACATCGGATTTACATACAACAAAGGCGCGTCGTTCAACCGTGCCTATCGCGGAGGAATCGGAAGCCTGAAGACCTCGTTGTCTAACTATATAGCAGGAATCGCTAATTCCTACGAACTGACCGAGGCAGATGTCAAGTCAACAAACGGTTATGATCCATATAATCCCGGTCCGCAGGACAGGTATGTGCCATGGTCTGCAATATTGGGGTATGACTCATATCTGATATCTCCCGAAGGACCGGAGGGACAGCCCAACTGGCAAGGGCAGTTCGGAAACGGCACGCAGGGCAGTGGCTTCTATAATGTTCGTGAATCAGGATCATTGGATGAATATAATATCGCGATCGGCGGTAATATCGCCAACGTGCTGTACTGGGGCATGAACTTCGACATCGTGTCCGTGGATTACAACATCTCGTCACTGTGGGGTGAAAGCATGCGGAATGCGTATGTGTATAATCCTGAAGTGGGCAGAGTGCGACAGATGGACGCCAACTGGGGGATGACCAACCTGTACAACATGAACGGTACGGGCTTCAACTATCAGCTGGGCCTCATCGTCAAGCCGATACAGGAACTCAGACTCGGCATCGCGTTCCATACTCCTACCTATTTCAACCTGACTGAGAATTTCTATGCGGAACGTGTTGACTACGACTATCCTTTCAAGGACGGCAACTACTACGCCGAGACAAATGACGGAGATCCCACATACAACAAGGTTAACCTTCAGACACCTTGGAAGGTAATAGTCAGCGCTGCCGGAGTAATCGGAAGCAAGGCCATCATCTCCATGGATTACGAATGGAACAGTACGCGCGACATGAAGTACACCGAGGCCAACGATTACAGCTGGGGCTGGAATGACTGGGATGATTGGGGCTATTACAGCAACAACTCTCCAACGCCTGAGCAGGAAGCCAACAATCAGATAAAAGTGATGTATCGCAACACCAATACCATCCGCGTAGGTGCCGAATACAGAGTGCTTCCATCGTTGAGCATACGCGCGGGTTACAGCTGGACATCTTCGCCCGTAACCAGGGAGGCAAAGGACCAGCTTACCAATATTCCGACGGCGGGCACGCTTGCCAATTTCCGTCTGGACAACAACACGCAGTATATCACCTGCGGGTTGGGTTACCGTTATGGAGGCTGGTATATCGATGCGGCATATGTATGGAAGCACATGTCGTCGACATATCAGCCGTTCGCAGCCGATCCTTCCAACGTGGCCGCCACGTTGATGGATCCGAAGGTTACGTTCAGCAACTCGCAGATAGTCCTTTCGACAGGCTTCCGTTTCTGATCGAGAAACGTGAGGGAAATATGGAGACAATAGAAATCAGGAATCTCACGACGGGTTATCCCACCCGTCGTGGATTCGTCGAGATAGAGAAGGATCTCACCGCCACATTGCGTAGCGGTGAATTGACATGTCTGCTCGGTCCTAACGGAGCCGGCAAGAGCACGCTTCTCAGGACATTGTCCGGCTTCCTGATGCCGTTGCACGGCACCATAACCATAGGCGGCAAGGAACTGCGGACCTACACGCAGCGCGAGCTGGCATGTAAGCTGGGTGTTGTGCTTACGGAGAAGCCGGATGCGACATCAATGACGGTGGAGCAGCTTGTGGCCTTGGGCCGAAGTCCATACACCGGCTTCTGGGGCCGACTTACCAGACAGGATGAGAAAGTGGTGCGCCGCAGCATGGAACTGGCCCACATATGGCACATACGCGAGCGTCTGGTCAGCACCCTGAGTGACGGGGAGCGGCAGAAAGCGATGATCGCAAAGGCGTTGGCTCAGGAAACACCGGTTATATTCCTGGATGAGCCTACAGCGTTTCTGGATTTCCAGAGCAAAGTGGAGACTATGCTGCTGCTGAAGAGGCTGGCTGTAAACGAAGGGAAGATAATCTTCCAGTCCACCCACGATGTCAACATGGCCCTGGAACTTGCAGACAGGATATGGCTGGTGGACAAGAACATCGGCGTTGTCATAGGCACCCCGAAGGAACTCGCAGACGCCGGGGAACTGCAGAAGTATTTCCACGGTCAGGGAATCCGGTTCAATACGGAAACAGGACTATTTGACATACTTCAAGAATAATCACACATCATGGTCCGAAGACACAAAGACAGCCGCCCGAAACCGGACGGCTGTCTTTGTGTCTTTATTATTGTATTTTTATTGCAGAGTCTTTGGCGGGAGGGAGTCCGTGGCTACAGTATCGCTCGCGACGACAGGGTGTGCCAGCCTGTAAAGTATGGAATCCCGCAGCTCAACTGTGCGAATGATGACGCGGGCCAGGTTGTCATTCTGGTTCTCGCTGGAGTTGATATAGATATCGGCAGGATACCGATAGTTCAGTTTGGTCAATGCGTCGTCAAGACCATCCATAAGACGCAGAACCGATGTAGAATCTCTTGCAAGCTTGATGCTGTCGCGATACTGGCAGGCGAGTGTCAGGCTCTCCCTCATCAGTTCATGCGTCTTATCCGCTTTTGTGGAGTCCTGTTTCCGGGCGCATGCTCCCGTCAGTATGGAAGCCGACAAGATAAGCACCGATAATAAGGCTGATTTCATTTTTTTTCGGAATGAAGTTTGGGTGCAAGATATTTTCCTGTGTAGCTCTTCTTGACTTTCACAATGTCCTCGGGAGTTCCCTCCGCTACGATACGGCCACCCGCCTCGCCACCTTCGGGACCGATATCGATCACCCAGTCAGCGGATTTGATGACGTCCATGTTATGCTCGATTATCAGGACAGTGTTCCCCTTGTCCACAAGTCTGTTAAGCGACTTCATCAGCACCGAGATGTCATTGAAGTGCAGTCCTGTGGTCGGTTCATCGAAAATGAAGAGAGTTCCGGATTGATTCTCCTGAGCAATGAACCATGCCAGTTTGACACGTTGGTTCTCGCCACCAGACAGTGTGGACGATGACTGTCCTAACTTGATGTACCCTAATCCGACATCCTGCAGCGGCTGCAGTTTCCTGACGATACGTTTCTCGTCATTTCCTGGATTCTCCAAGAAGAACTCTATGGCCTGGTTCACGGTCATCTCAAGTACGTCGTGGATGTTCTTGCCACGGTATTCCACGTCAAGGATCTCCTGCTTGAAACGTCGTCCGTGACATACGTCGCATGTGACCTTGATGTCTGCCATGAACTGCATTGGAATGGTGATTGTGCCTTCACCCTGACATTCCTCGCAACGGCCGCCGTCGGTATTGAAGGAGAAATAGGCCGGTGTATATCCCATCTGCTTGGCAAGCTGCTGCTCGCTGAACAGTTTGCGGATCTCGTCGTATGCCTTGAGGTAAGTTGCCGGATTGCTGCGCGAAGACGTCCCTATCGGATTCTGGTCCACGAATTCCACGCTTTTTATATCGCTGATATCTCCGGATATCGCCTTATGCATTCCTGGCGCGTCTCCGGCTTCTCCTATGGCGCGCAACAGACCCTTGTAAAGGATCTCGCGTACCAAGGTGGATTTGCCTGAGCCGCTTACTCCAGTCACGACAGTCATGATGTTCAGCGGAAATCGGACATCGATATCCTTAAGGTTATTCTGGGCTGCCCCCTCGACCAGCACGCTCTTCTTCCATGGACGGCGTCGGTCAGGCACAGGAATCTGGCGTACGCCCTGCAGATAGTCCAAGGTGTACGATCCGGTCTTGTTCTTCTTTCTCAACGCCTGTTTCAGGTTGCCGTGGAAGATGATCTCGCCGCCCAGACGTCCGGCATCGGGGCCGATATCCACAATCTCGTCGGCGGCAAGCATTATGTCCTCGTCATGCTCCACCACTATGACAGTATTGCCTATCTTCTGGAGGTTGCGCAGCACGTTGATGAGTTTCTCTGTGTCTCGGGAATGAAGTCCGATGGAGGGTTCGTCAAGGATGTACATAGAACCTACCAGCGAGCTGCCAAGCGATGCCGCGAGATTGATCCGCTGGCTCTCGCCTCCAGACAGAGTGCTGGACAGGCGCCCCAACGTCAGGTAGCCGAGCCCGACATCCAAAAGGAACTGCAGGCGCTGGCTGATCTCGGCCAACAGCCTCTTGCCGATGGCATGGTCTGTCTCGGACAGTACAAGGCTGTCGAACCATGGCTTAAGGTCCGATATGGGCATTCGGACAAGCTCGGTAATGGATTTTCCGCCGATTTTGACATATTCTACATCAGGTTGTAGGCGTGATCCGTGACATGCGGGACACACGGTGCGGCCTCGGTAACGTGCCTTGAGAACGCGGTATTGCATTTTATCCTGATTCGACTCGATCCATCGGAAGAAACCGTCGATTCCTTCCCACATGGAATTGCCATGCCACAGGAAATCCTTCTGCGCGTCGGTAAGTTCCCGGTATGGAACATGCACAGGAAAGTTGAACCTCGGGGCAAGATGGATCAGCCGTTTCTTCCACTCCGACATCTTGTCGCCGTTCCAGCAGCGCACAGCGTTCTGATAGACGGACAACGTTTTGTTGGGAACGACAAGGTCTTCACTGATGCCAAGGACATTACCGAAACCCTGGCACTCAGGACAGGCACCGTAGGGATTGTTGAAGTTGAACATCAGGTCCGATGGCTCGCGGAACTCCATTCCATCGGCTACGAAGAGCCTGGAGAAGGAATGTTCATGCACGCCATCGTTACTCCAGATCTTCAGGATCGCATTATTTCCGCCTTCGAACCATGCGGTCTCGACGGAGTCTGTGAGTCTTGATACCTCGTCTTTGTCGTCGCTGACCGACAGACGGTCGATCAGCAGACGGTAATCGTGAGGCGAGAGTTTATCTGCCTTGTCGATTATCTCTGATATGTCGATGAAACCGCCATCCTTCTCAAGGCGGGAATAACCCTCCTTGAGGTATATGTCCAGTTGTTGCGCGAACGATCGACCGTCCGGCACGTTTATGTCGACAAGAACGGCCAGGCGAGTCCCCTCGGGATAGGACAGGGCTGTCTTGACGATATCCTCGACGGTGTGCTTGCGGACTTCCTGTCCCGATACAGGGGAATAGGTGTGGCCGATTCGTGCGAACAGCATGCGCAGGTAGTCGTAAATCTCGGTAGCGGTCCCTACGGTGCTTCGCGGGTTTCGTGTGTTGACTTTCTGTTCTATCGCTATGGCTGGCGGGAGGCCCTTGATGTAGTCACACTCCGGCTTGGACATACGTCCCAGAAACTGGCGGGCGTATGCCGAAAGGCTTTCCACATATCGTCTTTGTCCTTCGGCATAGAGTGTGTCGAACGCCAGCGACGACTTGCCGCTGCCGCTGACTCCCGTAATGACTGCAAACTGTCCTAAGTCAAGGCTCAAGTCAATGTTCTTCAGATTGTTGACCCTCGCTCCCTTTATGATGATCTGTTTATTCTCCATATGTTGTAGAACCGGGCGGACCTGTAAATTGTATCTCCGGTCCCGCAGCGGTATCCTATACCTATAACAAATACCATTCCAAAAATGAATCGGGCAGGCCATATAAATCATGACCTGCCCGTGATCTGTCATCGGTCGCTCAGCGCATTACTTATTGAAGTAGGTGTCGAGGGCGTAGTTGATGTTCTCCAGGATATAGTCCACGTCGGAGTCATCGGGATTAAGCTGCTTTGCACGTTCGGCGATAGCCTTCGAGGCCTCGAAGTAGTTGGTCTTCACGTCGGCGCGTGCCTCGGGCGCAGCGCCCTCGATGGCGTTCCACTTCTTTGTCCCTTCCTGGAAGATCTTGCGGCTTGCCAGACGCAGTGTGTCGAACTCGGCATCCTGGAAACTTGCTGCCTTACGATAATCGGCAACTGACTCGTCGTCTTTGCCGAGGCGGTCATACACGAAAGCGCGAAGACCGTAGAGGGCGGCGTTGTTGGGGTTCTTGGCGATCAGATCGTTGATGAAGGCCAGAGCCTCGTCGTTGCGCTGTGCCTGTACCAGGCTGTTTACGATGTTGTTTACGAACAGCATCTGGGAAGTGCCGAACTTATCGAAACCTGCCTTGGCGATCTCGGCGATCTGCTTCTCGGCCTCAGCCTCCAGCGTGGAGTCGTTCTGGGCCATGTACTGCCAGCATGCCAGTTCGTAGATGTAGTTCTGGGGATTGTCGCTGTTGTTCAGACGCGCCTTCTTGAATGCCTTGATGGCTGCGGGCAGTTCGTTGCTGGCGTACGCGGAAATACCTGCGTTGAAGAAAGCCATGTTGATCGTGGAGTCAGGAGTCTCCTGCATGAACTTGGTTGCGTTTGGCGATGAGGGAAGCTCGCCGTACAGCATGAACAGCGTATAAGCCTCGGGATAGTACTTCTTGTCGTTGTAGAAGTTGATGGCACCGTTGAAGTAATCGTTGTAATGGCCGTTGATCTTGCTGATGATGTCCTTGGAGTACTTGGGCTTAACCTTGCCTTTCTCGTTTGGAAGGGAGTCCTGGGGCAGTACTTCCATGAATATGTTGTAGCCGTTGATCAGGTGCTGGGCCATGCCGACAGGATCTATGCTCTTGTCGTTGGGGTTGATCATCTGCTTGGTACGGGCGTCATCGTAGGCCTCGTACTCGTTTTTGCCTTCGTTGTAGCGGGCTTTGAGGTCGGTTGCATTCTGCGCGAACGCACCTCCGGCGGCTACGAGGCAAAGTGCCAATGTGAGAAACTTTTTCATGTTATTGAAAATTGGTGATTAATTTCAGTGTGTCGGTATCTGACTCTAATATATATAACAAACGAATGGATTGCTATGATTTATATAACATTATGTCGGATTATGTCGGATATATATAACGATATGTAGGCATTCTTAAGATTAAGAGTGCCTACAATGCAAAAAGTTTATTCGTCAACAGAGCCTTCGTCGACAGATCCTTCATCAGCGGAGCCATCGTCAGCAGGTATGTCATCGACAGGCCCCTCTGGAACCGAGACGTCCGGATCCTCAGGGTCCTCCTCTTCGGGTTGAGAATCAACCTTGCAGACCGATGCGATCTTGTCTCCGCGTTTCTCCAGGTCTATCAGTTTGACTCCCTGAGTTGCGCGGCCCATCACACGTATTGTGTCTACGGGCAGCCTAAGCGCAACGCCGCTCTGGTTGATGATCATTAGGTCGTTGGAGTCATCCACGTTCTTGATGGCTATCAGTTTGCCGGTCTTCTCGGTGATCTGCAGCGTCTTGACACCCTTTCCGCCACGATTGGTGATGCGGTAGTCATCAATGTCGGAGCGTTTGCCGAAGCCGTTCTCGGAAACCACCATCACGGTCTCGCCCTCGGCGCCGGTCATTGTGATCATGCCGACAACCTCGTCGTTCTCGTCATCAAGCGACATGCCGCGGACGCCTGTGCTCATGCGTCCCATTGTGCGGACCTTGTCCTCCGGGAAACGGATGGCGCGGCCGTTCTTGTTGGCCATGATGACCTGGGCGTTTCCGTCAGTGAGGCGAACGCCGATCACCTCGTCGTCTTCGCGGATGATGATTGCGTTGACACCGACCGCACGGGGATGTGAATAGGCCGCCAGCGATGTCTTCTTGATGATGCCCTGCTTGGTGGCGAAGATCAGGTTGTGCGTGGTGTTGTATTCCGGATCCATCAGGTTCTTGACGCGGATGAATGCGTTCACGCGGTCGTCCTGTTCAAGCTGCAGCAGGTTCTGGATGGCTCGGCCCTTTGAGTTCTTGGCCATTTCCGGAATCTCGTATACCCTGAGCCAATAGCATCGTCCCTTCTGGGTGAAGAACAGGATGTGGTTGTGGTTTGTGGCGGGGTAGATGTATTCGATAAAGTCTTCGTCGCGGGTCGAGCTTCCCTTGGCGCCCACGCCACCGCGGTGCTGCGCCCGGAATTCAGACAGGGGAGTACGCTTGATGTAGCCCAAGTGCGAGATGGTTATGATCATCTTGTCGTCGGGGAAGAAGTCCTCGGAATTGAAGTCTCCGGAGAAGGGATTGATCGATGTGCGGCGCTCGTCGCCGTATTTGTCGCGGATGTCGGCCAGTTCGGACTTCATCAACTCGCGTAAAACGTGTTCGTCGTTCAGGATCTCGTTGTAGCGGGCAATCGCTTCCAGCAGGTTCTTGTACTTCTCCTGCAGTTTGTCCATTTCCAGACCGGTGAGTTGTCGCAGGCGCATCTCCACAATCTTGTCCGCCTGTTCCATATCCAGTTCGAAAGTGTCGCACAGACGCTGCTTGGCCTCGTCGGGAGTAGCCGAACTGCGGATTATGTGGATTACCTCGTCGATATTGTCGCAGGCAATGATCAGTCCTTTGGTCAGGTGCGCCTCCTTCTCGGCCTCGGCCAGCTCGTAGCGTGTCCGGCGTAGCACCACTTCACGGCGATGGTCCACGAACGCCTGGAGCAATTCCTTGAGCGACAGCGTCTTGGGTCGTCCGTTGACCAGCGCCACGTTGTTGACGCTGAACGATGTCTGGAGTGCCGTCATCTTGAACAGTTTGTTCAGCACCACCTTGGCGTTGGCGTCACGCTTGATGTCGATTGTGATGTTGATCTTGCCGCGTGCGGAGGTGTCCGTCACATCGGATATGCCGTCGATCTTCTTCTCGTCGGCCAGTTCGCTGATGCTCTTTACGAGTTCCGACTTGATCACGCCGTAGGGAATCTCGGAAATGACGATGGCGTCATGGGAATCATGGCTCTCGATCTCGGCCTTGGCCCGGATTATTATTCGGCCTCGGCCGGTCTCGTACGCGTCACGTACGCCCTGCAGGCCGAAAATCTCACCGCCGGTGGGGAAGTCCGGAGCCTTGATGTACTCCATCAGTCCGTCCAGGTCGATATCGGGATTGTCGATCAGGGCCATCGATGCGTTGAGTGATTCCGTCAGGTTGTGTGGAGGCATGTTCGTGGCCATTCCTACGGCGATACCTGCGGCTCCGTTCACAAGCAAATTGGGGATTCGCGTGGGCAGCACTGCCGGTTCCAGCAGCGTGTTGTCAAAGTTAGGCACGAAATCCACGGTCTGTTTGTCCAGGTCGCGCAGCATCTCCTCGCCCATGCGGGCCAGCTTGACCTCCGTATATCGCATTGCGGCGGGAGAGTCACCGTCGATGGATCCGAAGTTACCCTGTCCGTAGACCAAGGGATAACGCAAAGACCACTCCTGGGCCAGACGGACCATTGTCAGGTATATAGAGGAATCTCCATGAGGGTGATACTTACCCATGACCTCGCCGACAACACGTGCCGACTTCTTGGTGTCGCCAGCGAACGAGTTATGCAGCTCGTTCATTCCGAACAGCACCCTGCGGTGCACGGGTTTGAAACCGTCGCGTACGTCAGGGAGTGCCCGGGACACAATTACCGACATCGAATAGTCGATATAGGCGCTTTTCATCTCCGATTCTATATTAATCGGGATAATCTTGTCGTCTCCTTGCATTTCTTTTCTTTACTTAATCGCCGCAGTGTTTTGGGTTAGGGATTCACTTTGAATCATGCGGTTCTTGCTACAAAATTACAAAAAAAACGGCACATACACAAATGTAATAACCATGGGCTGCGTTACGTTATTCAAATTAACCTGAGCAACTAACGATAACCTGTTTTGATCCCTGTTACACTCTGTTTTGAGTTTTTGGCACATGGTTTGTTATTTACCAATGTAAAACTATCGTAAATGAAGCAAGACTATTCAAGACTTTTCAATCCGATCCTGGAGGCATCGCTCAAGGAGGTACGGCGGCTGGGGTCCAAGGCCATCACTCCCGAACACTTCATGCTTGTGGCGGTCAGCAATGCCGAAGGCTACGGATACAAGATACTCTCCCAACTTCGAATCCCTATCGACCGGATACGTCGGGAACTTGAGGATTACCTGTCGGGAGATGTCAATCCCGGGGAGACTACGACATTGTTCGAGCAGCAGTACCGCATCAGTATCGCTGCAGTCCGTTTCCTGCAGCTTGCCACAGCCGAGGCTCGAAAGATGAACGGCAGTACCATCGGCAGCGAGCATCTGATTCTGGCGTTGATTCATGACAGCCGTGCCATGGACAGCGAGATCCTCCGCAAGATCAAGGATGAGTATCTGAATTTCGACATATCGATTCAGGCCATAGGCGAGATTCCCCCCATGGGTATGGGACAGCCGGAGAAGCCCGGGGATGATGATGATGACGAGGATGATGATGACGATGCGCCGCCACAGTCGTCGCAGCGGGGACATGCCGGAGCCAAAAGCCGCAAGGGTGCGTCGGCCAACAGCGATACGCCTGCGCTTGACAAATATGGATACGACATGACCAAGGCGGCGTCGGAAGGACATATGGATCCGGTTGTAGGACGCGAGGCGGAGATCGAGCGTCTGGCGCAGATTCTGTCGCGTCGCAAGAAGAACAATCCAGTCTTGATCGGAGAGCCCGGTGTCGGCAAATCGGCCATCGTCGAGGGCCTGGCATTGCGTATTACGGAGCGGAAAGTGCCTCGTGTCCTGATGGACAAACGAGTGATTGGCCTTGACATGGCCGGCATGGTTGCGGGCACCAAGTACCGTGGGCAGTTCGAGGAACGAATCAAGGCGGTTCTGGATGAACTGTCGCACAACCATAAGATCATTCTGTTCATAGACGAGATCCATACCATTGTCGGTGCCGGCAGCGCGCCCGGAACCATGGATGCGGCCAATATGCTGAAGCCGGCTTTGGCACGTGGAGAGATCCAGTGTATCGGAGCGACTACTCTTGACGAGTATCGTCAGAACATTGAGAAGGACGGGGCGTTGGAGCGTCGATTCCAGAAAGTGATGGTCGAGCCTACGTCGCCCGAAGAGACTCTGGAAATCCTCCGTCAGGTGAAGGACAAGTACGAGAAGCATCACAACGTGCGGTACACCGATGCCGCTTTGGAGGCTTGTGTGTCTCTCACCGAGCGTTATGTCAGCGACAGGAACTTCCCCGACAAGGCGCTTGACGCCCTGGACGAGGCCGGAAGCCGCGTTCATATCACCAATATCGTGGTTCCCGAGGAAATCTCCAGGATGGAGAACGAAGTCGACAATCTGAATCACGAGAAATTAGAGGCCGCCAAGGCTCAAGACTATGAAAAGGCGGCACGTCTGCGCGATGAGGTGAGCAAAGCCAGGGACAGGCTGGAGAAAGCCAAGACCGACTGGGAGAACAGCCTAAACACGAATCCTCGGGAAGTGGACGATGAGAAAGTGGCCGAGGTGGTCGCCCTGATGACGGGGGTGCCCACCCAGCGGATAGCACAGGCTGAGAATTCCCGCCTCATCGAGATGGGGGAAAGGCTCCGAGGATCCGTAATCGGCCAGGATGACGCCGTGGCCAAGGTTGTCAAGGCAATCCAGCGCAACCGCATTGGCCTGAAGGACCCTGACAAGCCAATAGGCGTGTTCATGTTCCTCGGTCCTACGGGTGTGGGCAAGACCCTATTGGCCAAGAAACTGGCGGAATACCTGTTTGACTCGGCCGATGCGTTGATCCGCGTGGACATGAGTGAGTACATGGAGAAATTCACCGTGTCACGTCTGGTGGGAGCACCTCCGGGATATGTCGGATACGAGGAGGGCGGCCAACTTACCGAAAAGGTCCGTCGCAAGCCGTATTCGGTGGTACTGTTCGATGAGATAGAGAAGGCTCATCCCGATGTGTTCAACCTGTTGCTGCAGGTCATGGACGAGGGGCGTCTGACTGATTCATTAGGGCGCCGCATCGACTTCAAGAACACTATTCTCATCATGACCAGCAATGTCGGCTCGCGTCAGTTGAAGGATTTCGGCAGCGGTGTCGGTTTCCAGACCGCCGAGTCGACCAAGCAGCAGGCTCAGGGCGTGATTTCGAAGGCGTTGAACAAGGCTTTCAGTCCGGAATTCCTTAACCGTGTAGACGATATCATCATGTTCGACCAGCTGGATCGTCCGGCAATCGGAAAGATCATCGATCTGGAATTGAAGGACTTCTTCAGTCGTGTGGAGAAACTTGGCTTCAGACTTGAGTTGACTCCGGAGGCCAAGGACTTCATAGCCGAGAAAGGATACGACAGGAATTTCGGCGCCCGTCCCTTGAAACGCGCAATCCAGAAGTATCTGGAGGACGAACTGGCGGAAATCATCCTGAAGTTGAATGCGGACGGAAGTATCGGCGGAACAATCAAGGCCGTCAAGGACACGGAGGGCGATACAGAGAAACTGACATTGGAATACACTCCCTTGGTCCCTGTCGAGGAAGGCGGAGAGCAGCCTGAGACGCAGGCCGGACATAGCGACGCGGAGTAAACCCATAAAATTCATGACAAGAAACGGCCACGGACTCGCTCCGCGGCCGTTTCTTGTCATGTTATGCAATGTTTTATATCAGTTTGAATGGATCGGCGTCACGCCAGGCAGGAAACTTGGCTCGGAAACCGTCAAGTTTGTCACGCACCAATGTGGCATATATCAGTCCAGAATCCTCCACGCGGATCGATATGTCACGTCCCTTGAAATCAATCACCTGCGATGCGTCCACATAACGGTAACCGTTGTCGTCGGTACCCTGGCAGTTCACGCCACATACATAAGCCTGGTTCTCGATGGCGCGTGCCGGCAGAAGTTTGTTCCAGGCATCGATCCGGACTTCCGGCCAGTTTGCCACGACAATCAGGGCATCGTATTCGTTGTCGACGTTACGGCACCATACCGGGAACCTTACATCGTAGCATTCGATCATGACCAGATTCCATCCACGGTACCTGATACGCATCCGTCTGTAGCCATGTGAGAATACCTTGTCCTCGCCGGCCATGCTGAACAGATGGCGCTTGTCCTCGAATGTCTCGTCTCCGTTCGGTTCGATGAAGAACCCTCGGTTGTAAAGCGAGCCTCCTGTATCCGCGATGAAGCTTCCTGCGACGGCAATATGATGTCTCGACGCAAGTTCCTTGATACGGTCCACGGTCTCGCCGGAATTCCGTTCGGCCATCTCTCGGACTGTCTCCTTGTCCTTGCCCGTTGGGAATCCCGTGGAGAATGTCTCGGGGAGTATCAGCAGGTCCGTCTGAGGATGTACCAGTTTGATCCGGTCCTCAAGTTCGGCAAGGTTGGCCATCTTGTCATTCCATCGAATCTCCAACGGCAAGAGGCACACATGCAGGTCTTTTGTAATCATAACTCAGTCTGTGGTGAATTTTTCAGGATATTTGGCGGCGTCCGGGAACCGTGAGTAATACTGCTTTACAACAGCCATGTCACTGTCTACGTCTCCTGTTGGAGTGAATGAATCACGGATTATGACATCCTTGTTCTTATAGTCAATAACCCCGAGCAGGATCGGCACATTCGCTCCGGCGGCTATATATAGAAATCCTCGGCGCCATTTGGCGTTGCGGCTCCGCGTCCCCTCGGGGGTGACAGCCAGGTTCATGTAGCTGCGATGCCGGAACTCCTCCACCAGATGGCGGCTCAGCTCTCCCTTGGAACCCTTGGCAGGAACCGGAATGCCGCCGAGTTTACGCATCAGGCACCCCAAGGGCCAGAAGAACCAGAATTGCTTCATCAGGAAATTAGCCTGCCGACCCAATGACCTGTAAGCCAAGAGGCCGATGATGAAATCCCAATTGGAGGTATGGGGCGCGACGCAGATGATGCATTTATCGAGATGGGGAGCCGTAATATCGACTCTCCATCCCGTCCATTTCAGTATCTTGCCCCACAGGTTAGCCATGGTCCTCAGGCGTTGGCAGACGCGTAAGCCTTGTTACGCTCGCGTTCCTCGGCGGGGAGGGCGGAGTTGAACAGTTTCAAGGCCTGGTTCACTTCCTCGCTGAACTCGGTCTGGATTTTGTTGAACAGAGCCTTGAAAAATTCCTTCTTGGCCTTGGCATATTCTTTCTTGTCCTGGAACGCACGCTCGCCGCGGTCGAAGAAGACGTTGCTGTTGTTCTTGGCCTTGCCGATCGCGCCGAGAAGCATCTCCATAGCCTCGGCGATCTTGTCATGGTTGACGTCCTTGACGTTACGGTATGCATCCACCATCTCGTCGATGACGGTAGCTCCCAGTTCGTCGACGAACTTCTTGAATTCTCTCTTGTTTGCCATAATTTCGGTTATATATTCTGTGATTATAACACCTAAACGATTCGTTTTTATCTGTGAAATGCTCGATTCAGTGGTATTTTTCACAAAAATAACTAATTCCCGTGATATTGCCAAATGGAAATTCGGCAATTCGGCATTAAAGAAAGCATGATATACGGATCAGTCCAGTCGCTCCTTTCGCGAGGCATCGAGCCTGAGCAATATGAACAGCAGTATGGTGAAACCCCACAGTGAGGATCCTCCGTAACTGAAGAATGGCAGCGGTATGCCTATCACCGGACATAGACCGATCACCATTCCCACATTGATGCACAGGTGGAATATCAATATCGATACAACGCAGTACGCATAGACTCGTTCGAACGACGATCGTTGTCGTTCCGCTATGTGAATCAGCCGAAGTATCAAGGCCAGGAACAATATCAGCACGGCGGTCGCCCCGATAAAGCCTTCCTCCTCGCCGATGGTGCAGAATATGAAGTCTGTATGCTGCTCTGGGACATATTTCAGTTTTGTCTGTGTCCCGTTCAGGAATCCCTTGCCGGTTACACCGCCCGATCCGATCGCTATTTTGGATTGGTTCACGTTGTAACCCGCGCCGCGGAGGTTCTCCTCGATGCCTAGAGCCACCTTGATCCGCTCCTGCTGATGTGGCTGCAGGATCTGGTTGAAGGCGTAATTCACTGAGAACATGAACATGACCGATACTATGCAGAATCCGATGGTGATTACGAACTTGCTGATCCTGTGCCGGAACATCGCAATAGCCACATATGCGATGGCCGCTGTCAGTATGGTCAGAAAGAATACCGTGCCGTTGATGTCGACTCCGCATAGCGCCAGTATGGTGACCAATGCTCCAGCCGTAACGAATCCGATAATGACGTTGCGAGCTATGATGATATCCTTGCAGTAGAACAGCAGCATCAGTGCGAATATCAGCGTGATCAGCAGGAATACGGTGAACTCGCCCATCGGGATTCCCAATATCAGCGGAGTGGCGAACTTCACTGCGATCACGAAGTAAGCGATGGCGCACAGGATGGAGAACAGGACAAGTCCGCTCATTCCCTCACGGTAAAGGACGAATATCAGCGATATGTAGACCAACGCGCTTCCGGTCTCGTTCTGCAGCAGGATCAGGATGATGGGGAGAAAGATGATGATCAATGCGCGGAAATAGTTGCTGATCTTGGCGTTGAGACTGAAATTGTAGGAATCGAACAGTTTGGCGAGAGCCAGCGCTGTGGCGAACTTGCCGAATTCAGCAGGCTGCAGGCTCACCGGACCCATGACAATCCATGAATGCGATCCCTTGACGTCGGGGGCTATGAATATGGTGAGCAGCAACACGAACAGCACCACTATGTAAATAGGGTAGGCGTAAATCTTGAACAGCCTGTAGTCCATAATAAGTATCACCCCGCCAACCACGAGCGACAAGCCAATCCATAGAATCTGCTTGCCTGAGAACTCATTGAGGTCAAACAGAGATGCGTTGTCGAAGTCGTAGCTTGCCGCATATATGCTGATGGCGCCGGCGCAAACCAGTACCAGATACAGGGCGACCGTGACCCAGTCCACGCCACGGAATCCTCCGAGACTATTGTCAGTGCTTTTTGACTCCACTGTTGACTATGGTGTTAGAGTTTAACATTCTTTCCTCGATATGTTTGCGGTTCTCCGCAATCTGCCCTGTCAGGTACTTCTCCATGATCAGGCTGCCGATCGGCACTCCAAACGTTGCTCCGAATCCGGCGTTCTGGACATATACGCAAACGGCGATCTTAGGATTGTGGTAGGGTGCGAATCCCATGAAAGCCGAGTGGTCTTTGCCATGAGGGTTCTGAGCCGTTCCGGTCTTGCCGCAGACTTCGATTCCCGGGAGGTTCGCTCCGCGGCACGTGCCTCCAAGCACCGCCATGCGCATGCCTTCGGCGACAGCCTCGTAATATTCCTTCTTGATATTGGGACGATGACGTTCCTTGTATTTCACGTCAATGGCACTGTCTGCGATTTCCTTGACCACATGAGGTGTCCGGTACCATCCGCGGTTGGCGATTGTTGCCGACAGGTTGGCGATCTGCAATGGGGTGGCAAGCACCTCGCCCTGGCCGATTGCTATGGAAATGATGGAGTTTGCCCTCCAGTTTGGTCCGCGGAACGATTTGTTATATGTGTCTGGATTCGGGATGAATCCGCGTCCCTCGGACGGCAGGTCGATGCCGAGTCGATAGCCGTATCCCATCTCGACCATATAGTCTTTCCATTTTTCCAGTTGCTGGGTCGGTTTGGTTCCAGGCTTGTCGATGAAGTTTTTCAGACCCCAGCAGAAATAAGCGTTGCATGAGGTCTGTATGGCGGGCTTCAGGGAAATAGGGGAGGCATGGCCGTGGCATCCTACCCTGAGCCTGTTGACATATCCATGGTAACAGGGGTAGAGTGTGTGCAGGTTTACGGTGCCTTCCTGCAGGAATATCAGTCCCTGTGTAGGTTTGAAAGTGGAGCCGGGCGGATAGGACGCCTGTATGGCCCGGTTGTAGAGGGGTTTGTAGAAATCCTTGGACAAAGCCGTGTAATTCTTGCCGCGGTCTCTTCCCACCAGCAACGACGGGTCATAGCTTGGCGACGTGACGAGACACAGGATCTCGCCTGTGGCAGGCTCGATGGCTACGATGGCTCCGATCTTATTGACCATAAGCCTTTCGCCATATTCCTGAAGGTCCCAGTCGATGCTTAGCTTCAGGTCGTGTCCCGCGACGGGAGCCACATCGAAATCACCGTTCTCGTATTTCCCTTTGATTCGGCCGTAGGCGTCCTTCATCAGGATTTCCACGCCTTTGGTACCACGCAAGGCCTTCTCGTAGCTTTTCTCGATACCTAAGTCTCCGGTATAGTCTCCACGTCGGTAGTAACGGTCGTTCTCGATATCGTTTGCCGATACCTCGCGGATGTTACCCAATATGTTTCCGCCGGCGTGGGTGGCGTATTCGCGCACGGTTCGCTTCTGGATGAAGAATCCGGGGAACATATAGAGTTTCTCCTGCAGTTTGCCGTAGTCCTCCTGCGACAGATGGGAGATAAGTTTCTGGGGAGTATACGCGGAGTATCCGGGATTCTTATGGGTATTCTTCATCTCAAGCCACTTCTCGCGCAGTTGCTCCTGGGTGATGTCCAATACGGCACACAGCCCCGCCGTATCGAACGGGGCCACGTCTTTTGGAATTATCATAATGTCGTAGGCCGGTTTGTTCAGCACTATCAACCGGTCGTTTCGGTCGTAGACCAGGCCACGGGCAGGATAGATGGTGCGCCGCAGGAATGCGTTGCTGTCGGCCTGTCCCTTGTAACTTCCGTCTCCGATCTGCAGGTTGTACAGCCGGAAGATGTAAATCAGGACAATGACGACAATAAAGCCGCCGATGACGAACTTTCGTTTCTCTAAATTATAATCTTTTCTCACGTTTCGAGATTATGAGGCAATCCACTGCCAGTAGGACCGAAGCAGTGAACACAGTGCTTGCGGCTGTCATCATCACTATTCCCTTGACGGCCGCGAAACTGAAATACTCAATGGTGAACACCATGGCGCAGTACAAGGCGGCCATGGTCACAAGATATTTGGCATAGACCGAGAACCCAAGGGTGTGCAGCGACGGCACAACGTTCTTGGTGTGGTCATCGCGCGGTATGTAAGCGAACAGCACAGGCCGTTTAACCATGGCCAGCACGGTGCATGCCAGGGAGTTGAGACCGAGGGTGTCGGAGAATATATCAACCGTCAATCCGGCGAGAAACGCCCAGGTCAGCAATGAGTCTGTCTTAAGGTTCATCGGCAGGCTGATGATTATGTAGATGAACACGAATGCAGCCGCCATGTTGAAAAGCATGATGTGGTTGCAGATCAGCACCTGGGCGATGACCAGCACGATCATGATCATCAGGTTGTATATGAAATTCCTGTTCATCTGTTCACTTGGTTATTGCTGCGTCGAAGGTGGCCAGCGAGTCGATTTCGTTCTTATAGATGTCCTTTATCACGCGGATAGAGCTGAGAGTACGGAAATCGGACGCCAGCCGGACCTTGAAGGTAAAGAAGGAATCGTCCTTGCTGTGTACGCGGCTGATGATTATACCTGCCGGGATGCCCTCGGGAAAGGAGGTGCTGTAGCCTGATGTCACGACCGTATCGCCAATCTGGTACTGCGCGTGACGCGGTATCTCCTCCACATACGCGGTGTTCGGATCGTCACCCCTCCATACCAGCGAGCCGTAGAACGGCTTATCCTTGAGTTTAACTGAGAATCTCTGGGTCTCGTTCAGCAATGAGATGACACGCGACATATGCGGGCCTGTGACGTTGACTATTCCTACCACGCCGTTCTGGTCCACCACACCCATTCCGGTTATCACTCCGTCGAGCGATCCACGGTCGATGGTGAAGAAATTCCGGGGATGGCGGGTGTTGTTGTTGATCACCTGCGCGGGAACGTAATCGAATCTCTCGACGGCAGGAGTGGGTATGCTGTCGTTGATCACGGCCTGAAGCTGGCTGAGACGGTTCTCCAGGTTGAGCACTTCGTTCTGCAACTGGGCGTTACGCTGCTGCAGGCTTGCGTTGATGCTGCGTAGGTGGAAGTATCCGGTTACCGAGGACCATCCCTCATATACCGTTCCCGTGACTACATTGGCTGACGATAAATAGATGGACTGCTGATAGTTATGGTTAACTACCAGCAGAACTACGCTTATCGCCATGTATGCCGTGAAGACAAACCAGCGGGAATATTTCAGAATGAAGTTAATCAGGTTTTTCATTCCGAACCAATGGCTAATGCGTTACCGGATCAGGAATGAGAACCTGTTGATGTTCTTCAGTGCGACTCCTGTACCCTTGGCCACTGCATGCAACGGATCCTCAGGTACCTTGAACTGGATTTCGAATTTATCGGTGAATCGCTTGGCAAGGCCGCGTAACAGCGCGCCGCCGCCTGCCAGATAGATTCCATTGCGCACCACGTCGGCGTAGAGCTCCGGAGGAGTCTGTTCCAGAGCGTCGCGGATGGCTGTCTCCATCTTCTGTATGGTCTTGTCGATGCAGTGAGCGATTTCATCGTGTGTCACGGCAACCTCCATCGGGAGCGAGTTGATCTTGTTGGGACCGCAGATGATGTATGGTTCCGGAGCGTCTTCCAGATCGGGCAGGGCTGAGCCCACGTTGATCTTGATCAGTTCGGCCATTGTGGTTCCTACTTTGACGTTGTGCTGGTTGGCCATATGTGCCTGGATGTCGGCGGTCAGGTCGTTGCCGGCGATACGGATGCTCTTGTTGGACACGATGCCGCCGAGCGAGATCACGGCGATTTCGGTGGAGCCGCCGCCTATGTCGACTATCATGTTGCCCTCTGGAGCCTCCACGTCCAGACCAATGCCGAGGGCTGCCGCCATCGGCTCGTAGATCATGTACACGTCACGGCCTCCGGCATGTTCGCTGGAGTCGCGTACGGCACGGATCTCAACCTCGGTGGAGCCGGAGGGAATACACACCACGATGCGTAGCGCGGGGGTGAACAGACGTCGCTTGCTGCTGACCATCTTCACCATACCGCGGATCATCTGCTCGGCGGCGTTGAAGTCGGCGATCACGCCGTCGCGCAACGGACGGATTGTACGGATGCCGGGAGGTTCCTTGCCTTCCATCTGATGTGCCTTCTCTCCGACGGCAAGAAGCTTGTCCGTCTTGTTCTCGATCGCGACCACACTCGGCTGGTCCACGACGATTTTGTCGTTATGAATGATGATGGAGTTGGCTGTACCCAAATCCATCGCTAATTCCTGTGTGAATGAAAAAAGTCCCATAGGGTAATCAGTTAAGCATTACGCCCATTATCCTGAAGCATTGTTGCCGGCGGGTTCGATTGTCCGCTGCAATCTGCACTTCTTCGGCATGTGGGGCGTTTCAGACTGCAAAGTTAATTAAAAAAAATATGTTTTACAACATTATTTTTACTAAAGAATTGTTTAAATCCAATAAGGTTCGGGATTTTATAAGGGGCTAAAGTTGCACTTATCGGCGAGAAGTGAGGAAATATGGACATTTAAACACAATATTTGTTTGCTTGTTTAATGATTAATGAGTAATTTTGTAACAATATATAACCAAAAGAGCCGTGGGATGACCAAATGAAAAGTTAGAGATGGATGAATTAAAGAAAGAAGCGTTAGCATACCACGAGATGGGGCGCCCGGGGAAGACCGAGGTGATTCCCACCAAGCCGTATGACAGTCAGCATGACCTGGCGTTGGCGTATTCGCCGGGCGTGGCTTACCCTTGCCTGGACATCGAGAAGAATCCGGACGATGTGTACAAGTACACCAACCGGGGCAATCTTGTGGCCGTCATCTCGAACGGCACGGCCGTCCTGGGCCTTGGCAATATCGGTGCTTTGGCCGGTAAGCCTGTGATGGAGGGGAAAGCCCTTCTGTTCAAGATCTTCGCAGGAATCGACGCATTCGATATCGAGATCAACGAGGAGGATCCCGTCAAGATGGTGGAGATCGTAAAATCTCTTACACCCACATTCGGAGGCATCAATCTGGAGGACATCAAGGCCCCCCAGAGCTTCTACATCGAGACGGAACTTAAGAAACAGTGCGACATACCCATCATGCACGACGACCAGCACGGCACAGCCATCATCAGCGGCGCGGCATTGCTGAACGCCTGCGAGGTACAGGGCAAGAAGGTGGATGAGATCCAATTGGTGATCAACGGCGCCGGAGGCGCCGCCATCAGTTGCGGACGTATCTACAAGCGTCTTGGAGTGCGTCAGGAAAACATCGTGATGTGCGACTCCAAGGGAGTGATCCGCAAGGACCGTTCCGGCCTGACCGAACAGAAGCGGGAGTTCGCCACCGACCGTGACATCCATACCCTGGAGGAGGCAATAGTGGGCGCAGATATGTTCTTGGGCGTAAGCGTAGGCAACGTGCTGACGCCAGCCATGCTCCAGAAGATGGCTCCGAACCCCATTGTCTTCGCGCTTGCCAATCCCACTCCCGAGATAGATTACCAACTGGCCGTGGAGTCACGACCGGACGTGATTGTCTGCACGGGCCGCAGCGACTACCCCAATCAGGTGAACAATGTTCTCGGCTTCCCTTACATATTCAGAGGTGCGCTTGATTCCCGCGCCTCGACTATAAACGAGGATATGAAGATAGCCGCCACATACGCCATAGCAGAACTGGCGCACCAGCCGGTTCCCGAGGAGGTGCTGAAGGCTTATGGCCTCAAGGAACTGTCCTTCGGCAAGGATTACATCCTGCCGAAGCCACACGACAAACGACTCCTGTTCACAGTGGCTCCAGCCGTGGCACGCGCCGCCATGGATTCAGGTGTGGCCCGCAATCCAATCACTGATTGGGACGCATACAGGAAGTTCCTGGAGAATGTGCTGATTAAAAAATGATAATGAAGATCATAATAAAGAATATATTGATATTGATGCTTCTGCTGGCGGCCATGCCCGTCAACGGCATGACGCCGGCGGAAGTGATGCAAAAGACAGTCGCGAAACTCGACGCCGCACCGGGAATCTCTGCGCGTTTCATTGCCAAAGGCGCGCAAGGTTCGTTGTCGGGCATGATTATGATGGACGGGACGCGTTCATATATGGAGTTCCCGCAGCAGGGCCGTCAATGGTTCGACGGCAAGACCATGTGGACACTCAACTCCAACACCAGGGAAGTGACCGTGTCGAGCCCGGAGCCTATGGAACTGCGCGATGCCAATCCCTTCCTGTATCTGAAGGGTTATAATAAAGAATACCGACTGTTCTTCTCCAAGCGGAAGGAAGCCGGACGGTATCTTGTCCTGCTGAATCCCCGTGGAAAGTCCAATGTAAAGGCCATAGAGGTGGCTGTGAACACCACGACGTTCCTGCCTGAACGTTTCACGGTACGCATGCAGGACGATCAGGTCAGTACGGTCAGCATATCGCAGTTGAACCTGAACAAAAAATGTACGGTGGCGGATTTTACATTTCCTGCCGCAAAATATAAAGAATACGAGATAGTTGATTTACGATAAGCGTAAGGAGAGGCATCTTTCCGAAGCGCCCCAATTTTAAAGTTATGGATAAGCACGCCAAAGTCTTGATCATTGGATCCGGTCCCGCCGGATATACATCCGCCATATATGCGTCACGCGCCAACCTAAGCCCCGTTGTATACGAGGGGGACCAGCCGGGAGGACAGTTGACGCAGACAACTGAGATAGAGAACTTCCCTGGTTATCCCGAAGGAATCCAGGGACCTGACATGATGGATGAGTTCCGCCGGCAGGCCGAACGTTTCGGTGCCGAGATAGTGTCGCGGATGATCGTGAAGGTTGACTTCAGCAAACGTCCGTTCGTATGCGAGGATGAGAAGGGTGACCGCGTCATAGCGGAGTCAGTGATCATAAGCACAGGTGCCAAGGCCAAGTATCTGGGACTGCCGGATGAGGAGAAGTATCGCGGCATGGGTGTCAGCGCATGCGCCACATGCGATGGTTTCTTCTATCGTAACAGGGTGGTAGCCGTGGTAGGCGGTGGCGACACTGCCTGCGAGGAGGCTCTGTATCTGTCGACACTGGCAAGGAAGGTCTATATGATTGTCCGCAAGGACTATCTCCGTGCATCGCACGCCATGCGCCGCCGTGTGGATGAGAAGGAGAACATCGAGGTGCTGTTCAAGTGCAACACCGTCGGGCTCTTCGGCGAGGATGGAGTCGAAGGGGCGCGTCTGGTACGCAACAAAGGGGAGGAGAACGAGGAGTTCTTCGACTTGCCCATCGACGGTTTCTTCCTGGCGATCGGCCATAAGCCGAACACGGACGTGTTCAAGGGTCAGATCGATCTGGATGCCGAGGGATACATCAAGACTGCCGCTCCGACAACGGCCACGAACATTCCTGGAGTGTTCGCCGCAGGAGACTGTGCAGATCCGCTGTATCGGCAGGCGGTAAGCGCTGCCGGCACAGGATGCCGCGCGGCACTTGACGCAGAACGTTTCCTGATGGACTCCAACGACCTCTGATCATGGACAAGCAGGAACTGCTGGACCGACGTTATCTGCGGATGGCCACGATATGGGCTGAAAACTCATATTGCGTGCGGCGTAAGGTCGGTGCCCTTCTGGTGAAGGACAAGATGATCATATCCGATGGATATAACGGAACGCCTTCCGGATTCCCGAACGTATGCGAGTCGGAGGAAGGAACTACATATCCGTATGTCCTGCATGCCGAGGCCAACGCCATCACCAAGGTGGCGCGAAGCAACAATTCCAGCGAGGGCAGCACTCTCTACATCACGGCCAGCCCATGTATGGAATGTTCCAAACTGATAATCCAGGCAGGGATCAAGCGTGTGGTATTCTCGGAACTGTACCGCATCACCGATGGCCTCGACTTGCTGAAGCGAGCAGGAATCGAGATACTCCATCTCCCACTGAGGGAAGCGGAGATACCACCCTGCATCGAGGATTAAGTTCCATACAATCGTAAAACTGATGAAAAAGGAGAGAATAGGATACATACTCATTCCGCTGATCCTGTCGATAGGCATAGTCGGCGGTATATTCATCGGCCGGTATTCGGCCAACCGAAGGATCAGCGCCGGGGAGGAGAAACTCCGCACCGTCCTGGGACTGATCCAGGACCAGTATGTAGACAAGATTGACATAGACAGTCTGCTTGATGAGTCGATACCCGACCTGCTGATGTCGCTTGATCCGCATTCAGCATATATACCGGCTTCGGAACTGACCTTGGCCAACGATGACCTGGAAGGTTCCTTCGGCGGCATCGGCGTTTCGTTCCAGGTCATAAACGATACCGTCACAGTGGTGGAGGTCATAGCGAACGGCCCTGCGGAAAAGGTCGGTCTTCTGCCTGGTGACAGAATCCTGGAAGCCAACGGCAAGAAACTCAGCGGCGCCGGCGTTACCTCGGAAGATGTCTTCAAGACCCTGCGGGGAAAGGAAGGCACCAAGGTGGAGATGTCGGTGAAACGCAGTTCGTCCAAGTCGCCTTTGACGTTCGATATAGTCCGTGGAGAGATTCCGCAGAACAGTGTTGACGCCAGCTATCTACTCCATAATGACATCGGTTACATCAAGGTCAGCAAGTTCGCGCGGACCACATATTCGGAATTCTACACCGCACTGACCAAACTCCAGAAACTGGGTGCCAGGAAGTACATAGTCGACCTGCGCGGTAACGGCGGCGGTTTTATGGACCAGGCCATCTATATGGTAAATGAGTTCCTGCCTGCAGGGAAGATGATAGTGTACACCAAGGGACGCAAGGCCGAGAACGAGACCGTGGCTACCAGCGACGGGACGGGGCAGTTCCAGAACGTCCCGCTCACAGTGATAACCAACGAGTTTTCGGCGTCTGCGTCGGAAATCTTCGCCGGTGCAATCCAGGACAACGACCGTGGTCTGGTGATAGGACGACGTACATTCGGCAAAGGCCTGGTCCAGAATCAGATGGCATTGCCCGATAGTTCGGCCATACGCCTGACTGTGGCGCGGTACTACACTCCGTCGGGCCGATGCATCCAGAAGGAATACACCCGAGGAAAAGATGGCAAATACGAGATGGACATTGTGGACCGTCTGAACCATGGGGAATTCTATTCGCAGGACAGCATCAAGCAGGACAAGAGCAAGTTGTTCCACACCATGAACGGCCGCAAGGTATATGGTGGAGGAGGCATCATGCCTGACATCTTCGTTCCTGAGGATACCACGGGCCTGACCAGTTACTACATGGAGGCTGTAAACAAGGGACTCATCAACTCGTTCGCCCAGCAGATGGCGGAGGCGTACCGGCCGATGATGAGGGCGAAGACTGTGGATGAGATGCTGCGTATCATTCCGCGCGACAACACACTTCTGAACAACTTCGCGACGTATGCCGCAGGTAAGGGACTGCCTGCAAGGTGGTACTATATCAACCAATCTCGTTCTGTGTTGTTAAATCAGATAAAGGCAGTGATCGCGCGTGACCTTGTGGGCTACGAAGGACTGATCCAGATACTCAATCAGCAGGACAAGACTCTGGACAAGGCTCTGGAAATGCTGGAGGGGAATAAGTCGCCTGTGAGCATAACCCGTTAACACGTTAAAAGAAAATCAAATGGATACTATGGAAAAGAGTGATATCAGGAGAAAGATGAAGACGATGCGCCAGATGATGCTGGACATCGAGAAGGAAAACGCCGCGCAGGAGGTATTCGCACGTCTGGAGCAGACGGCGGCATTCCTAATGGCAGACAAGGTGCTGATGTATCACTCTCTTCCTGATGAACTTCCCACGCGTACGTTCCTGAACAAGTGGAAGGATCGGAAGCATTTCTATCTGCCTCGCGTCAATGGGGTGAATCTGGATATCCTGCCGTATGACGAGAGCCGTCTGGAACTGGGGTCATTCCATATAGAGGAACCCCAAGGCATCGACACCCTGGATGCCGATGATCTGGAACTGATAGTGGTTCCGGCAGTGGCTTATGACCGGCGCGGCACGCGTCTGGGACGTGGCAAGGGATTCTACGACCGACTACTTGCCACGACTCGCGCTACTAAAGTGGGAGTGGGCTACGATTTCCAACTTTTTGACGAACTTCCGTCGGAACCGCATGACGTTCCGATGGATCTGGTGATCACTCAAAAAACAGTGATTCGCTTAAAAAAATAAATAATTGATATTTAATGGGATATTGCTCAAGCGGCAATATCCCATTAAATATTCCTTTTTTATTTTGTAGTTATAATAAAAAAGTGTACCTTTGCAGCGTACTAACGCGCTAATACACCAGGGCGGTCAGCGTGAAAGTGCGGAATCATATCCATATATAGCAGTTTATATAGCCCGGATTAGAATAATTATCAACAATAACGATAAATATGATTAAAAAACTTTTGTCAATGGCCATGATGGCTACGGTAGCGTTCACGACGTTCGCTCAGACGCCCATTCCTCTGAATCCGGAGGTGCGTCACGGACAGCTTGAGAACGGGCTGAACTACTACCTGCTCCATAATGAGGAGCCTAAGGAGCGTGTCAACTTCTACATCGCGCAGAAGGTAGGATCGACACTTGAGACACAGGAACAGTTGGGTCTTGCTCACTTCCTGGAGCATATGGCGTTCAACGGTACGAAGAACTATCCCGGCAAGAACATGCTGAACTATCTGCAGTCCAAGGGAATTCGTTTCGGAGCCGACATCAATGCCTATACCGGTTTCGACGAGACCGTATATAACATCAACAACGTTCCCAGCACAGACAAGGCCCTCCTTGATTCTGTCCTTCTTGTCCTGAGCGACTGGAGCGGCAGCATCCTGCTGGAAGAGGATGAGATCAACGCCGAGCGTGGCGTGATTGAGGAGGAATGGCGCAGCCGAAACAATGCCCAGACGCGAATGTTCACGGCTATCCTGCCCCAGATCTATCAGGAGTTCCAGTATCAGCAGATGCCTATCGGCAAGATGGAGGTGGTTCGCAACTTCCCCCCCCAGGCCATCCGCGACTACTATCACAAGTGGTATCGTCCAGACCAGCAGGGAATCGTGATCGTAGGTGACTTCGATGTGGATGCGATGGAGGCAAAGGTGAAGGAACTGTTCTCCAAGATTCCGATGCCGGAGAACGCCGCCAAGCGTGAGTATCCGCATGTCAGCGACAACAAGGAGCCCATCTTCGTGAAGTTCATCGACAAGGAGATGCCTTACTCAATGATCTCGATCTCGTTCAAGAGCGAGCAGATTCCCACCGAGATGCGCAATACTGTCGAGGCGTTCATGCAGGAGAGCGTGATTCTCCCTTTGATAGAGCGAATGATCAACAACCGTCTGTCAGAATACCAGAAGGATCCCAAGTGTGATTACTCATATGCGGGCGTTTCGTTTGGCGATTTCTATATATCTAAGACCAAGGCGGCTTTTGATGTGACCATCATCGCTAAGGATAAGATCAAGGACGCTCTGGACGATGCAATGGCCATCGTGGCCCGCGCATGCAAGACCGGTTTCATGGATTCCGAACTGGTTCGCGCACGCGATGAAATCCTTGCTGATTATGAGAAGGCCTACAACGAGCGTAAGTCCACCAAGAGCGACGCTCTGGCCCGTGGCCTGATCCGCACATTCATCGACAATGTTCCCAATGCCGGAGCCGAGAAGAACTTCGAGCTGATGAAGCAGTTGCTGCCCATGATTCCGGTGGCTCAGATCAACCAGCTCGCAGGCATGATCCTGACGCCTGAGAATCAGGTGATCGTGATTTCGCAACCTGAGAAGGACGGAATGGAGATGGTTGAGGGCTCGGTAATGACAGCCGACCTGAACAACATCATCAATGCTGAATACGAGGCATACGTCGACGAGGAACTGCCCAAGTCGCTGATCGCCAAGATGCCTAAGGCCGGCAAGGTTGTGTCGGAAAAGACAGGAGCCTTCGGTACCACCGAGTTCACTCTCAGCAACGGTGTGAAGGTTATCGTCAAGCCCACTGACTTCAAGGCTGACGAGATCGTGATGAACGCCTTCCGCAAGGGTGGCAAGAATGTATATCCCGTATCGCAGGCCACAAGCGTCAATCTGGTAAGCGCTGCCGTCAATGACTCCAAGTTCGGCGACATCAAGTCCTCGACAGTGGAGAAATATCTGTCTGGCAAGAAGGTAAGCCTGTCGTTCAACATCAACAACGTCACGACCAGTCTGGAGGGTCAGACCACCGTCAAGGACCTGAAGTACCTGATGGAAGTTCTGTATGAGACAATGACTGGCCTGCAGCCGGATCCCGAGACGTTTAAGTCGGATATCGATCAGAACATCAGCATCCTGAAGACTCAGGAGAACAATCCCTCGTTCATATTCCAGCAGCGTCTCAGTGCGGCGCAGAGCTGCGGCAATCCACTGTACAACAACATTCCTTCAGTCAAGATGCTGGAGAACGCCAATTATGACGAGATGCTGAAACTGGCCAAGGGCGCCATGGCAAACGCCGCTGATTACACATTCCTGTTTGTCGGCAATGTTGATGTCAATGTCCTGAAGCCTATGCTTGAGCAATATGTGGCCTCGTTGCCTTCAAAGGGCAAAGCAGTTGAAATGAAGGAAATCTCTCCGCGTCCGTATCCCACTGGCAAGGTTGACGACCACTTTGACCAGACCATGGCAACTCCCTCCACTCAGGTGTTTGTAAGCAGCAACGGTACCAACGTTCCTTTCAATATCGAGAATTCCTGCAAGATCGACCTCGTAGGCGATATCCTGGACATCATCTTCACCGAGACTCTCCGCGAGGAGGAAGGCGGCACATACAGTCCGTCGGCTTTCGGAAACATGAATCCCTTCACGCACCGCTGGAACTTAGGCTACTGGTTCCAGACAAATTCCGATGTGCAGGCCAAACTGCAGGCCCGCGCAGAGAAGGAACTCAACAACCTGCTGAAGAACGGCGCAAAGGCCGACCATTTCAACAAGGTACGCGAGGCTGCCCTCAAGCAGTACGAGATCAATGTCCGTACCAACAGTTACTGGACCAATGGTCTGCTGGACTATCTGCTTGGTGTGGACATCATCACCAACCACAAGGCCGCTCTGGACAACATGACCCTGGAAGGCCTGAACTCCTTTATGAAACAGTTGAATGTCGAGAAGAACCGTCTGGACTTCGTGATGACCGGCGTTCCCGAGAAGAAGTGACCTGGCTAAATCAACATATAAATGGGCCGACTCAGATGAGCCGGCCCATTTGTTATTTGGGAAAGAATGTCTGGCATAGCGACGTTTAGTTGACTTTCCATTCAATCACTCCACCGCTCGCGCCGTCGCGGAGTTTTGCGGACACCTTGAGAGCAGTGGTCTGGACCGGGTCGAAGTCCACATGATTGTATTTGTTTTTCTCCACGCCGTACACTCCCTTGGCTTTGACGGCGACCCAACGGTCGGTGTGGTCTTTATAATAAAGTTCCCATTTCTCAGGCGTGCGGAAGTTACCGTCGTAGTGGTCGAAGTCGAGCCAGTAGACATCGACGCTGCTGATGGTCTGGGGTTCGGCGAAGGCATAGCATACATTCTCGTTCGATCCCTGGCGCAGCCACCAGTAGTGGTAGGGCTTGGAGGTGTCGGAGCTCGACTTCGGTTCCCACTGGTCGTTGTAACCCCATGCGTAGTTCAGGTTGGATGTTGCTGCTGGAGCGTCGGAAGTCAGGTCGGTAGGCTCTGAATACATCACGGCATGGCTTGCGATCGTGGACTTGGGTGTTACTGTCGCCGCATGCTGGCTGGATGGAATCCATACGGCCATGTAGTCGGCGCCTCGGTTGTTCCACGTGCAGTATGGGATGGCCTTAAAGTCCACTTCCTTGATGCCGTCGGCTGTAACCTTATTGGCTTTACCGCTAAGGGTCATGACACCGCTCAGGAACTGAGGTTCGTATTTCTCCGTGAAAGCGGTGCCGTCGGGAATGAACTTGTCGAATACGGTGCTGTCGGCCTGGTCCTTACCCTCAAGACAGAACATGACAGGGCCACGCTGGATAGCAAGTTTGCCTTTGTCATCCTTCACATTGTCGTTTGCCTTGACCATGCGAACCTCCATGGGGATGGAGATTTCCACCACATCGCCCGGATTCCATATACGCATCAGTGTGGCGTACCCATTGCCGACCATATAGTCCGCCTTCTTTCCATTCACCTTTACCTCTACCTTCTGCTTGGGAGAGGCGGTGAAGGAATACAGGTCAGTTGGTACGGGGGCGTCCTGTGACCATCCGGGGATGCGAAGACGCAGGGCGAATTCCTTGGCGGACTCCGGGCTCACGGCGATCTTGACGCTGCCGTTCCAGGGATACATCGTTGTCTGGCGCAGATTCACCTTGTTGTTGTCGGTCTTTATGTCCGCTGAACTCTGCACATACATATTGACAAAGATGTCATCGGCTTGTGTGGCGTATACATAGCCGGGAACGGAAGCTATGAATCGGGTCACGTTGCCGGGACAGCAGGCGCAGCCGAACCATTTCTGGCGCACATGCTGGCCCATTGATTCCAGTGGATTGTCGTAGAAGAACTTGTCGCCGGACAACGATACTCCGGAGGGAACGCCATTATATAAGGCGCGTTCATAAACATCGGCGTACTTCGCGTTGCCGGTGGCCAGGAACATACGGTAGTTCCAGTAGACATTGGCGATGGCCGCGCAGGTCTCGCAGTAGGCGGTGTGGTTGTTGAGCTCATAGTTAGGCCCGAAGCCTTCACCCTGGGCACGGCTGCCGATACCGCCGGTGATGTAGAGTTTCTTCGACGCCATGTTGTCCCAGATGCGGGTCAGGGCGTTGAAGTAGGCGGTGTCGTTGGTCAGCGACGCCACATCGGCCACACCTGAAAAGAGGTATCCGGCGCGTACGGCATGGCCCACGATCTCATCCTGGTCCAGGATGGGCATATGGTCCTGTGAGTAGGGACTTGGCTTGCGTCCGTTGGACAGGCGTCCCGCCTCGGTCACGAAGTATCTGGCCTGTTCCAGATATTTCCTGTCTCCAGTTGCCTTATATAATCTGGCCAACGCCATCTCGACGATCGGATGGCCGGAAGGATACTTTATCTGTCCTTCTTCGTATCCGAAGGTCCTGCATACCAGATCGGCGTTCTTTATGGCGACGTCCAGCAGCGTACGTTTGCCTGTGGCACGGTAATGAGCCACGGCGGCCTCGTATAGGTGTCCGCAATTGTAGAGTTCATGACTGTTGATCTTTTCCCATCGGTGCGTACCCCACCAGCCCGACAGACGTGTGCATTTATTGGTGACGCATGTGGTGAGGTAGCCATCGGGTTCCTGAGCGGCAGCTATGAGGTTGATCACGCTGTCCAGATAGAGGTCCAGCTCTTTGTCGTAGCTGACAGCAAGGGAGTAGGAAGCACCCTCGATGATTTTGTATGGATCCGTGTCATCGAACGAGAAGTCTCCTCGATGCTCACCCTTCTTTAGACCGCCGGCGATTGCAAAGTTGTCGAATCGGCCATTGTTCTCGCATTCCTTCAAGGCGGAAGGAATCGATACCTTCCGGTTTGTCTCGATGCGTGGCGCCCAGAAATGATCGTCGATATGCACGTCGGTAAAGGATACCTCCTGTATCGGCATGCCTGTGGTATATGCGGTCTGTGCCTTCACGTTGCATAGGCCACATATGAACGTGGCCGAAACCATAAGAAATGATTTAGGAACTTTCATTATTGGTGGAAATTAGACTGCAAAACTAATAAGAATATTTCAATATCAAAAATACCGGTACATAAACAAGTCCTTGCGGTTGTAATTCATGTCTTGAACTGAAATCCTTACGTGGACCTCAGTCAGGCAACAGGATTGAATCATTCAATATTTGCATGTTATCTACGTTTAAGATATAAGAGAATAAACCTAACACCTAACGGACTAACATGAGAAGATTATTGACAGTGGCTGTAGTTTGTTCGCTGTTTTTTACCGTAGGAGCAAAGAAAAAGGAAGGACATCACGGATATCCCATAGATCCGGTACCCTTCACTTCGGTGAAAGTCACGGACGATTTCTGGGGCCAGCGCCTCAAGGCATGCCGTGAGGTTACCATACCGCTGGCTTTCAGCAAATGCGAGGAGACGGGCCGATATGACAACTTCGTGAAGGCGGCCCACCCGTCGGATACCATCAGGATCGGAGGATTCTCGTTCGATGACACGGATGTCTATAAGACCATCGAAGGCGCCTCCTATCTGTTGCAGACTTATCCTGACAGGAAACTGGAGAATTACATCGACAGTGTGCTTGTCATCGTGGCGGCGGCTCAGGAGCCGGACGGGTATCTATACACCGCGCGGACAATGAATCCGAAACATCCGCATGACTGGGCCGGGTCCAGGCGATGGGAAGCTGTAGAGAACCTCAGCCATGAGTTCTACAACCTCGGCCATATGGTGGAGGGTGCCATAGCGCATTATCAGGCCACAGGGAAGACTAATTTCCTGGACATAGCCCGGAAGTACGCTGACTGTGTATGCAGGGAGATCGGTGACGGACCGGGTCAGGTGGCTCGCGTTCCGGGTCATCAGATCGCCGAGATGGCATTGGCAAAGCTTTACCTGGCTACAGGCGATAAGAAATACCTGGATCAGGCCAAGTATTTCCTGGACAAACGTGGCTACACCTCACGCAGGGATGCGTATTCCCAGGCTCATAAGCCTGTGGTGGAGCAGGATGAGGCTGTGGGACACGCCGTGCGCGCTGCATATATGTATGCCGGTATGGCCGATGTGGCTGCTCTGACTGGTGATTCCGCCTATATCAAGGCAATCGACCGAATCTGGGACAACATTGTTGGCAAGAAGTATTATATCACCGGAGGAATCGGAGCCACAAGCAAGGGAGAGGCTTTCGGTGCGAATTACGAGTTGCCGAACATGTCGGCTTATTGCGAGACCTGTGCGGCTATCGGCAATGTTTATGTCAACCACCGTCTGTTCCTGCTGCATGGCGACTCCAAGTATTATGATGTAGTGGAGCGTACCCTTTACAACGGACTGATTTCAGGAATGGCATTGGACGGCGGCGCATTCTTCTATCCAAATCCTCTGGAATCCATGGGACAGCATCAGCGTCAGCCTTGGTTCGGCTGCGCCTGCTGTCCTTCGAATATCGCACGCTTCATCCCCTCTCTTCCAGGCTATGTATATGCTGTCAAGGGTGACGATGTGTATGTTAACCTCTATATGGCCAATACAGGGACACTGGACGTCAACGGCAAGAGGGTGGTGTTGAGCCAGGAGGGAGATTATCCTTGGAAAGGTGACATTGCCGTTCGGATTGACCGCAACAATGCGGGCCAGTTTGCCCTGAAACTTCGTATTCCGGGATGGGTGAGGAATCAGCCGGTTCCAAGCGACCTCTACTATTACAGTGACGGCAAGCGTCTGGGCTATACAGTCAAGGTGAACGGTGTCGAGGGTAAGGGAACGGTAACTCCCGACGGTTATTACACCATTGACCGTAAGTGGAAGAAGGACGACAAGGTTGAGGTCCATTTCGATATGGAGCCGCGCACAGTCAAGGCAAACAATAAAGTCGAGGCCGACCGCGGACGTATTGCCGTGGAGCGGGGTCCGGTAGTGTATTGTGCCGAATTCCCTGATAATGATTTCGAGGTGCTGAGCGCGTTTATGAACCAGAACCCAAAGTTCGCTGTCAAGAACAGTCCGGACAAACTATATGGGACCGTCGAACTGAGTACGGACGCGCAGGTACTGAACTATGACGACAACGGACGACTTGTCGCCAAGGATGTGGAACTTGATATGATTCCTTATTATGCCTGGAATCATCGAGGACGCGGTCAGATGGCGGTATGGCTTCCGCAGCAGTTATCTGCCGCCAGGCCGATGACACAGCCAACCAAAGCGTCGCAGAGCAAAGTGACGGTGTCGGGCGAGGCTTCGTCAGTATCCTCTCTTACCGACGGCCTTGTGCCGAAGGATGAGAATGACCGGTCGATATCATACTATCAGTGGTGGCCTAAGAAGGGGACAACAGAATGGGTGATCTATGAGTTCCCGGAAACCCAATCCATTGGTTCCTCAACGGTCTACTGGTACGATGACGGCCCGTGGGGCGGTTGCCGTGTCCCTAAGAGCTGGAAGATATATTACAAGGATGCCACCGGCAGCTGGCAGCCTGTGACGGGTGTGGCTAAATATCCCACGGCCAAGGGTTCCGCTAACCGCGTGGAGTTCGATATAGTCAACACCAAGGCCCTGAAACTTGAGGTTGAGCTTCCAGCAGACAACTCCACCGGAATCTTCGAGTGGGAAGTGGAGTAAATCCTCTATACAGATTATAAGCATTGTCAGTATCCTCTGTGCCGCGATTGTGGCATAGGGGATTTTTATAATGCGAATGTTGTAAATTTCATGGAATTTGACTACATTTGTATCTGAAACAGAAACACGAGTATGAGGAAGTTTGTCAGAAATTGGGTGTTGGCGGCCATGGTGGCGATATTGTTTTGCATTGACGCGATGGCATTTGATGGCGGTTGGCGCGGAGAACTTACGGTGGGACAGATGAAACTGCCGTTGGTGTTCAATTTTTCAGAAAATGAAGCGGGGGAGACGTCCTGTACGATGGATTCACCCTCGCAGGGTGCCACCGGTATTCCGGTAAACGTGCTGCTGTGTACCGCTGATTCAGTAGCCTTGGAATGTAAGGTAATCGGCGCAGGATTCAACGGCGATGTATCCCCTGATTCAATTACCGGAATATTCACACAGCGCGGATTTTCGTTCCCTTTGACTTTAAAACGGGAGGCACCTTTGGAGGAACGAAGACCTCAGACTCCGAAGGCTCCATATCCTTATACAGTGCGGGATACTGTATTTGTCACCAATGACGGCGTGACTCTAAGCGGGACTTTGTCCATTCCGGAACATGACGGGAAACAGACTGTTTCGGCTGTTGTGATGGTCACCGGCAGTGGCCCTCAGAACCGGGATGAGGAATTGTTCGAGCATAAGCCTTTTGCAGTCATAGCCGATTATCTGGCCCGGAACGGAGTGGCGTCGTTCCGGTATGATGACCGTGGTACAGGTAAGTCGGGTGGTGACTTCCGGAAAGGAACGACTTATACATTCAAGGATGATGCCAAATCTGCATTGGATTTTATGCGCTCCATTCCCGGTATCGGGAAAGTCGGGGTATTGGGTCATTCCGAGGGTGGTACCATAGCATTTATGTTGGGTGCAGAGAAGGTCTCTGATTTCATCATTTCATTGGCCGGCATGGCGGTGACAGGCAAGGAGACTTTGATGGCACAGAATGCACGTTCACTTGGCAAGTCGGGTCTGACCGACAAGGAGCGGGAGAACAGTCTTGCTGTCATCGGAAGCCTTTTCGATGAACTTGCGACTCAAGGTAAACAAGGAGTGTCTACGGCTCTTGACATTGACTCGATTGCGAAATCCAGAGGGGTTGAGGTTCCTCCGATTGTCTTGGCATCTCTGCGATCCGTGCAAAGGGCACGTTCTCCTTGGTTCGACACCTTCATCGGGATAGATCCGGGAGAATATATCTCCAAAATAAAATGTCCGGTGCTTGCAGTCAACGGTGACAAGGACACTCAAGTGGATGCTGAACCAAACCTGTCCGTCATCAAGAAGAATTGTCCGAAGGCAGAAATCCGACTGATGCCCTCTCTGAATCACCTGATGCAGCATGCAGTTACCGGCGAACTGGACGAATACAACGAAATCCGCGAAACCATCTCGCTGGATGTGCTTCGGCTAGCCCTGGACTTCATCAAGAAAATCAGTCAATAGGGCGCGCATGATGAAATGTGATTCACTGATGTGTGAGCGAACGGAGGTAATCGGAGAGGTCTGTGGATGCATCGAGCCCGAGTTTTTTCTTCAGTCGGTTGCGTGCGGATTCCACGCTACGGACCTCACGGAAAGTCAAGGAGGCAATTTCTTTGGTGGAAAGGCCTAACACTATGAATCCGCATAGACGTAGATCCCGCTGAGTCAGCGTAGGGCAGCGTTCCTCCAATGTCTTGTACACCGCGGGGTGTACTTTCTCAAAGTAATGTTTGAAATCATCGGGAATCCTGACCGAAAGTTGATTCAGTTTCTCCAGCAGTTCCCTGTGGCGGGACATAATGGAAGAAGATTTGATACCACCATCGTTGATTATGGTCCGGACATCATCACAGATGCTTTCAAGACCTTCGTGCATCTTCATCTTATCCAATGCGTTGGCAGTCTGTTCCCGATTTAGGCGGTCGATCTCGGCAGTCGCTTCGCTTATCTCACGATTAAGTTCCTCGACTTTGTCCTGGATACGTTTCTGGTTGCGTCTTTTCCTTATGATATCAGTCATCATTACCACGAATCCAGTTGCAAGAGTCAGTAGCAGAAGTGAGTAAATGACAATGTCCGACAAAGAGAATGTTCGTGTATCTGTGTCCGAATCCATTTCCATTTCCGATCGTGCGCTCCATTCCTGAAGACGTAGTTTGCTTTCCTCATTGTGTAATGAATCGGCCAATGCGGCAGACATCTCGAAACAGTCCGCGGCCTGCTGGAATTTACCCTGTGCTTTGTAGGTGTTGGCAAGCGTTACAAGCGATGATTTCTCCATGGGATGCAGATTGGACTGACGAGCCAGATTCAATGCCTTTCGGGCATATAGTTCAGTAGAGTCGAGTTTCCCCATAAGCCGGAAACTTTCGCTTAACCGTTCATACGCTTCGATAGTGCCGGGAACTGAATGGAGGTCGTTCAAACGTGACAATCCATTGCGCAGGTAACTCAGAGCGATTTCGAATTCCCCGGTACGAGTATAAAGCAAACCCAGGAAAAGGTGTGTATAGTAGAAAGACTCCGGTTTTTTTTCTGAATCGAGATACTGCAGGCTTTTCAAGGAAGCATCGATTGCTGCTGGATATTCTTTCTGAAGATTGTATATTTCAGCCAGGTTGTTGTAATTTAAAGCGATCTCATTTCGTTTGTTCTGCTTGAGGTTGATGTCAAGAGCCTGTTTGAAATATTGCTTGGCTTCTTCGTAGGACTGGCTCTTGCAGTATAGTACGCCGATATTGTTCAACAGCATGGCACGATAGGGAAGCGTGGAGGTATCGTTGGCGATGCGCAGTCCTCTGGAATAGCAGTCCAACCCCAATCCCGGCATTCCAGTCTCGTCGTATGCGGCGCCTAAGCAGACGTTAATGGCCAATAGAGCCTCGATGGAGTTGCGGTCGGACTTCCCCTTTGACTCAAGCATACGGCGTCTCCCCTCAAGCATCTTTATGGCTTTCAGGTGGTGACCGGACAGCATCATTGAATTGGCAAGATGCAGCAGCGCTCGGTCCATTCCCTTTGGCCCAAGTGCCGATATGGAGTCCGCTTCCGCTCTGAACGGAACGGTATATGCAGATGAGTCCCCCTCGATATTCTTTAATGTATATTCCTTGATCTGGGTCGCTTCATTTCGTTCGTTGAGTCTGTGGCACGACATGACAGATATCGTCATCGATGATAATATAATGACGTAGGCGAGTAGCGTTATCGTGTTCCTGAAGGAGTTCCTATTCCTTGACTTGCGCATATGCAAAGTTAATAACTTTAATCGGAATAAAAAAATCCTGTATAATTTTACATAATAACATCGGACTGCTATAAACAGAAAGAATACCTCAACAGGCATATTTACAGTCATATACAATGAGATGCCGTAGTTTTGTATCTAAATACTTCGACTATGAAGTAGTAAAATAATGCGGCCGTGAGTCCATCCTGTCATTGATTTTTATAACTTTGGATTCGAAATGACACACAATCTAAAATTGATAAGCCTATGAGAAAATACTACCTGTCTGTTCTTGCGGCCTCGATTGCATTCGGAGGGAATGCCTTGGAAGTAACCACAGAACCGACATATAAGAGTTCCGTAATCGAGGAGTTCACTGGAATTCACTGCGGCAACTGTCCCGATGGACATTATCGAGCCGCCCAGCTTCTGCAGGCCGCTCCGGAAAATGTTTTCGTAGTATCAATCCATGCAGGGTCTTTTGCAACTCCCGGCAAGGGAGAGCCCAATTATATTACAGAAAAGGGCCAGGAACTTCATGACCATTTTGATATCAGTTCCTATCCATGCGGCATGACATCGCGCAGGGATGTAGGCAACAGGTTGGTGCAGGGGCGCGCCGACTGGGGAGCAAGTTCCAGGGTGATAACGCGTGAACTGTCACCGGTAAATATCGCAATGGAAAGCGCATGGGATGCTTCGACACGAAATCTCACAGTACATGTCAAGGGTTACTACGTTGAGGCCATGGAGGATCCGCGGCTTACGGTGATGGTGCTGCAGAACAATATCCTTGGTCCCCAGGCCGGAGGTCTGCTGGGTAATGATTATCCACATCGTCACATGCTGCGCATGATGATGTGTCAGGATGTTTTCGGCGACAAACTGGACAGCAAGCAGGCCGGTGAATATTTTGAAAGGGAATATTCCGCTGTGATTCCGGAGGATATAGATGGAGTTCCATTCATCCCTTATGACATGGAACTCCTGGCGTTTGTGGCGGAAGGTGAGGGGGAGATCGTCAAGGCGGTGGAAAATGTCCCTGAAGTGGCATCAGATGAATCCACAAGATTCATAGTCGTGCCGAATGAGCCTCTGATTCCCATTGGCAACACATATGCGCTGGATTATCTTGAGATGTATCTCAGGAACTATTCAGGCGAAATGGTCACAACAGCCAAGTTCGACGTGACGATGAACAACGAGACCAGGGAATTGAAGTGGGAAGGCAGTATTCCTCCACACTCCGGCCAGACTATAAGGATACCCCTGGAGGGATGGTGGAAGGAATCATATGATTCCGATACCAACAACTACAAGGTCAAGATGAAGAGCGCCAACGACCGTCCGCAGGAACTTGAGGTATCGACTCTCAGCGGCCGTTTCAAGGACCTTCCCTCATATCCCGCTGACCTGAAGTTTAAGATCCGTACCGATCTTGACGCGCAGGACAACAGGTATCTGATTCTTGACGAGGAAGGCAACGTGGTCCATGAGTTCGGACCATATGCCGATAACAACAATAAAGATTATGAGGAAACCGTAAATTTGGAGGAAAACAAGGTTTATGGCTTTGAAGTGTCCGATGCCTGGGGCAACGGCGTATACCATCCTCGTGGAAGCGTGAAGATATACGACAGCAGCAACGGCATCCGGGGGCAGATGCAGGAGATCGACGGTTACGGAATGAGGATGTTCTTCCGTACATCGAATGATGATTCAGGCATAACTCGGTCTGTCACTGATGGTAGGACTGGATCAAGTGAGATGTTTGATGTTAACGGACGGCTAGTCAAGGCAGGATACCGGGGTGTCTGCATAATCCGTACTGTCCTTTCCGATGGTTCTGTCAAGACCGAGAAAATTCTGAATTAGATTTCACCTCATTTTTGGATGAAAGGTGTCTGAGATGAATCAGATAAAATTGTTCAACACAACGAATATAAACTATAAACTATGAAGAAAACATTACTGTTATGCGCGTGTGCGGTGAGTACCCTCGCCGCTATGGCAGACTGGAGCAGTTCCGTCAGCGACCTGACTCCTGTGTTCCCCACGGGAACGAATCAGTATGCCATTGAACTGCGGGCCACGACTCAGGACGGAGTATGGGCCATGATGTATCATCCCAACACAAAGAACGCAGCCGGTGAGACCGACATTGAGAATGTAGGGTATGAGTACCGTATGCAATACTTCGACAAGGATGGAAATCCTGCATTTCCAGAGGATGGTCTTCTGGTGAGCGATTTCAAGAACAAGTCTTACACAGTGATAAACGATTATCTGACGACAGATGGCGAGGGCAACGCCATTCTTGCAGTATTGGATCAAAGAAACTCGGCGGCACGGTTGGAGTCGTATACCGCCTATAAGGTATCTCCAGAGGGTGACTTGCTCTGGGGCGAGGAAGGGAAGCCAATCTCCGATGAGGTCAATCCCTCGGAGACCGTCGCCAAGATTACCAGTGCCGTGCTGGATGACGGCAGTGTCGTGTTCGCGTGGCTTTCGATGGGAGCCGATGGCGCTACAGATGTGCGTATGCAGCGTCTGGACAAGGATGGAAATAAGTGTTGGGATGAGGAGAAGGTCTCTCTGCTGGGCGACCAGTGTTCCTATCCGTATCTGATTCCATCAGGCGATAATACCTGTATCCTGGTGTATTCGCGAACGGCATCGGAGATTCTGTATGCACGCAAGCTGGATTTCGAAGGCTCGAACGTATGGGGGCAGGATACACGGATATATCGCGGAGGTTTCGGATCGACTCCGCTCCATCTACATGTTAATGTAGCGCCTTCGGGTGACGGAGGCGCGTTGGTGGCATGGTACGATGACCGGAAGAACACCAACATAGAATCCGCATACCTAAGTTATATCACGCCTGACGGAAAGCTCGGTTTTGCAAATGCGTCGGACGAAGGCGATGTCAAACTGGGATTTGACGACATGCGCGCGTTTCAGGTCGATGCCGCTCCAAGCGCGGACGGTTCCTGTTTCTATGCCGCCTGGCGTGAGACTGACTATAACCAGAACTTCCAGGGCGTGAAGGTGCAGAAGATCAGTAAGGCCGGCGAACTGCTGTGGGATGAGAACGGAATCGATATCGCACCGATGGAGCATCTGTCCACCGGTTATATCTCTGTGCAGACTGCCGGCAAGGACCAAGCCGTGGTTTTCTACATGAAGTATTATGAATACTTCAATCAGATTGCATACGCACAGTTGGTAAACAGCGACGGCACATTCGCATGGAATGAGCCGGTCCAGCTGTCGGAAGAGAACCACAAATCATCAAGTCTGGAATCAATTCCTCTGGCAGGTCACGATTCATGGTATTTCTACTATGATGAATCGAAAGGAGAATCCGACGCACCTGAGACCATACGTCTTGGGAAACTGAATATCAACGGCACTATCGGTACCGACAATTCTGCAGTGGAAAGCGTTGTCAGGGATGACTTCAGAATCTCATTCGACGGCAAGATCCTGCGCGCCGTAGGAAAGACAGCATGTATCTATACCCCCGACGGTGCCTTGGTTTCGAGAGTCGACATGACTTCGGGCCAAGCGTCGCTGAACCTTGCAAAGGGCATCTATCTCATCAGTGTCGATGGCAGGACGGCGGCAAAGATCACAGTGTCAAAGTAAAGAGGAAATAACGTTTTAAAAGTTGTCATATGAACAAATCATTATTAACGCTTGGATTGCTCACGGCAATATCTGCCGGAGCCAGCGCCCAGGCGGTCTATGGATATGATCCAGTAGTTACCCGGGGGACCTATACACCTCTCACGGCGGCTACGGTTATCTATGACGGGGCGACTGCATCTGACGAACACAAAGGCGAGAATCTCGGGGAAACCGTGTTCACAGCATCCGGAATAGCCGATTCTGAAACCACGGAAGCTGATGGCTACGATATCGGATTCACTTTCCCGATGGCCGGGAAGAATATGTCGAAGTTCGTGGTGTCCGGTTCCGGATGGGTTGCTTTCGGAAACGACAAGGTTCCTGTGGATGTCACTGCCACGAGCTTCTTCTTTGATAATGAAGGCAAGATGGATGTGGTAGGCTGCGTCCCGATGCGCGGGTCCACAGGCTTGGCTGACACTGAAATCTCGTATCAGACGGTAGGTCAGGACGCAGATGCTGTATTGGTGATTCAGTTCAAGAATTTCGGGGTCAAGAAGGCATTCTGGGGTGATGAAGGTTTACCGGTGGACATGCAGCTGCGAATCGCCTCCAATGGTGACTGGAGTGTGGTTTATTCCGGCTTCTCGGTTTTCGAGGATTTCACTCCGACTTTCAAGTGTGGAATCGGTGTGGATGGATCATTTAAATATGTATGTGAATCAATCAACGAAATATCCTCACGGGTGAGCGGATCCGAGAATCTCTCTATTCCATCCGATACGGCAGATGGAACCACACTGACGTTCAAGGCTCCCGAGACCTGCGTCACACCTTCCGCCGGTGCGACGGGGCTGATTCTTGATTCCACTTCCACGAGCATATCCGGTTCATTTACAGCGTCTGATACCGCTGATACCTATCTGGTACTCTACACTACAAAGGAGGGTTTGGACTGGACGCCGGTCGACGGTCAGGTATATGACGGCAATTCAAGTCCCGATGACATGACGATAGTTCAGTTCGGTCCGGAACTTGAATTCCATTGCGAGGACCTTTCCGGTGGCACAAGATATTACTTCCTGGTCTATGCAGCCAAATCTTATGGTTTCGATGGCCCCAAGTATAATGTGACGGATGTACTGAAGGGAGAGATGGCTACCAAGCCAGCGGCCCCTGCCGCTGAGATCGTTGCCGCCGGTTCCGATAGCCTTACGTTGAAGATCACAGGCAATGAGGCCGATGATGATGTTGTGGTGCTTCTGACTTCGTACTGTCTGCGTGACAATTACGGCGACAATGGATTGTTCGGAACGCTTTCCGGCGATGTCAAGGTCGGCGATGTCCTTCCGGTTCCCGAGGATTACAGTCCGATGATTCCTGAGACCCTGATTCCGGCTCCGGAGGACGGCGGCAAGGTGGTATATGTCGGAGCCGAAGACGATGATTTGATAATCAAGGGCCTGGATAACTCCACACTGTACTATCTCTCTGTTTATTCCCGCGACAAGGATATGGTATATTCCACTACTTGTGTGGATCTTTCCGGCTTTACGGTGATTGAGGCTCCCTATGAAGGCAACGGCAACAATTTCCCACGTTACGCCCTTCCCGCAGGATGGACCACCAACGAACCTGAGGACGAGGGGTTCCGTGACGAGACTTTCTACAATTTCCGAGAGGGAACCATAAGCCAGGGTACCCAGGTGGTACAGCAGACCTGTAAACTCAACCACGGCAGTGCCGATGGCGTTGAAAGATGGCTGGCTCTGTCACCTGTCAAGATCAATGGACGACATCTTGTGGCCAGGTTCGATTACTACATCACGGAATCATCCGGTCGTTTCGACACCCATGCATATAACTCGTGGGCGGAAGGCGACGAACTGGAGATGCTGGTAAGCAAGGATAACGGCACGACCTGGGAATCCGTTGCCAAATACGTTCCTGGCACCAATCCTCAGCAGGAGGAAATGTATTCAGTGGTATCAATCGAGGCTGACCTGAATTCGTACAGAAACGAGACGGTTCTTGTCAAACTTCGTTGGAAGACGTTTACAACAGCATCCTGGGGTGCCAAGATATTCGTGGATCGTTTTACTCTGAAGGAGGGCGAGTATCCCGATATTCCTGAAGTGAGTGTAGGCAACGTCACTTACGATACGGCTGTGGTTTCCTGGAAATCCACGCAGACTGACTATGAGTTGTCCTACAAGGCTTCTTCCGATGAGGACTACACTACCGTCAAGGTCGAAGGAGCCAGCGTTTATACTCTGACCGGACTTATGCCGGTTACCGAGTATGAGGTTAAGGTACGCGGCATCCTTGAGGGAGAGGAACTGTATTCAGAATGGAGCGATCCGGTGGTTTTCTCGACTATGGACTGGCCGGCAGTGGCCGCTCCAACGGATCTGGAAAGCGATGTTACAGGTTTTGAGGACGGCGGGACAGTAGTCCTTAAATGGAAGGGTACGGAGGAAATGATCAGCTATGAGGTCTCTTACAGAAAGTCATCGGAAACCACATGGACTGAAGTCCAGAGCAGTGACCCCGCGGTTACTCTGACCGGTCTGGATTATGAGACACGTTATATCTGGAAGGTTCTGGCCCACTGTACTCATGACCGTGTGACTGAATATTCCGCACAGGCCAGCTTCGAGACTCCGATGGATTATTCCGGTGTAGCGAATTTGATAGCCGAATCGGCCAATGCGCAGATCTATACTCTGGCGGGTGTGAAGGTGAACAAATCAAAAAAACTGGATACCGGTGTATATGTGGTTCGGGTCAATGGCAAGACCATGAAGGTCGTGGTACGTTGACTGTCATGAAAAGTTATAGTTCTATACAATTATGATGTAAACCGTTTCATCGTAAAACCGAAGGGGGTCCGGCATCTGCCGGATCCCCTTTTGTACTTTCATGAATAAGTTGGTTAATCTCCGTAGGCTTTCTCCCGTTCGTATTCCTTCTGGAGGATGCGACGCACTTCCTTGAAAAGTTTGGATGCGAACACAAAGTCGTTCAGGGCCTTGTTGTTCGAACGGAAGATGTTATCGTCGTTTCCGGTCCATTCACAACGTCCCTGGTTGATGAAGACGATGTTCTCGCCGATACCCAGCACGGAGTTCATGTCATGGGTGTTGATGATTGTGGTGATGTTGTACTCATGCGTGATGTCGCTGAGCAGTTCGTCGATCAGCAGCGATGTCTTCGGGTCCAGGCCGGAGTTAGGCTCGTCGCAGAACAGATACTTAGGATTCAACGCGATGGCGCGGGCGATGGCCACACGTTTCTGCATGCCTCCCGATATCTCGCTGGGATATTTGTCATCTGCGTTAACCAGGCCGACACGCTTTATGCAGAAATTGGCGCGTTCCAGCTGTTCCTCATGGCTGAGCGGACTGAACATCTTCAGCGGGAACATCACATTACCCAGGACGGTCTCGTTGTCGAACAGGGCCGAGCCCTGGAACAATACTCCGATTTCGGTGCGCAACTGACGCTTCTGGCCGGTATCGAGCGACCGGAACCTGCGCCCGTCATACAGAATCTCGCCCTCTTCTGGCGTCAGCAGACCGATCAGGCATTTCATGAACACTGTCTTGCCTGATCCCGACTGGCCTATGATCAGGTTGGTCTTGCCGGTATCGAACCTTGCGGATACATCGAACAGGATCTGCTGTCCGTCGAACCATTTGGATATATTGTGAGCCTCAATCATTGCAACAACAGTTTTGTGAGTATAACGTCCGCCAGGAGTATGATGATCGAGCTGGAGACAACGGCCTTGGTGCTGGCCTGTCCCACTTCAAGCGAGCCTCCTTTGACGTGGTATCCGTAATACGCAGCGATCGAAGTGATTATGAACGCAAACACCAGGCATTTGATCAGTGAGTACCAGATGTACCATTCGTTGAAGAACGACTGTATGCCGTATATGTAGGTATCCAGGGTCAGCATGGTGGTGAACTTCGCGATTATCGCGCCTCCCAGAAGGCCGAAAAACATGGACAGGATTCCGAGTACAGGGATGAACAGGACGAATCCGATGATCTTGGGCAGCACGATGAAGTTGGCGGAGTTGATACCCATGATCTCCATGGCGTCGATCTGCTCGGTGACCCGCATTGTGCCGATCTCTGACGATATGTTGCTGCCTACCTTGCCGGCCAGGATCAGACACATCATGGTCGACGAGAATTCCAGAATCAGGATCTCTCGCGTGGTCAGGCCGGTGGCGTAGGTCGGTATCAACGGCGACACGATGTTGATGGTCATCTGGATACAGATCACGGCACCGATGAACAGCGAGATGATGATCACCAGCGGGATGGAGTTGACTCCAAGTTTATATATCTCTTTTATCAGACTCTTGAAGAATTCTCTCCATTTGTCCGGTATGCGGAACACCTGCACCAGAAACAGGCAGTATTCCCCTAATGTCCTTATTGATGAAAACATGTTTTCGTTCTCTATTTTGGTGCAAAGTTAGTAAAAAATTTGTTGTCTAAAGTTGTTTTTTGTAATTTTGTGCTTGTATTACGGAATCCGCGCATGTCGGAGACCGGTAAAAATGACGAGTATGTTGGTAATAGGCATAGCCGGAGGCACCGGATCCGGCAAGACCACCGTGGTCAGAAAAATCATAGAGGCGCTTCCTCCAGGTGAGGTAAGCGTCATCCCGCAGGATTGTTATTATAAGGATAACGCACATATCCCGCTGGAGGAGCGGCTCGGCATGAACTATGACGAGCCGGCGTCCATCGAATGGACTCTTCTGACCAAGCATCTGAAGGAACTGAAGCAAGGACAGACCGTGCAGATGCCGACATACGACTTCATAACCTGCTCCAGACTTAAGAAGACCATTACGCTGAAGCCTACGGAGGTAGTGGTGGTGGAGGGTATTCTTGTATTGACGGACTATGAACTGCGGAATCTATTGGACGTCAAGGTGTTTGTGGATGCAGAGGCCGATGAGCGTCTGATTCGCGTCATACATCGCGACTGCATAGAGCGCAACCGTACGCCGCAGATGGTGATTGACCGTTACCGCGAGACGCTCAAGCCTATGCATGAACTATACATCGAGCCGTCAAAGCGGTATGCCGATCTGATCGTTCCACAGGGAGGCAACAACAACGTGGCCATAAAACTGCTGACTGATTACATTAGATCGTTGCTGAAATGAAGTTGTTCGGATTCGGACATAGAAAACTGAACAAGGACGCCGAACGGCGCCCCGATAGGCTTACACCCGAGGAGGAGCGGGAGTTGGACGGTGTCGTACCGGACCAGGAAGAACTGGACGTTAGGGACTCCGAGCAGGTGGAGACTCCGGAAGGTGCTCTGACTGTCGAGGCTGAGGCCAAAATCCCGGAACCCGGCATCCTGCGCACCAAGGATCTTGTCAAGAAATATGGCAAGCGTACGGTGGCAAGCCATGTCAGCATCCAGGTCCGGCAAGGCGAGATTGTAGGACTGCTTGGCCCCAACGGAGCAGGGAAAACCACGACATTCTACATGACGGTAGGCTTGATCAGTCCCAACGAGGGTCGCGTGTATCTGGAAGGGGAGGATATCACAGGGTATCCTGTATATAAGCGCGCGCAGCTCGGTATCGGATATCTGCCTCAGGAAGCCTCGGTGTTCCGTACACTCAGCGTCGAGAACAATATCCGGGCCATTTTGGAGATGACCAATACAAGCAAGGAATACCAGAAAGCCAAGCTTGAGCAGTTGATCAGTGAGTTCAAGTTGGAGAAGGTGCGCCACAACAAGGGCAGCAACCTGTCGGGTGGCGAGCGTCGCCGTACTGAGATAGCCCGTTGCCTGGCCATCAATCCCAAGTTCATAATGCTCGACGAGCCTTTCGCAGCTGTCGACCCGATTGCGGTGGAGGATATTCAATCGGTGGTCTACCACCTGAAGGAACGTAACATCGGAGTATTGATAACCGACCATAAGGCCGATTCGATTCTGGGCATCACCGACCGCGCGTACATGCTGTTCGAAGGAAAGGTGCTGTTCCAGGGAACCAGTGAGGAACTTGTGGCCAATCCGATTGTTCGTGAGAAGTATCTTGGACGCGACTTCGTGTTCATAAGGAAAAAATTTGAAGATTTGGAATAGTGAGTGTCTTAAAGAAAATATTGTCCCTTGCGGCCGCAGCCTTTTTGATGTCGGGTTCGGCTATGTATGCCGGGCAGAGTCCGGCTACCAAGGGTAAAACCCAGGATAAGCATGAGTTTACAGTCGTGATCGATGCAGGTCACGGCGGTCATGATGTAGGAGCGACCGATAACGGCATACGTGAGAAGGATGTCAATCTGGGCGTCGCTAAGAAACTTGCGGAAATGCTTGGCAAGAAGCGCAAGGATGTGAAGGTGGTCATGACACGCGACAAGGATGAGTTCATATCGTTGCAGGAACGTGCCGATATCGCCAACCGCAACCGTGGCGACTTGTTCATTTCCATTCATACCAATTCGGTCGATAAGAAAAACAGCAACCGAAAAAAGGTAGAGGGTTCCTCGGTCTATGCCTTGGGCCTCCATAAGGATGCCAACAACCTGAAGGTGGCTCAGCGTGAGAATTCCGTAATTGAACTGGAAAGTAATTACGAACAGAAATACTCCGGTTTCGACCCGAAGAAGGATGAGTCGTACATCATTTTCGAGATGGCGCAGAAACGGAATCTGGGACATAGCCTGAAATTCGCAGGCGAGGCCCAGAAACAGTTGGTCAAGGTAGCCGAGCGTGTGGACCGTGGCGTAAAGCAGGCCGGATTCTGGGTGCTTTGGGCCACCTCGATGCCATCGGTGTTGGTAGAACTGGATTTCATCTGCAATCCTAAGAGCGCCAAGTTCATAGGCAGCGTAGACGGCCAGCAGAAGATGGCGCAGGCATTGTTCAATGCCATTGAGAACTATGAGGCGTCGGTTAACATGCCCTCTGTCGACAGCAGACAAAAAGGCAAGGATGACTCCGGAAAGAAGGATAGGAAAAAAGACAGGAAGGATAAGAAGCGCAAGAGCAGATCCGCTGTGGCCGAAGCATCGGAGGTTCCTGCTGCGGCTCCGGTTGTAGAGGAGGTTGAGGACGATGCCATTCCGGTTCTGGCTTCATCTTATGCCTCAGCGCGAGTGCGCAAGGCGAAGGAGACTGTGCCTAAGCGTGAGGAACGGAGTTATAATTTCGCCGAGTCCCGTAGCCGAAGTCTTCCTGTCGGCAAACGTAAACGTCGGTCGGCAAGCGCGCGACGTGAAAGCGATAGCCGCGATGTGACAGGCGCAAAAATCATCTTGCGTTCGGAAACCGACCTGCTGGCTAAGGTTGAGGAGAAGAAAGTAGAGAGTGAAGTTCCAGTAATCACTCAGGAAGAGCCTAAGGATAAGAATAACAAAAAGAACAAGAATAGGAAAGAAGGAAAGGCGAAGGATAACAAATCAAAGCACAAGGTTGATAAGAAGGTCAAGAACCAGAACGTTCAGCAGCATGTTATGGCAAGTTCCGCCGGCGATGTGAAAAGGAAGGACAATAAGGGGACAGACCTGAAGAAAGTATCGTCAACGCAGAAAAGCAAGCGGCATACATCGCTGGCACGGAAGCGCAACCGTGACAAAAAGGAGAAGAAATCGTAGGCTTTCAATCGTTTTGAGAATAAAATATTCAACCGTTTGATGTTATTATAGAGAATACTGTTGGTTATGAAAAAATATAATAAGGAATTCATGATAGGACTGAGTGTGATCATAGCCGCGCTCATCCTGTTTTTCGGAATCGATTACCTGAAGGGTATCAACCTGCTGAATCCATCTCATTTCTATGTGGTTGAAGCCAAGAATGTATCGGGACTGGACCAGTCGGCGCCGGTGACTGTCAACGGATATAAGGTTGGACAGGTCCGTGAGATAAAGTATGATTACGAAAAGCCAGGCAACATCAAGATTCTGCTGGCAGTCAACGACAAACTCCATCTGCCTGAAGGATCGTATGCCAGAATGGCTTCCACATTGCTTAGCGGGGCGTATATAGAACTTGTGGTGGGAGAAGGCAGCCGTAAGCTTGAGAACGGCAGCGTTATTCCCCTGGAAAGCGGAAAGGATATAATGGATGCAGTCAGCCAGGATATGCTCCCTAAGGTCAACGCCATGATTCCGCATATCGACTCCCTGATCAGTAATCTCAACGCAATTGTCACGGATCCTGCCTTGATAGCGGCTGTGCGTCGGCTTGACGGCATTACCTTGAATGTTGAAGGCTTGACCGGAGACTTGCGTACTACCGTCAGGAAGGATGTGAATCCGATAATGCGGAATGCCCGTGGTTTCTCATACAAACTGGATTCCATCAGCAGCAACCTGATGACTCTGTCGAATACGTTGAACCAAATGCCGCTGGCTTCGACGATGGATAATGTAAATAGAATCACCAACGAGTTGTCGGCGTTCTCCCAGCAATTGAACGACAAGAATTCCACTTTGGGTCTGCTTACCACCGATCCGGAACTGTACAACAGGTTGAATCAGGTATCGGCTGACATCGATTCGTTGATAGTCGATATCAAGAGGAATCCCAAACGTTACATCTCAATCAAGGTATTTTAAATGAAGGTACTCAAGTTCGGGGGTACTTCGGTTGGCACTGTGGACAGCCTCCGCAATGTCAAGCGGATTGTGGAGTCGATAGGAGAGCCGGCTGTTGTGGTGGTGTCGGCGTTGGGCGGTCTGACGGACAGGCTTATCTCTACGGCCAAGAGCGCTGCGGCCGGTGTGGATGTGGTGCAGCATGAGATGAAATGCATGGCCGATAGACATCATGACATAATAGATGCGCTGGTGCCTGAGGAGTCCAGGGCAGAGGTGACGGCCAAGGTCGACATGTTGCTTCATGAGTTGGGCAATCTTTATCTTGGAGTATCATTGATCAATGAGTTACCCGAAAGGACACTGGACCGCATCGTAAGTTTTGGCGAGCGTATGTCCTCCGTCATAGTGTCCTCCATAATCGATGACGTATTTCATAAGGATTCCCTGGATTTCGTCAAGACGGAACGATGGATGGACCGTAATATAGCGGATCGTCAGCTGACTGAGCGACTGATCAAGGAGAATTTCAAGTTGCCGTTGAAGCAGACATGCGTTGTCGGAGGGTTCATATCGCGTGACCGTGACACGGACGTCATAACAAATCTGGGTCGTGGAGGCTCTGACTATACAGCCGCTTTGATCGCTGCTGCGTTGGATGCCGATCTGTTGGAAATCTGGACTGATGTGGATGGATTCATGACGTCCGATCCACGTATCATAAAGGACGCTCAGGTCATCCCTTACATGACATTTGTGGAGAGTATGGAATTGTGTTCGTTCGGTGCCAAGGTGATTTATCCTCCTACGATTTACCCGGTTTTCCATAAAAACATACCGATCAAGATATTGAACACCCACAACCCGCAGACGCCGGGTACGTTGATTGCAGACAATTCCAGGAATCTGCCGGCGCATGTCCGTGGGGTTTCTTCTGTAAGGGGAATCTCAATGCTGACCATATCGGGACGCCTTTCGTCGAATATGCCTGAGATCAACTCGCGTACATACAATGCGATGGCGCGTGGCGGTGTGCCAGTACTGCTGGTCACGCAGGGTGAGGACGGCAATGATTTCTCAATATCTCTGCTTTCACAGTATGCGGATAAGGCTGCCGAGATTCTCGATAATGAGTTCGCTCCGGAATTAGGTTCCGGTGATGTAGACTCCATTCGCAGGGAGGACCGGATGTCAGTGATTGCGGTGGTGAAGGAGGGAATTAAGTCCATCGAGGGACTTGGAGCCCGTCTCTGTCACACTTTGCACCGCAATGGAGTGCCTGTCAGAGGTATATCGGATGGTGTGTCTGAGTCGACAATCGCTATAATTGTGCCGCAGCAGGATGCGGATAACGCTTTGAGGTATGTTCACGGCGCAGTGATTCCTCCTGCAGTTTAAACTGATAATATTGATGATACTATGGAAATAAGGAACCCTAAATATGAGGTAAGCTCTCCTGATGTCAGCAAGTGTCCCGACACGGATGTGCCGGAATATGCATTCATCGGACGGTCGAATGTAGGCAAGTCTTCGCTGATCAATATGCTGACACGTCGCAAAGGTCTGGCCAAGACGTCGCAGACTCCGGGAAAGACTTTGCTGATCAATCATTTCAACATCAACGATGGGGAATGGTATCTTGTGGACTTGCCGGGATATGGATATGCCCAACGTGGAAAGGAGCAGCGCGACAAACTGGAAAAATTGATCGAAGGGTACATATTGAACCGTGAGCAGTTGGCGAATCTGTTCGTCCTGATCGACATACGTCACGATCCTCAGAAGATCGACATGGAGTTTCTGGACTGGCTGGGCGAGCATGACGTGCCGTTCTCGATAATATTCACCAAGGCCGATAAACTAAGCAATGCTGCGGCCGAACGCAATGTGCAGGCTTATATGAATGAATTGAGACTGCATTGGTCGGAATTGCCGCCGTATTTCATCACGTCGTCAGAAAAACCTCGTGGACGCGATGAAGTATTGGTTTATATCGCAGGCATCAACGAGGAGCTTAAGAAATAGGAACTGTCGCATGGGTCTGGATAAAATAATCAAGAGTGATTCGAAAAAGGCGCAACTGATACGATTCGTCATGGTGGGCAGCGTATGTACTGTCTTGCAGTACGGAGTATATGTGGTGTTCGTGGATGCAGTCCATGTCCCGGCCGTGGTTTCGACATTGATTAGTTACGCCGTAAGTTTCGTAGTCAATTTTATCCTTTCCAGTTTCTTTACATTCCATAGCAAAGCGAATGCTAGGAAAGGGCTGGCGTTTACGATGAGCCATCTCATAAACATGGGGCTTCAGACCGGATTTGTGGCAATATTCAAGGGGGTAGTCGGACCAACGTTGGCTTTGTTGCCGGCTTTGGCCATTTGCATCCCTGTAAATTATTTCATGGTGAGGTTCTCGTTTACATCTAAACTGTTTGCAAATAAAGAAAATTAAGAGCCGACTGATATTTAATTGGATTTCGGTTTGGCATAACCTTAAACGATACTTATATGGAAAAAGTGGCATTTTGCAGCGATCATGCCGGTTACGGGTTGAAGTTGCGCATTATGGATTTCATGAAGTCCAAGGGCTATGAGCCTGTGGATTTCGGTACTTACAGCGAGGAGTCATGTGACTATGCCGACTTCGCGCATCCGGCAGCGATAGCTGTTGAGAAGGGTGAATGTGCGTTTGGCATCGCAATGTGTGGAAGCGGCAACGGCATCAGCATGACGCTGAACAAGCATCAGGGCATCCGCGATGCATTGTGCTGGATTCCGGAGATTGCCGATCTGGCAAAACGTCATAACGCCGCTAATTTCATCTCCCTGCCGGCGCGGTTCATTTCCGAATCCCTCGCCGTGGAGATTGTCGATGCCTATCTGAACGCTGAATTTGAAGGTGGCCGTCATCTGCGTCGCATTGAGAAGATTCCTGTGGAGTCGCTGTGATGGGCAGTTTTAAAATCGAATTGAAGGGGCTGCGGTTCATGTCAAGAATAGGAGTCTCTGAGCAGGAACGAAAAGTCGGAAATGAGTTTGTCGTGGATGTCGCGTATTCTTTTCCGACTTGCGGTTTCATCAGGGAGAATCTCGGTTCCACAATTTCCTATGCCGACATCTATAGCATTGTGCGCGATGAAATGAGGCGGGAGTGGCTTCTTCTCGAATCCGTTGCAGTTTCCATATCTGACAGGATACAATCCAAATTCCCGCAAATTTCAAACATTGAAGTTTCAGTGACTAAAACTTCGGTGCCACTTGATGGAATGAGTGGTGCTGCTTCGGTGACTTTGGTCTCATAAACTGATTTTGAATAATATTTTTTCGGCCCCGGCGCGTATTTTTTCGCGTCGGGACCGAAATTTTTTTTGTGAAAAACAGAGGTTGCGTATCGCGGAACAGTGTTCCGCAGCATAAATTAAAGAAATAAATACATATTTTAACATTTGTTGATTCGGCTGAAATACAACCAGATAAACAGATAAGAACGACAAAAAGCGAAAAATGTTTGGTCAGGGTATTGACACGGGGGAGAAAATGCACTAATTTTGCAATC